>Ga0209635_10003435_pt1 | contig 12341 bp, 10 predicted proteins | sample DeeMarSWOR230_32_FD_187463 | JGI IMG/M metagenome (GOLD analysis project Ga0209635, IMG submission 187463) | Marine sediment microbial communities from White Oak River estuary, North Carolina - WOR-2-30_32 (SPAdes) (version 2) | ecosystem: Environmental > Aquatic > Marine > Intertidal zone >...
TCTTCTCCAGTAACCGAAGTGACCATAAATCTTATTCAGAGATGCCTCTAACGCATGAAAAAAAAATTGAAATCTTGAGCAGTCCAGGTAATGGATCTTCGGATATTTACTGGGTGGATGCCAAAATCATAAAAGATCTTCAGGAAGTGGAATAATTTTTTTAGAAATCAATTGAAGATAATTTAATTAACCTGGATAATTCATGTGCAAGTATGAAATCAAGGGATATGTCACCGATTTCAGAAAATCGGCACATGTCCCTGATTTCAAATCACATAGCTTTATAGCCCTGTTGAAACAAATCATGTTCATGAATAATACAGGTTAATTAAAGGAGGTAGAAATGATTAAAAAAATTCTAGTATTAGCTCTGATTCTTGCCTTATCGGGAATATCCGTGGCATCGGACGATGATACAGAAAAGGCGGAGGTCATCAAGGTAATCGAAGAGGCTTATCTGAACGGGGTTTTTAACATAGGTGATCCAGATGCCATGAAAAAGTTTTTTCACGAAGACTTCCTCCTGAGAGGTTTCCGGGAAGGAAAACTGGCCGTGTTGTCTATCGCTGAATGGATCAAAATAGTTATCAAAAACAAATCCGAGGGGAAATATCCTCCTGAGGTTAAGATCAGATTCGGATACCCCCTTGTCGACATTACCGTTACAACTGCTGTAGTTAAGATTAACGTGTTCCGTGGAGATAAGCAGATCTTTACCGATTATCTGTTCCTGCTCAAATTCTCCGACGGCTGGAAGATTACGGATAAAATATATCATCGACATTAAAGTAAAGTACAAAAACCATGAAACAGAAAACAATTTTTGTCGGAATCGCTGTTTTAATCATATTGATCTTCAACACCTGCACACGGCAATCTGACTTCCCGGTTTTAAAGGGCCCTTACCTGGGCCAGAAACCGCCGGGCATGACGCCCGAAGTATTCGCCCCTGGTGTAATATCCACAGAGGACGATGAAGAACTTTGTTCGGGCTTTTTGGATAGCGGCAGGGTATTCGTATTCAGCCGTCTAAAACCGGGAGAAGACTGGAAAAAGAAACCGACATACTGGATGGTAATGAATGAAGGGGTATGGTCGAAACCGGCTGAAGTACCTTTTAACAATCTTCATCCATATAATTTCTCGGTTGCGGCAGATGGGAATACTCTTTATTTCTCATCTTGCTGGTCAGAGAAAAAACCAAGGGAGATCTTAGAAGAAGATAAAATATGGAGGGTAAAATATGCAGATGGGATTTGGGATGAACCGGAAAAGATGGGCCCTGAAATAAACGCCGATTCAGTCAGCCCTAACTATCCTACCGTTGCTCAGAACAGAACTCTTTATTACATGCTTGATGATCCCAATAGATGCGGTAAAGTCGATTTGGTCTACCACAAATGGATAGGCGATACCTATGGCAAGATGATGAATGTTAGTGCGCCTGTCAACACAGAGTCAAATGAATTGGATCCTTTTGTTGCGCCTGACGAAAGCTATATTATTTTTCTGGGCAACTATAAAGATTCAAGAGGAAGCTGGGATCTATATATATCGTACAAAGATAGGGGCGGTAATTGGACCGATCCGATCAACATGGGAAACAATATCAACACAAGCGGATGGGAATCACGGCCCTACGTCACACAGGACGGAAAGTATCTCTTTTTCTCACGGGGGGATGAAGATCCAAGCTGGGCGGATATCTATTGGGTGGATGCCAAAATTATCGAAGATATTAAAAAAAGAACAGTTTAATTAAAGGAGGAAATTATGAAATTAAGAGTACGTTTTGACGGGATCGCATTGTTGGTCATCGCTATTTTGAGTTATCATGTCGCTTTGTTTTCTCTGGATGAAGATATAATCAGTAGAGAGCATCTTACCGAAGACATAAGAGAATTAGTCAAGACCATCGAAAAAGCTCACCCTGATCCTTATATCAACGGCGGAGGGAAGATTGCGTTTCATCGCCGGTTTCAAGAAATACTGCGATCTGTCCCTGAACAGGGAATGACGAACTCTGAATTTATTGAACTCATAACACCGTTTGTTGCCAAAATTAAGGACAGCCATACAGCTATCCTCACAAGGCCGGATAAAAGCGAACCGTCTCCTGGATTGCCTTTCCAATTTAAGATTATTGAAAAAGGTATTGTTGCGGTAACCGTCCCGGACTATAAGTATAAAGACTTTCTGGGAGCCCGCTTAACGGCGGTTGAAGGCGTTTCAATCGATGAATTGATGCTCAGGCAAAGCCGTTTGCGAGGCATTGAGAATCAGTATGGGGAGCTGGCGTTACTAACGATTAGTTTCAAAACAGAAAATAATCTGAGGAGACTCCTGCCCGAATGGGAAAATGAGGATTCCATTAAACTGGATTTTTCGCTTCCGGACGGAGAGCCTTATAAACTCACATTGGATTTGCCTTTTGACATCGGAGAAGAAAGTGTTTCTGTTCATACGAAAGTCAACTTCCCCTCGATGGAAAAGTCCGATATTGTTTATAGTTTTCTCGATGAGGACAAATCGACAGCATTATTGGTGATAAGCAATATGGAAAGATACAGAGAAGGATGTGAATCCTGGTTGGCCGATGGATTGAACATAGCAGAAGCGATGACAAAAAGGGCTTATCAGTATTTTTACAAAACGGACCCTCCCGAAGATATTCAGGAAGTATTGGCAGCAATACCATCGGCCACAGAGTCATTCTTGGCCTTGATGGATGATTTGCGCAGTGCAGGCACGAAAAATTTAATCATTGACCTGCGGGGTAATACGGGTGGGAATTCCTATATGAAAGAAATTCTTGTTTATTTCCTATGGGGCGATCAGGCTATGAAATCGAAAAATGAAGGCTATTCAATCATTAAGTATTCTGACCTTTATTTTTCATCGTATTCTGAAGATAATTTGGAAAAGGTGAATCAAGATCGAGACATTCCTCTTAACAAAGATGATTATGATTTCGAAGAAGAGGTGGCCGACCGGATGACAACTGATGCAGAATGGAATGAAACATTGAAGAAGATGCCGACTTTTTGGAATGTTTATAAAAAGAAAATATATCATACACCCCATTATTCTCCGGAAAAAATTTATGTCTTGTGTACGCCTTTTACCTTCAGTTCCGGATTTAACATGCTCACGGATCTATATTCTTTGGGGGCAAAAATAGTCGGAACGCCCTCCGCACAGCCTGGAAATAATTTTGGGGATACATTGATATTTACATTAACGAATTCTAAGGTTACGGTTGGTGTTTCCTTTAAACAAATACTCACCTTCCCGGATGATTCTGACAAGGGCAACTGCCTGTTTCCGGAGTATATGTTGACTTATCCAAAATTCAAATCATTCAATTTTGATCCCCATGCTGAAATATTATATGCTTTAGAAATATTAGGCTTTCAATGATCGACGAAGTATTGTCGGTGACCGTATTTCCAGATAGTTACAATACCGTCAGGCAAGCTGAGGAATAGGCCTTTAATCCATTGGGGAGAAAACATGTTTAGTAATTATTTGAAAATCGGCTTGAGAAATATTCAAAAGGAAAAACTCTCATCGATTATCAATATTGCCGGACGTGTGATGAGAAAGGATGGATTTATGTATTCCGGTTGAAATCTATTCTTGATGAGGATCAAAGTGAGGTTGTGGACATCTTAAGCAAAGATGGCCAATATCTATATCAAATAAGATTACCTTTTTTTCAAAAGTCTACTCTGCCAAACGTGCCGAAAATGATATGGAAAGGCTCGATCTATTTCCTGGACTATAGTTACAAAGACGAACTCGGAGTGTCCATCCCAAAAATTAAGCGGCTGGTCATCAAAGACTATGATTCGTTGAGATTCAGCAGATAAAAGAAATGGATTTTAAGAATCGGCGTTTTACATAATGAGGAATGAATGATTGCTTGGGATCAGCAAGGAGGCCCGATAAAAAAAGAATTGAAGAAAAGGATGAACTGAATTTATGTCATTCTGACAACAGGAGGATATTCATGTATAAAAAATCACATTTTTTGAATTTTGCAGCTCATTTTTTGTATGTAGTGGTATTTTTAATAATGAGTTCATCTGTAGTATTCGGATACACACGGATAACAACTGCTGATGATTCGTTGACCGCTAAGGTTGACGCGCTTTTTTCGAGATATAATAAATCAGATTCACCGGGCGCGTCGGTTGCAATAGTATAAGGCGGAAAGGTCTTACACGTGAAAGGCTACGGAAGTGCCAATCTGGAATATAATATTCCTATCACAAAATCTACTGTTTTTAATCTGGCATCAGTTTCAAAACATATTACAGCATATTGTATTGCCCTTTTAGAAAGCGAAGGAAAACTGTCAATCGAAGATGATATCCGTAAATATTTACCAGAGCTGCCGGATTTTGGAAAAACAATAAAAATTAAACACCTCCTGCATCATACAAGCGGACTTCGGGATCCTTACGGTTTAATGTATTTAAGGGGATGGAATCCGCTTGATGTATTGAAGAACAGAAATGTGATTAGATTGCTGGAACGGCAAAAAGAGCTAAATAACGATCCGGGTGATTCTTATATGTATTCAAGCAGTAATTATATCGTATTATCTGAAATAATAAAAAAGGTTAGCGGGAAGAGCCTTTCCGATTGGGCAAAAGAAAATATTTTTGATCCGTTAGGTATGAAAAACACATTTTATAACGATGCCACAGAAGAGAATTTAGTGAAAAACAGGGCGGATGCATATAATTTTTCAAGTAAAAAGGTGTGCTAAATTACGGTCACCTGAGCTCTCTTGTAGGTACTGGTGGGATATATACGTCAGCAGAAGACATTGCTTTATGGCTAAAGAATATCTTTAATCCAAAAGTGGGAACGACTGAATTAGTAAACCGGTTATTCCAGTTAGAAAAATTGAATGACGGCAATGTCCATCCATACGCTTGCGGTTTAAATAATAATACGAATTATAAAGATTATGCCTTTTATACTCATGACGGTCAAATAGGAGGATATAAAACCTATATAGGCCTGTTTCCGGAGGATGAATTAGGTATTGTTGTGATGGGTAATTTTTTATCATTCAGACCGTGGCCGATTATTCAGAAAATTGCAGAACTGTTTATTATTGACTTATGGAAAGACCCCTCTGAAAAAGCACAAAAGAAAACAGATGAAACTGTGATGAAACCTGATATTGAAATCGATAAAAGTGTATACAGCAATTATGCTGGAAAATATATTTTGGAACAAATGAATTTAACATTTGAGATCACAAATGAAAATGAAAAGCTCTTTATTCAAGGAAAGGCCTTCGGAAAACGCGAATTATATCCAGAGACTGAAAGCACATTTAACATATCGGGCAACGTTGGCAAAGTAACTTTTAGACGTAATCGCGAGAATGTTGTTGATAAATTAGTAATAAATTCAAGGGGCAGAGAGATGAGCTGTTCTAGGATTGGCGAGGAAGGCTCATATGAAATAATTGTGCCGGAACATATTCATAATTACTGCGGCGTTTACAGGAGTGATGAAATCGACGTTAGTATTCAGATCGAATATATTCATAATAAATTTTTTGCGAAACACGTTATGTACGAAAAATTAGAACTAACTCCTGTATCGACTGAAATCTGGGAGGGACCGCAAAATTTTATAAATACATTGAAATTTATTAAAGATGAGGATGGTAAAATAAAAGGATTCAGGCTGACTGGCTATCGAGTTGTTGGCCTGTTGTTTGAAAAAGTAGGCGATAATTATAGATGACGTCGCCGCAGAGCCCACCGATTTTCTCACGTAACCATTCTCGGATGTACCGATCACGTATGCGGAAAAAATGAGAATCCTCAATAGCCCCGGGAATGGAAGTATCGACATCTACTGGGTGGATGCCAGAATTTTCGAAGATCTAAAACCCAAAGAACTGAAGTAACAAAGGAGGATAGTCATGAAATCAAAAGCAGGTTTTTTGGGAATTGGATTCTTCATTATATTTATGATCAGCAGTTGTCATCAACAGGACGATTTTACGGTGCTCAAAGGTCCCTATTTGGGCCAGGAACCACCCGGTTTGATCCCGGAGATTTTTGCTCCAGAGGTTTCTTCCGATTTTAAATACACATTCTGTTCTGTTTTCTCTCCGGATGGAAACGAGTATTATTTTGCCGCGGCAAGGTCAGATGACGATAAAGCAGGCATTTTCTGGATGCGGCGCATGAACGACAAATGGACTAAACCCGAACCAGCCCCTTTTAACAGTCCGGAAATCGATCATGATATGCGAATCTCGGCCGATGGATCAAAGATATTTTTCCAGTCATGGAGACCTCTGCCCGGCAGCAACACTCCAGACAAGACCGGATGTCTCTGGTTTTCGGTAAGACATAAAAATGGCTGGAGTGAGCCCCAGCCTGTAAAATGCGGGGGCAAAATCCTGCGGGCAGGATATCCGGATATAAGCCGTAATGGGATCCTTTATTTCTCGACGAGAGACACGAATACGAGAAATGTAGATATCCATTGTTCGCGTTTTATAAACGGTACTTTTGCATCCCCTGAGAATCTCGGCAATTCCATCAACACCGAATACATCGAAGGGGATTTATGCGTATCACCCCATGAGCGATTTATCATTGTTGCCTGCTGGGAACGGCCGGACAATACGGGCGGCGGGAAAAGTAATCTGTATATAAGCTTTCGTCACAGCGACGGCACCTGGACGAAGTTGATAAACATGAGAGGCCCCATCAATACCGAACACATTGAAAATTGCCCCACCATCTCCCCGGATGAGAGATATTTTTTCTTTCAGCGCTTTGACGGCATTGATAAATCCGAAACATTTTGGGTGAGCACAGAAATCCTGGAGGCACTGAAGCCAGCAGGAATTCAATAAGCGGCGGCTTTCAAAAAAACAAGACTCAAAAATTGAGGTTTCGTTATGTCTGGGAAAATTGAAAAGAAGAGGAAGCACGATAATAAGGAGGTATCCTTTATGAAACATATCCCTATTTATTTCTGATAGATGTTTAATACTTGCCTTCCTGTTGCCGTAAGCTTGATGAGGCATTAGGATTGTTTAATTCTACTTCTACTGTGATGAGCGGAAAAGGAACCGGGCACAATATTCAATAGGATATGGCCAACCTTCTGTGCCAATCTGTATATTGCCGGCCGGCAGCATATGAGGATGGCAATGGTGCTTAGTGTTCGGAAATTGCCCCTGTTCTGAAAACAATCAAAGGAAAGAAGAAGAATGTGGCCAGTGTCAACTCAATTGGGTGTTTCGAGACAGAGATTATGACACCCCGTGAAAACCTTGGTTTCCAATAGGATTTAAAAGGAGGGTCTTTATGAGATGGAAAAGATTAGCATGCTCGACATTTATACTATCTTTGTTTGTTTTGGCAAGCCTTGGAACCCGAAATACTCAGAGAATTGACACGGATTTCAGCCGACAAAAAGGTCCTTATTTGGATCCTTTGCCATCAGGCAAAACACCGGAAATATTCTCAATTGTAACTTATGTGAGCGACAACATTCAGGAAAGGTCAACGCGTGCTTTCATCAAAAGCGTAAGAGAATTTGGAGGGAAATACAGGGATTCGAAGATCTATATTCTATTGGCAGACCCGATCAATTTTCCCTGTGAGTCCTTAAAAGCTGAAAACGTTATTTTGCTACCTCTAAAAATGGATCCTGAATTCAGGGGATATCCTTTAGCCATAAAAGCATTTGCCGCGGCTCAAGTAGAACAGATTGTCAAAGATGATGTGCTGTCACTAGGCTGGTTTGATCCAGCCACCCTTGTACTGAATTCACTCGACGAGTTGGATCTAGAAAACCAATATAGCGCGGCCATCCGGCCGGTTTCCTTGCTCAACACGATAGGTATCGCACCAGGGAGCGAGCCAAATGATTATTGGAGTTCTATATACAATGAGCTCGGGTTGAATTATAAAAATGTTCCTGCTTATGAAACAGTGGTCGATGAAAAACCGATACAGGCTTATTTCAATTGCGAGATATTCTCCGTCGATCCGCGTCTCGGTATCTTTACTGAATGGGCAAAGGTACTGACAAAATTCTTGAAGGACGCCGAGTACCAGAAAAACGTCTGCAACACTTTCTTGAGAAGACTCTTTTTGCATCAAGCTGTGTTGAGTGGGGTGATCATCTCAAAAGTGGATCCCGGTGATATCAAACCGTTATCGATTAAAACAGGCTATCCCTTCAATCAACACGAAAGGCTCTCCAATAAGAAAAAAATAAAGTCCCTTGATGAGCTATCGGCAATCATTTTTGATTACCAATGGGACAGAAATCCCAGATGGAGAGAAAAAATCCCAGCGAAGGAAAGGTTAAGTGACTGGCTCACCGATACCTACATTGATTATATAAAATTGACAGACAATCTATATCGAATGGAGGGATCCTGTAATTCATACCTAATAACCACAAAAGATGGAAGTGTAATGATAGATCCAGCTGGGGCTACCGCTGCACCTGAATATTTCAAACGTGTGATTGTAAAATATCCTTTAAAGGCCATACTGCTCACGCATTCCCATCCAGATCATTGGAATAATATGGATGTCTGGCTGACTGAGACGAAAATTCCCATCATTGCGCAGAGGGATTTTATGAAATCTAGTGATTATCGGAAGAGGCTAGCACCCTTCTTCGCACGCAGGGGAGCAATTTGGGCAAGGAATCCTTTGCCAGATCCCTCTCAAACTCAACCATTCGATCCAATCGTTCCGACAGTCACATTTACCGACGAATATACTTATGAATTGGGCGGTTTCCATTTTAGAATGGTGCATACACCTGGTGAAACACCTGATCAAGCCACTATCTGGATTCCCGAATTAAAGGCCGTATTTGTGGGAGATAATTATTATGAGTATTTCATCAATAACGCTACACTGCGTGGAACTACAACTCGTCCTATGTTAGGCTATATTGAAGCGCTCAACCTTGCTTTGTCCTACAATCCTGAGCATTTCCTGACTGGGCATGGCGTACCTGTTGTATCAGAAGCCATTATTCAGAAAACCGTTTCAAATTTTAGAGACGCACTTCTATATATTTACGATGAGACCCTCAAAGGCATTAACGAAGGGAAAGATGTCTATACGCTAATGCGTGAAATTAAAGTGCCGAACAAATATCTCGTCCGCCCATATTACGGAAAGGTTGAGTGGACGGTTCGGGGAATATACCATGAATATGTCGGCTGGTTCGATGAAAATCCGACTTCAATGTATGCTCTGCCTGCTTCCAGCATATATGCTGATCTCGTAGAAATGTGCGGAGCAGACGAGCTCATCAAACGGGCCGAAACACTTATAGAGGAAAAAGAATATGTGAAGGTTCTTCACCTAACAGATATCCTCTTGTACTCGAACCCTAATAGTACACGTGCAAACGAAACTCGACTCCAAGCACTGGAGGCACTTAAAGCAGGAACACAAAATTATATTGAGCTTATTTGGCTTGACTATGGAATTAGGACTGCAAAAAAGAGAATCCGTGACAGGATAAACATTAAAGAATAGAGTGACGAATTGATTCCTAAATTGCTTAACGAATACTTTGTCATGCAATACAGAAGGTCAAGACTGAATTATAAAGCAAGAGAATCTTGGTTGTTCTCTGACAAAAAGCTGAAATGGAGAATATTTATCTCTATTCAAATACGTACATAAACTGTTCGAGAATAGACATATAGTGCTGATCAAGCATTCGCAAATCCCAGGAGGTAATATTGGCATGTTTTTTGCTGAAAATAGGGAATATAGTTTCAAAAGCATTTTTAAATGGCTTTTATTCACCAATAAGCATTTCGAATGAAATAAGGAGAATATGATGGAACGGATAAAGCTGGTCTTAATTCTGATATTTATTGGATGTTTATTTTTAGGCTTCCAGGAATCGTCTACAAATAAAGAATTATTAGATAACCGGGAATGTGTGCTGAACCGTCAGGTTCATGTCCAGGAAAGCGTTATCTGGGAAATCCCTGATGTTCCCCGCTGGTGCGACCGGCTGAAGCTCGAGAAGAAACGCATCGATATCGGCGGCTGTGAACTCTATGTGGAGGAGCAGGGAAGCGGAACGCCCATTGTCCTGCTTCACGGAGGCCCCGGTTCCACACACCATAATTTTCACCCTGCCTTCGACCGTGGTTCGAAATTTGCCCGTGTGATCTACTACGATCAGCGCGGCTGCGGACTCTCGGATTATAAACAGGACGAGGGTTATACCGTAGATCAGGCCGCCTATGACCTGGATAAACTCCGTGAGAAACTCGGAATCGATAAGTGGGTGGTCCTAGGACATTCGTACGGCGGATTTCTGGCCCAATATTATACGACCCTATATCCTGAGCATGTCCTGGGACTCGTGATTGTATGCGGCGGCACTGGTCTGCACGACAAGAAATTGCGCGGTTCCAGGCAATGGGATTTCATCTCCAAGGAGGAGAGAGAAACCATGAGGAGCTTCGGAGATGAAATCAGTAAAAGAGCAAAGGAAGAAGACTGGCCTTATGAAAAGATGATAGCGGTTGAGGTCTTCAACAATCATATCAATGGAGACTGGAAGCGGCAGTCCTACTACCGCCCGACCATAAAGGAGTGTGCTCAGACTGCTCTTTATGGCTGGAAACATGATTTCGATAACTATTTTAACAGCCGGATGAGTAGCAGCCAGCGCAAGGTCGATTTAAGGGGAGCTTTTGTGGATTGTCCTATACCAACGTTGATTATGGAATCGATTTGGGATTTGACGTGGGTAGAAGCAAAGCCGGTAATCTTGTACCAGAACCATCCGGAAGCCTCGATGGAGATTTTTTCAAAAAGCGGACATTCCCCTTTCAAAGACGAATCGCCAAGGTTTTTCTCGATACTCAGACAATTTATAACCCATCTACCTTATGCAGACGATGACGAAATTTTCAGGTGGAAACAACATTTGAAAAAATGGAAAACGCAACTCGAGTCTTCTCTTGGATATAACCTTCGCCGACTGGGCTGGGGAAGGAAGTCGAATGAAAAGATCGTTGCGTTTTATTCAAAACAGCAGATGGAAAATCTTAATGAAGGGTGGATTCTTTTCAAACTGGGTCTTGCGTTGTACGACTTGAAAATCTATGAAGAGGCTCTGTTAGCTTTTAGAAAAATAAATGAAGTCGCTGAATCGCAGGATGCGGATGCGTTGATATGGCAGGGTCATATGCTCGATCTGTTGGGCCGCCGCGACGAAGCCATTGCCGTCTATCAACAAGTTGTTGAGATGAACACCAGGGATGCATATACGACAACGACAGTGGATTCCTTCGGATTAAAATATATCCCGAGAGAATATGCGAAGGAAAGGGTGAAAAGCGCTTTTAAGCGGATTGAGAATCTGCGTGAGGATTGATAGATAAAGGAACATTGATCACAAAATTTTCTCTTATTCTAACAGCGCTGATTGTATCTGTGAGTCCTTCCTTTGCTCTTGGTCAATCTCTTTCGTTCGAAGAAACTCTGGAAAAGATGATGGACATCGCAGGCATTAAACCTGGAATGATCATTGGGGAAATTGGCTCAGGAGGAGGTCCTTTTACTTTTCGTATGGCGTAAAGAGTTGGCGAAAAAGGGAAAATCTATGCTAATGACATCGATCAGAAAGCTCTCGATTCCATCGATAATAAAGGGATTCAGAATATTGAAACCGTGCTCTGTGAAGTAGATGATCCAATTTTTCCCGTGAAGAATCTGGATATGGTGATTATGAGATTATCTTTAAAGGGAGGGTACATTGAGGGCAAAAAATAGAGTCTCTTTAATATTTCCTCTCATCATAATAATTGTTTGTGTTGTCTCCTGTGAAAAGCAGAAAACCGGATGGAAAGGATCCATCGAGGAAATTGATGGAATTCCTGTGGTTAATAACCCCAAGGAGCCGCTTTATGGAGAAGATGCTTTTATCCTGGAGGAAGAACTGTCCATCGGAGAAGCGGCAGGGAAAGAAGAATACATGTTTTCTGAAATCGTTGCTCTTGCAGCAGACGCTGAAGAGAGGATCTACGTTCTCGATTATGAAGAATGCAATGTAAAAATCTTTGATGGAAACGGGAGATTCATACAATCTTTCGGAAGGCAAGGCCAGGGGCCAGGAGAGCTATATTTACCCAGAACAGTATCCATCGCCAGCGAAAATGAAATAGCAGTTCAGGATAATCGAGGTATATCCTTTTTCTCAATGGGAGGAGAGTTCCAAAGGAGCCTCTCGACTGCAAAATACCTGTTATCATCATCTCTTTTAGATAATGACGGAAACAT
>Ga0209635_10003444_pt1 | contig 12332 bp, 10 predicted proteins | sample DeeMarSWOR230_32_FD_187463 | JGI IMG/M metagenome (GOLD analysis project Ga0209635, IMG submission 187463) | Marine sediment microbial communities from White Oak River estuary, North Carolina - WOR-2-30_32 (SPAdes) (version 2) | ecosystem: Environmental > Aquatic > Marine > Intertidal zone >...
CTCGTTTCAGTGGATGACGACTCTCAGTTGGAGTTTACCTATCTGCGTGATCTACTCGAACTTACCGACGGCAACTTGGGAGCGCACCTACGCAAGCTGGAAGAAGCAGGCTACGTTCAATTGGTGAAAACATTCGTTGCGCGCAAGCCACGAACCTATGTGGTTATCACATCCCAGGGACAACGTGCCTTCGGAGAACATGTCGCTGCGTTGGAGGCCATCGTCCATACAGGCGAGATTCAGGAGAAGGGTGATGAGTAAATGGTCACCGATAAGACAACCTGTTGGGATCGCATCATCTTTCTTCCCGCTATGAGAGCGTTGGTCAACTCCCAACGAGCCCAAAGGAGATTCAAATGTCTGTCGTGATTGAGGTCGTCGGATTACGGAAAAGCTATGACGATGTCGTCGCCGTGGACAACATATCCTTTGAAGTCCACGAGGGGGAAATCTTTGGCATGGTGGGCCCAAATGGCGCGGGGAAGACGACGACGATCGAATGTATCGAAGGGTTGCGCCAACGTGATAGCGGTAATGTCAACCTCTTCGGGGTGGACCCAGACGTGTCACATTCAAAGCTTGCAGAACGAATCGGCATTCAACTGCAGGAATCCGCACTTCCGGCGCGAATTCGTGTGCGAGAAGCTATGTCGCTCTTCGGATCGTTCTACGCTTCACAGGCCGACAGTGATGAACTGCTTGATCGTCTAGGTTTAACTGAAAAGCGATCAGCATCCTTCTCTAAGCTATCCGGAGGGCAGAAGCAACGCCTCTTCATCGCCTTAGCGTTGATCAACCGACCAGAGGTGGTCTTCTTTGATGAGCTCACCACCGGGCTTGATCCCCAAGCGCGGCGTGCGATGTGGGATCTGGTGCGTCAAATCCGGGATGAGGGCCACACCGTCTTCCTCACCACGCATTTCATGGAGGAGGCCGAGCGGCTCTGTGACCGGGTTTTGATCCTTGACCGCGGCAAGATCGTCGCCCTCGATACGCCGGAGGCTCTGATCAGTTCCTTGGAGATGGAGAAACGCATTGTTTTGACCCTCCCCAGCGCTCCTGATAAACTGCCATTGTCAGACCTGCCCCAAGTTGATCGTATTGAACATAGTGGAGACCGCGTCGTGGTCTATGGCCACGGCGAACGTTTCGCCGGTCCGGTGATCACCGCGTTAGAGCACGCCGGGATCGATTTTCTAGATGTCCGCACCGAACAACCAAACTTGGACGATGTTTTCCTGGCGCTCACTGGCCGGGAGATGCGGGAGTAGGATGATGAGAGGTCTATTGCAACTTACTATCATGAGTTTCAAACTTTACCTGAGAGAGCCGATTGCTACCTTCTTCACTCTAGCCTTTCCGCCCTTGTTGGTCCTGCTCTTCGGCGCCATGTATGGTAATAACCCCGAGCCTATGTACGGGGGATATGGGACGATGGACATCACCATGCCTGCGTATACTGCACTCATCCTGGGAACGATCGGGCTGCTCGGGATTCCCATCACCACGAGCGGATATCGCGAACTGGGCGTGCTGCGGCGCTTCCGTGCGACACCCATGCGTCCCCTCACATACATCGCGGCTGACCTGCTGACCAATCTTACGATGACGCTGCTTGGAATGGCCATTTTGATCGGCGTTGGTTGGGCACTTTACCGTGTACGCTTTGAGGGGCAGGTGTTGAGTGTGTTCGTCGCTGTTGTCTTCAGTGGGCTGACGATGTTTGCGATAGGATATCTCATTGCCAGTCTTGCGCCAGGAGCTCGAACGGCTCAAGTCATCGGGATGGTGATTTTTTATCCGATGATGTTTCTCTCCGGAGCCAGCGTCCCGCTTGAAGTGATGCCGGAGGGCGTGAGACGCATTTCCGATTTCCTACCCTTGACCCACGTGGTAACCTTGTTGCGTGGTCTATGGTTTGGCGAGGCATGGGGGGAGCACCTCACCGAAGTCATCATTCTGGGCGGTATCTTAGTGGTCGGCGCTGCGTTGGCGGCACGTTTCTTCCGTTGGGAGTGATTCTCAAACCCTCGTCAATTCGTGGCTTGCTCACCATTGCGATGAATGACCCCAGCAACATGGACCTGTAATCTAACACATGAGGAAAAACGATGCGCCCATCAACAAGCCAAGCATCCCAAGATGAACGCCTCCTTGCAGCCGTTGCTCATGGTGCGGCAATGCTCCCGTTCTTCGGCATTATCGTGCCTTTATACATATGGATCACACAGAAAGATTGGTCGAAGTGTGTCCGTTTCCACGCGATCCAAGCGCTGATCCACCAGATGGTCTTACCCGCTGCCACCCTGGCGGTGTATCTTGTAGGGGTCTGGGGTTTTTATGGCACTTTAATGAGCAGACTACTCACAGGTCCATATGGCACGCTTCCAACTGGGATGCTTGCACTGCGATGCATTTTGGTTATTGGCGTTCTTGGTGGTTGGGGGCTCACGATCACCCTAGGCCTGATGGGTATGTCACGCACGCTTGCTGGGCGCGACTTCCTCTACCCATTTATTGGGCGCTGGGTGGCCTCCCACATCAATGAAGGAGAGATCTCCTGAGAACGATGCATTCTCAAGGCAGGGATTAAGTCCAAAAGATCAGCCTTTACTGTCCTTCAAGCCCTGTCCTGAACCTATATAATGGCTGCGGAACAAAGCGTAGGGGCAACTCATGCCGTCTCGCGGCACGAACAGTGAATTGCCCCTACATCATTGGCAAGTAGGGTCGCTCAGAATGACACAACACTGAGCTTCACAATATACACCTCCTAACATTTTTTATTTGAAGGGGCAAATAGCCATTCGCCCCTACTCTCTCCAGATTTCATCCCGAATTCCTCAGCTTTGCTCGGGCAGTGTCCTACCTGCCCCGAGCCATGTCCTGCGCTTGCTGAGGGGATCCTGTCGAAGGATCGGCAATGGAGGTCGGTGCAGAGCTTGTGCACGCTAAATTCATCCTCACACAACCCCGATCCAGCCTACCGTTCGCCCGATTCCTGATCCCTTATCCCTTATTCCTGATCCCCAATCCTCCCCCCATTTCCTCCTTTACACTCCCATATGAAGCGGTTACACTCCTGCATGACAGTGTTTTTAGGAGGTAAGTTGATGTCCTTGTTCGCAAACTGGCGGGAAGTCATAAATACCGCCAACCTTTCGCCCGACAAAGAGATGGATCCTGTCAGCCGTTGGCTGATTATCACCCGGGCTGCGGTATTCTCGATGACAGCCACCTCGGGGTTGATCGGTGGCCTGCTTGCCGTCGCGATCGCGAGCCAAGTGAACTGGTTGAATTTCGCCTTGGCTGTGATCGGACTTGTGATCGCTCACGCGTCAAACAATATGATCAACGATTTCTTCGACCTTGAAGCTGGTGTGGATACCGATGAGTACACCCGTGCTCAATACGCACCCCACCCTGTGCTGAGCGGGATGATCTCCAAACGAGGGCTGCAAAGTGCGATTCTCCTCGTCAATCTCCTTGATGCCGCTATCTTGCTTTATTTTGTGTTAACCGTCGACTGGCGTGTGATGATCTTCGCGTTGTTGGGCCTGTTCATTAGCGTATTCTACGTCGCACCACCGATAAGACTCAAGCACCATGGTTTGGGAGAGCCGGGGGTGTTTTTGGTCTGGGGTCCTCTGATGATCGGTGGCACATACTATGTAACCGCAGGTGCACTTCCCCCACCGGGTGTTTGGTTAGCTTGTGTACCTTACGCGCTGGTGGTGACGACGGTGCTTATCGGTAAGCACATCGATAAAATCGAAGCCGATCGCGAGAAAGGCATCCGTACGATACCTGTGATCTTTGGCGCCCGAGCTTCCTTGTGGTTGAATGTGGCCATGATGGTGGGTTATTATCTCGTGATCTTGGCCCTCGTCCTCACCGGAACGCTCGGCATATGGGTGCTCTTGGTTGCATTCGCCGTCCCGCGCTTGTGGCAGGTGATTAAGATCTACCGTGAGCCACGACCATCTGAACCACCGCCGGACTATCCCGTTTGGCCACTGTGGTTCGTCTCCGCAGCCTTCTACCACAACAAGTTGGCCGGTGGCTTGTTCGTTTTAGGTCTGATTCTAAATTTGATCATTCCCTTGACGCTGTAGGGGGGGTGAGCGGCTGATTTCAGCAACCAGGTAGAAACGACAGAGATCTGATATTAAAAGAATTAGGGATCAGGGGTACCACTCCCTGATCCCGTCCGTTTTGGTTGCTAATTTCTTTGGGATGAAATGTGGAGCAGGATCCCAGCGATCACTTCTGGTTCATCAACAACTTGATGTACTGGGCTCGCTCGAATATGAACGGGTCGTCGACTTCCCTTTGACTCATTTTCCCGCGGAAACTCTCCAGCGTATCGTAGCCCCGTTCGTCCATCCAGCCTTCGAGTTCCCGCAACATGGTAGAGAGGTAAGGGATTCCATTCTTTAGCAATGCGGAAGCTGTTTGAACAACGGTCGCCCCAGCGAGAAACGCCTTGGCCGCGCCCAATCCCGAGTGAACTCCTGTGTTCAACGCCAGGTCGGCGTTGATACGTCCGTAAAGCAGGGCCGTCCAGCGAAGGGGAAGCTTCATCTCTTCTGGCGTACTGAAGATCATTTCATTTGTTAGGGTTTCGGTTTCGACATCGATATCAGGCTGCAAGAACCGGTTGAAGAGAACCAAAGCTTCAACGCCGCGTGTGTCCAATTCGGCGGCGACGTTGGCAGTGGAGGTGTAATAGGGGCTGAGCTTGACCGCCATTGGAATTTGAACCTCTCCTTTGACCGCCTCAACGATCTGATATAAAGCACCTTCAATATCCGCCCCATTCTGATCCGTGTCGCTGGCTACAGCGTAAACGTTAATCTCAAGACCATCGACTCCTGTCGATTCCAGTTGCTTGGCGTATTTGGTCCAAACGCCCGGGGACGTCGCGTTTAGGCTGGCGATCAGAGGCATAGCGACCTCCGCCCTGGTCTTCTCGATCCACATCAGATGTTCATCGGCCTCGCCATGCTTTATCTGAGGGAAATAAGTGAGCGCCTCGGAGAAACTTTCAGCTCCCACGGCGAGCTCATCCTCCATCTTTAAGGCATCGAACATGATTTGTTCTTCAAAAAGCGATCGGATGACGAGCGCCCCGGCTCCAGCCTGTTCTGCGGCCCTAATACGATCGATCTTGCTCGAGATCGAACTTGCCGCGACAATAAGAGGTGTCTGAAGGGGAATGCCCATATAAGTTGTTTTTAGATCAGCCATGCTGCCTCCCTTACGAACCCAACGCGGTAGATTAAGGATAACAAAAATTCTTGCGGTGGGAATAGTGATAGGTGTCCCCTGCTATACAATGCCCTTTTACACTGTTACGGTTAGGTAAAGGAACCTAGACTTATAAATTGATCACCATCAAAATATATCACCACTCGATGCGTAAGCTCGAGAGTGTGTTGGTAAGGTGAAAGGAGTACCGCATGACCAATAAGAAAGCCAAACGAGAATTAAAACCGTATGACGGCAACGCAGCAGCAGCCCATGTTGGGTACGCGACCAATGAGGTGATTGCCATCTACCCGATCACACCCTCATCTCCGATGGGTGAGATCGCAGACGAGAAAGCTGCTCTCGGTGAACCGAACATTTGGGGTACCATCCCGGTCGTCGTCGAAATGCAGTCTGAAGGCGGTGCCGCCGGGGCAGTCCACGGCGCCTTGACAACCGGCGCACTCACTACCACCTTCACCGCTTCCCAAGGCCTGCTACTGATGCTTCCCAACATGTTCAAGATCGCCGGGGAGTTGACGCCCGCGGTGTTCCATATCGCCGCTCGATCCGTCGCTGCTCAAGCATTATCGATATTTGGCGACCACAGCGATGTGATGGCCGCACGCTCGACTGGTTGGGCATTGATGTCATCCAACAATATCCAAGAAGTCATGGACTTTGCATTGATTGCCCAAGCATCTGCTCTGGAAGCGCGCGTTCCGTTCTTACACTTCTTCGATGGCTTCCGCACCTCTCATGAAATCCAGAAGATCGAGGAGCTGACCTACGACGACATGCGGGCAATGATCGATGACGATCTCGTAACCGCTCACCGCATGCGAGGGCTTTCACCCGATCGTCCCTCGATCCGCGGCACGGCTCAGAATCCGGACGTGTTTTTCGCTGCCCGTGAGACAGTCAACCCTTATTATATAAATGCCCCTGGGATCGTACAACGAGCGATGGACCGCTTCGCTGAGATCACCGGTCGGAATTACCACCTCTTCGAGTATATCGGCGCGTCGGACGCAGAGCGGGCAGTGGTGATGATGGGCTCGGGCGCTGAGACGATGCATGAGGTTGTCGATTACATGAACGGTCAAGGAGAGAAGATCGGACTGGTTAAAGTCCGTCTCTACCGACCTTTCAACGGTAATGCGTTGATCGAGGCATTACCCAAAACCGTACAATCCATCGCGGTCCTTGATCGAACCAAAGAGCCAGGCGCAGCGGGTGAACCTCTCTACCTCGATGTGCAAAACGCCATCGTCGAAGCCGTCGTGGATGGACGCATTGATCGAAGCGAAATGCCGCTAGTTGTCGGTGGTCGCTACGGACTAGGCTCTAGAGAGTTCAACCCTGGGATGGCCAAATCCGTCCTCGACAACCTGGCCACAGAACAACCGAAGAACCATTTCACGGTTGGGATCTTTGATGATCTCACAAACAGCAACCTGCCCTGGGATGACACATTCTCATCGTCTCCTGAGGGTGAACACCGTGCGTTGTTCTTTGGTCTGGGTGGTGACGGCACGGTCGGCGCGAATAAGAACTCGATTAAGATCATCGGAAAAGCCACCGATTACAGCGCCCAAGGTTATTTCGTTTATGACTCGAAGAAGTCTGGCTCACTGACCATCTCACATTTACGCTTTAGCCCAAAACCCATCCGGAGCACCTATCTGATCGATCAAGCTAAGTTCTTGGCCGTACATTCGTTTCACTTCCTGGAGCGTATTGACATCCTCAACCATCTTCGACAGGGGGGGACCTTCCTACTCAACAGCTCTCACCCAGCGGACGAGGTCTGGGATCATCTGCCGTTCGAGGTGCAACAGGCATTGATTGAGAAAGAAGCCAAGTTCTATGTCATCGACGCTTACTCCTTGGCGAAATCTCTCGGCTTGGGCGCTCGCATTAATGTCATCATGCAGACTGCGTATTTCGCCATCTCCGACGTCATACCAGAGGAACAGGCGATGGAAATGATGGAACTTGCAGTAGAGGACACATATGGTGACAAGGGCAAGGCGGTGGTGGACATGAACGTTAAGGCCGCCAAACTTGCACGTGAGCGTATCCACCAAGTGCCGGTTCCCGAAAAAGCGACCAGTGAGATTCACATCCGTCCTCCCGTGCCAGAAGGCGCGCCTGAGTTCGTCAAGGAGGTCACGGGGGAAATGATCGCTCAGCGGGGCGAGCGTATACCAGTCTCGCTGCTGCCGAATGATGGAACGTATCCAACCGGCACAACACGCTTTGAAAAACGTAATGTCGCACTTGAGATTCCCGTGTGGGAGCCGGAGGCATGCATCCAATGTAACCAGTGCTCCTTCGTCTGCCCTCACGCAACCATCCGCCCCAAGATTTATGACGCCTCCTTTCTGAATGGGGATGCTCCCGACGGCTGGGAAGCGGTTCCAGCAAAAGGCCGTGGGTTGGAAGGGATGATGTATACCCTCCAGGTAGCGCCTGAGGATTGCACAGGCTGTGGAAACTGCGTCCATATCTGCCCCGCGTACGTCAAGGATGAGGAAGGGAAGAAGACAGAGCGCAAAGCGATCAATATGGCACTTCAAGCCCCGATTCGTGAACAGGAGGCCGCCAAGTGGGAGTATTTCCTCTCCATCCCTGATCCTGATCCGACCCTTTTCAACCGATTCACGACCAAGGGTTCACAGTTTCTGCCCACGATGTTTGAGTTTTCAGGCGCATGCGCTGGCTGCGGCGAGACACCTTATGTCAAACTGCTCACACAACTCTTCGGTGATCGCATGATCATCGCCAACGCCACCGGTTGTTCCTCGATCTTTGGCGGCAACTTGCCAACAACGCCATACACCCCGCGCTTCGATGGCCGCGGACCGACATGGTCGAACTCGCTCTTTGAGGACAACGCGGAATTTGGCATGGGTATGCGGCTGACCGTGGATAAGCTGAGCACTTACGCCAAAGAGCTGCTCGAAGGGATAGCGACCGATGGTCAATCTACGCTGATTGAGGCCATGAAAACGGCCGATTTGAGCTCACAAGAGGCCATCGAGGAACAACGAGCCCGGATCGAGGAGCTACGACCTTACTTGGAGAAGCTTGATGATCCGAACGCTCATCGCCTGCTTGGTGTGATTGACTTTTTGGTGCCCAAATCAGTATGGGTCATCGGTGGCGATGGTTGGGGCTACGACATCGGCTATGGTGGGTTGGATCACGTACTCGCCTCCGGTCGAGATGTGAACGTCCTGCTATTGGACACTGGCGTCTACTCCAACACCGGTGGTCAAGCTTCGAAAGCCACACCGCGCGCGGCTGTGGCTAAATTCGCCGCTGCTGGCAAGGACATGCCCAAAAAGGATCTGGGCGCGATCGCGATGACGTATGGGAATATCTACGTGGCACAGGTAGCCTACGGTGAAAACATGACCCAGTTGGTGAAAGCTTTTCGCGAGGCCGAGGCTTATCCGGGCCCTGCGTTGATCATCGCTTACAGCCACTGCATTGCACATGGGATCGACATGACCACCGCCACAGATCTACACAAGGACGCCGTTGCGACAGGTTTCTGGCCGCTGTTCCGCTTCGATCCAACCTTGGCTGAGCAGGGGAAGAATCCACTGCAACTTGATTCGAAAACGCCCACGGAGAACATCGAAGAGTTCATGTACAAACAGAATCGCTTCCGCTCCTTACGTCAAGCGAACCCCGAGCGGGCAAACATGCTGCTCGAAGCCATCCGACAGGATGTGATCACCCGCTGGAAGTTCTACGAGCAAATGGCGAATCTGGACATCTAAGTTCTGGACACCATTGAAATTAGGCACCGTTGAGCAGAGGACCCGGCACAGCTCATGCCGGGTCTTTTTTTTGCTTCCCGCAAGCTTGAAGCTCGCGGGAAGCTTGATATCTCCGACACTAATATCTAATTATTTCGAAAGCGAAGTGTTTGGAGTCCGGAAGCTCTGCTTCCGGCCGCAAGCAAAGCTTGCGGAGTCCAAAATGGATCTCTCGTATGAATGGGCGAAGTATCCCATGATCTTCACGCTCGCAGGGAGCATGCTTATTACCCAGGCACCTCCACCAAGCGAAGCTTTTCAGTTTAGAATTAGCAACCATGGCTACAAAACTAACCCTCATCACCGGGCCAAGCGGTTCAGGGAAAAGCGCGTGGTGTGCTCAACACATCGAAGAAGCGCGCGCGGATAGGCTCGATGTCGGGGGTGTGCTATCGCGACCTGTTTTCACCCAAGGACAAAAGGTCGGGATCGATCTCCTGGATCTTCAAACAGGAGAAAGTAGAAGGCTGGCAAACCTTCGCTCCCCGGAATCGAAGGGACTCTTGACAAAGCGCTGGCATTTCGACCCCCAGACACTGGCCTGGGCCAATCTGGTCCTGCGCGATCTACCGCCTTGCGATATCGTGATCATTGACGAGCTCGGTCCTCTCGAATTCTCGCGGGATGAGGGCTTACAGGAGGGGATGCGCATCGTCGATGACAAGCGTTTCCCTGAAATGTGCGTCGTGGTAAGACCAGAACTGTTATTACGTGCATTGCAGCGGTGGCCTTGGGCAGAGGTGTTGGACGTAAGCAAAGATAATAACACCCAGGATTCTTGATACGGGTTCCCTGTGAACATGGGGCTCGCAGGTGCAATTTCTCAATCCTCATATGGATCGTACTTCTCTAGTTACGCAGGTGAGCCTATTCATCTTAGTGGCAGTTCAGGAACTGCCTCTACATTTTTGGTAGTATGAAAGTGCTTCACACTGGTCTGCTTAAAACATGTGAAATCTTTCATATGTAGGGGCGCAAGGCCTTGCGCCCCTACAACCTCGCTGGGAGATGTCTTACAAATACAAGTAGTAGCGACTTGGACTGGCACATAAACTGTCGGTTCGTGAAGAATACCGATCGTTTGTTTTCGATGTCTCCTGCGTTTAGAGTTTGGGGGCTGCATTAACCTCCCTTGACTTAGCCCCTGGTGCCCTTATAATCAGGACCACAATCGAACGGCATCGCAAAGATGTCGTAAAAGACGTACACGGAGCGCAGTATTCTAGGGTACCCATGACAGAGAGTCGCCGGTTGGTGTGAGGCGATGGGGTAGCTAGGAGAATCCTCTCCGTCGGCCCATAAATGTGGCCCGTCGCACCCGCAGGGGCGGGAAACCGTCGTAAGGGAAGCCGGGTTCGCCCGTTACAGCGCTAAGAGGCCGTTCCCAATGGGAGCGGCAAAAGCAGGTGGCACCACGAGCGCCCCCTCGTCCTGCCGGTGAGGGGGCGAGTATTTTTGCCTCGGAGGCGTACCATGATTGATCTGCGGTACATTCGAGAACATCCTGATGAGGTGAAGGAGGCCTTACGCAAATTGCACGCGGAGGCACCCATCGACGCTATCCTCCAGTTGGATACGGAATGGAGAGAGATCCTGAGTGAATTAGAGACCCTGCGTCATAAGCGTCGGGTTGCCTCAAAAGAGATCGGTCATATGGACGATCAGGATCAACGCCAACCTCTCATCGACGAGATGCGCAGTGTTGGTGTGCGAATCGCGGATTTGGAAGAGCGGTTGCGGGACGTAGAATACCGGCTTCAGCAATCTCTTTACCAGGTGCCCAATCTTCCACACGAGAGCGTCCCGATAGGTGCTGATGAAAGCGAAAACGTGGTCATCCGTCAGGAGGGTGATCCCAAGACAGCAGAGGATTTTGGCTTTGAACCATTACCGCACTGGGAGCTAGGGCCGCGCCTCGGGATACTCGACTTTGAGCGAGGGGCCAAGTTGTCAGGGAGTCGGTTCTTCGTAATGTTTGGTTTAGGTTCACGCCTACAGCGGGCATTGCTTCAGTGGATGCTAGACTTTCATATCGAGAAACATGGGTACACCGAAGTCTACCCACCTTTCATTGTCAGAGAGGAATGCATGTGGGGAGCGGGTCAGTTACCCAAATTCATCGACAACATCTATCACGATGTGGAAGACGACCTCTGGCTCATCGGTACAGGGGAGATTCCTATAACCAATCTCCATCGGGACGAGATCCTCGAGGCGAGCGAGCTGCCCAAGAAATACGTAGCCTATACAGCTTGTTTCAGACGGGAGAAGTTCTCCGCTGGTCGCGATGTGAGGGGGATCAAACGTGTCCACCAATTCGATAAAGTTGAGATGTACAAATTCACCACGCCTGAGTCATCGTACGAGGAACTCGAATCTTTGGTGCAGGACGCTGAAGATATCTGTCGAGCGTTGGAGATCCCCCATCGCGTATCTGAGATGGCAACTGGGGAGTTGGGCTTCACAGCGGCCAAGAAATACGATATCGAGATGTGGGCGCCTGGGAGTGGAGAGTGGTTAGAAGTCAGCTCGTGCTCCAACTGTGAAGCTTTTCAGGCTCGAAGGGCTGAAATTCGCTATCGTCCGAAACCAAGGGCCAAGCCCGAGCACGTCCACACTTTGAACGGTTCCGGGTTAGCTCTACCACGAACTGTGATCGCTATTCTCGAAAACTACCAACAAGCGGACGGAAGTGTAATCATACCCGAGGTTTTACGACCAAGGATGGGGGGTGTGGAGATCATCAAGCTGGATGTGATCGATGTCTGAAATCGTCATCGCCATCATCGTTGGTCTTGTCATGCTCATCGGATTAATTGGCGCCATCATCCCTGGCTTGCCGGATATTGTCCTAATCTGGGGCGCCTCTCTAGGATATGGGTTACTCGCAGGTTGGGGTGAGCGGGGGATATGGCTCTTCGCGTTGATCACACTTATCGGTCTAGCGGGATTATTCGCAGAAGTATGGGTCAGCGGTACAGGAGCCAAGATAGGCGGCGCTTCGATCCGAGCCATCTTCGGTGGTCTCGCGTTAGGTCTTGCGGGGTTTATCTTTTCCGGTCCCATTGGGGGTGTCATCGGCCTCCTTCTGGGCACCTTCCTGTCAGAATACATCCGCCTGCAAGACGCGAACAAAGCCGCGCAAGCGATGTTCGGAATGGGATTGGGATGTGGAGCATCTTTGGGGATTAAACTGTTGCTCGGGATGGGTATGATCGCTCTTTGGTTGGTGTGGGTATTTTCTGGTTG
>Ga0209635_10003446_pt1 | contig 12330 bp, 10 predicted proteins | sample DeeMarSWOR230_32_FD_187463 | JGI IMG/M metagenome (GOLD analysis project Ga0209635, IMG submission 187463) | Marine sediment microbial communities from White Oak River estuary, North Carolina - WOR-2-30_32 (SPAdes) (version 2) | ecosystem: Environmental > Aquatic > Marine > Intertidal zone >...
CAGACCCTTTGCGGTGGTGGTGGGGTGGGGATTGCCACTACAGTGGAGAGGGAGGGACAGGTAAAGTAACTCTATTTGTATTGTCTAAGTAACACCCTACATTTTAGTCTCAGAGCAACACTCTGATGCCCTTGACATCACCTTAGTTTACCTCTAGACTGTGGGCACCGAGCCAGTACTGCCGAGTGAGTCGTGAAGTGCCCAAAGTGTGGATACGAAAATCGTGAGGAAGCTGAGTTCTGCCGCGAATGTGGGCAGTCACTCCAGCTAGACGTCGTGTGTCCTCAGTGCGGCTACACAAGCCCACAAGGTAGTAAGTTCTGTGATAAGTGTGGCCACTCTTTAACTGAGCCAACATCCACACCAGCTCCTGAAGCACCTCCCTCCCCAGAACCCACTTCCTTTGCCGGTGGTCGCTATCAGGTCAGGCAGTTACTCGGCGAGGGCGGCAAGAAGAAAGTCTATCTTGTCCACGACAATACCCTAGACCGCGATGTTGCCTTTGCCCTGATAAAGACCGAGAAACTCGATAAAGAATCCAAAACACGCATTACTCGTGAAGCCCAGGCTATGGGCAAGCTTGGTGACCATCCCAATATTGTCACCATCCATGATATGGGTGAACACGAAGGACAACCATACATCGTCCTGCCGGTGATGTCAGGTGGAGACATCGAAGGGCTTATCGAAAAGGCACCAGAACATAAGCTTCCACTGGAGCAGGCTATCAGCATCACCAAGTCTGTCTGTCAGGGGCTGGAGTTCGCCCATTCGAAGGGCATCATTCACCGTGACCTCAAACCGGGTAACGTCTGGCTGAGTGCCGATGGCACCGCCAAGATAGGCGACTTCGGCTTGGCAGTAGCGGTAGACCTCTCTCGCCTCACACAGTCAGGGATGATGGTAGGCACGGTGTCCTACATGCCACCGGAGCAGGCAATGGGAGGTAAGGTAACACCCAAAGCCGACCTCTACTCCCTGGGGGCGATGCTCTATGAGATGGTGACAGGTAGACCTCCCTTCATCGGAGACGACTCGGTGGCTATCATCGGGCAGCACATCAACACGTCGGTAGTATCTCCAACATGGCATCGGGCTGACCTGCCACCAGGGCTTGAGGTGCTTATTCTGCAGCTACTGGAAAAAGACCCGGAGAAACGCCCTTCTTCAGCGGGTTATGTCCTCAAAGCACTGGAGTCAATCGAAGCAGGTAAGGTTGAGAAGGAACCGTCACAGGTAACGACCGCCCCTGAAAGCAGTCCGCTTTACCGGAAAGTCTTTGTCGGTCGTGAACCGGAACAGAAGCAGCTACAGACTGCCTTTAGTGGTGCCATGTCAGGGCAGGGTGCCCTGATGATGGTGGTTGGTGAACCGGGTATAGGCAAGACCGCCTTATGTGAGCAACTAGCTACCTACGTTACCCTAAGAGGCGGTAAGACCCTTGTCGGACACTGTTACGAGGAAGGGTCTTTGTCTTTACCTTATCTGGCTTTTGTCGAGGCGATGCGCTCCTATGTCCTCACCAGAGAGACCAGGGACTTACGGAAGGAGCTTGGTACTGGTGCCGCCGATGTTGCCCGTATCGTCTCTGAAGTGAGGGAGAAGCTGAAGGTAGAACCGAGATTTCCTGAGAGCCCTGAGGAAGAGCGCTATCGTCTTTTTCAGGCTGTCACCAGCTTCCTTACCAACGCTGCCAAGGTACAACCGCTACTGATTGTACTCGAGGACTTACACGACTCCGACAAAGGCACCCTGGAGATGCTTATCCATGTATCACGGAATCTCAGTGGTGCAAGGCTCCTGATTGTCGGTACTTACCGTGATGTTGAGGTAGACAGGACTCATCCCTTATCAGCGGCGCTGGCCGAGCTAAGACGTGTTGCCACCTTCGACCGCGTCCTCCTGCGTGGATTAAATGCTGATGAGGTCAGGCGGATGCTGGAGAGTATCACCAGAGAAGAAGTACCCTGGAGCCTGGCTGAGGCAGTACACCGTCAGACCGAGGGTAATCCTCTATTCGTGCAGGAGGTAGTGCGCTACTTAGTGGAAGAAGGCCTCATCAGTCGTGAAGAAGGACATTGGAAAGCTACCACGCTTGAGATGAGTATACCAGAAGGGCTGAGGGATGTAGTAGGCAAACGTCTTTCGGGCTTGAGTCCGGAGTGCAACCGGATACTGAGCATCGCCTCTGTAATTGGTAGAGATTTCCGACTCGATGCTTTGCAGAAGGTGGCTGACGTATCCGATGACGAGCTATTCACCGCTTTAGAGGAGGCCAAGGGAGCTGCTGTACTCGAAGAACAGGCATCGGTTGGAATCGGGGCTAGTTTCCGCTTCACCCACGCTTTCTTCCGTCAGATTCTATATGAGGAGATGTTCGCACCACGTCGCATCCGTACCCATCAGCAGGTGGGACGTGCCCTAGAAGATGTATACGCAAGGCGGCGGGAAGACCATGCCGCCGAATTGGCTGAACACTTTGCCCAGAGCACTGAGCATGACGACTTGGTAAAAGCCTTGGAGTACAGCGAGATGGCAGCCGAACGGGCCAGTAGTGTCTATGCCTATGGTGAAGCGGTACGGCTGCTGGAGCAGGCACTAAAAGTGCAAGAGGTGCTTGACCCGGAGGATAAAGGGAAGCGGTGCGATTTACTGCTGGCATTGAGCAGTGCTCTTATCGAAGCAGGGGAGGCTCGTCGTGCCTTAGATGCTGGACTGCCCGAGGCCTTTTCGCTGGCGGAAGCAATTAATGATGAGAACCGTGCATCACAAGCCTGTAAACGTGCTATGTTTGCGCTATTGTGGTGGGCACATGGTACAGTACAGGTTTGGGCTTCCGAGGAAGGCATCCAGTGGGTAAGTCGAGCTGACCAGTATGCCCAAGAGGGAACGAAAGAAAGAGCTATCGCAGATATGCTTCTCCATGTAATGAGGTATTCTACAGGTCATCCCAGAACAGGGTTTCGGCTTTGTGATAAAGCGCTAGACCTGGCACGAAAACTGGGAGATAATGAGACTTTCTGGATAGTAGTCTCTTTTTGGTTAATCTCTACGACTGTACCGCAGTATACCGAGCAGCGACTGCGGGTGGCTGAAGAGTTGTCGCAGTATTCCCGTGCCGGTTTGAACATGCGTTTGACCTCACTAGGGCTGTACATGCTCATTATCACTTTTCTCGAGTTCGAGCAACGCGAACGATGCGAGAAAGCTTTCAACGAATACCTGGAGCTTGCTGAGCGTAGTGGGCAGATTAACCTACTACTTCAATCAATGACGTTTCGTGCCATGCTGAGTACCCTGGACGGCCGGCTAGATGAAGCCGTGCAACTGGCGGACGACATCAAAGCCCGGGGTGTAGAGTGGGGTCTACAACGATTTACACGGACGTCATATTTATTTGCTAGCATGAGGGCTAGATACCTGTTGGGAATGGCTGATACCTTACTAGAGGTTTCTAGTGCAGATAATAATATCCGGGCTCTTGGTCTTATCCAATTAAACCGGCATGCTGAAGCAATTACTTTACTGGATGAGATGTTGGATAGGCGCCGTTTCATCGGTACGCCTGACGATTACATGTTTTATTGGGTTGACACTATCTGGCTCGAAGTAGCCACACTGGTTGGACACAAAAAAGCAGCCGAGATTTTACTGCGCCAAATCGAAGGAAGTCCCAGAATCACAAGCTACTTTCACGTTACATGCGTCCCACGGCATCTGGGAGGGGCATGCGCGCTCTTGGAAAGATACGAGGAAGCTCGTAAACACTATCATGAAGCTATAGAGGTCTGCACGGAGATAAGGTTCCGCCCTGAGCTAGCCCTCACCCGCCTCCAGCTTGCCGAGTTACTCCTGGAGCACTATCCGGATGAGAAAAAAGAGGCGCTGGAGCACCTGGACTTCGCCATCAGCGAGTTCCGTGAGCTGAAGATGCGGCCCTCACTGGAGAGGGTGCTGAGGCACAAGGAGATACTGGGGGCGTAGGGTTGATATAAGGCGTGGTACTGACTGGTGCTCTTTCATTATCGCACGGAGGTAACCGTAGTGATACCAGAGACGACGAAAGACATCACAGTGGAATGGCTAAACGACACGCTGCACGCGAACAGATTCCTTAAGGATGAAAGTATAGTCTCACTGGGGCATAATCCAATCGCTATCGGTGAGGGATTCATGAGCGATATGGCGAGGTTGACTGTAGCCTATGATCGGGACACTCTGAACCTTCCGATTACCATGATTGCCAAGTTTCCCACTGCCTTCGAGTCAGCCCGTGCCGTCGGCATGCAGCTTAATATCTACGAGAAGGAAATCCGGTTCTATCAGGAAGTCGCTCCGAAGAGTCCCATTCGAACACCGGGTCTCATCTATGGAGAGGTCGATTCCACAAACCAGCGATATGCTCTACTCATGGAAGACTGCTCCTACTGCGAGCAGTTCGACCAAACAGTGGGGATGGACTACGAGCAGACGAAGCTGGCGGTACTCAAGTTAGCCGATTTCCATATTCGGTGGTGGGACGCTCCAGAACTGAAATCCTTTAGCTGGCTGCCGGATCCTCGCGATCCAGTACGCCAAATGAACCTAATAAACATTTTTAGGGCTTGCTGGGAAGCCTGTGCTCAGCGTGAGGACTTCAGGACGATGCTCCCCGCGGGAGGCTGGGAAGCCGGTCTGAAGATCTATGAGCATTACGCGTGGTTAATTGAGAATGTGCACGAGAACAATCTCACAATCTCTCATACTGACTATCGCGCTGACAACATGTTCTTTGACCCGAACACTCCCGATGATCCTCTCATCGTGTTCGACTGGACTAACACCACAGTCTCACGCGGTGTCATAGACCTAGCCTATTTGCTCGCAGTAAGCTTGACTATTGATTTGCGGCGTCAAGTAGAGAAAGACATAGTGAAGTGTTACTATCAGCACCTTATCGATGGAGGCATATCCGACTACTCTTATGATGAGTGCTGGACTGACTACCTGAAAGGCCTTCTGAGGAGCACCATCATCGGAGTTGTTGCATTCTCCAGCCTAGACATGAGTGATCCGAGAGGAGTTGAGCTGCAACGAGTGGGAGGGGAGCGATGGTTCACGTCAATCGTCGATAATGACGCGACGAGTGTGCTACCCTGACAGCCTAGACTTCGCCATCAACGAGTTCCACGAGATGAAAATGCAGCCCTCGCTGGAGAGGGCGTTGAGGCACAAGGAGATACTGGGGGCGTAGAGGTTTGGTATATTAAAGACTTATCCTGATGTTATATAGAAGTTTGAAAGGGGGAATCATGAAACGTATAGTCACGGGACACAATGAGACTGGGAAATCTGTATTTGTTAGTGATGGTGAACCGCCTCGTATAGCTTCAATTAAGGGCATTCCAGACAATGAGATGGTTGAAATCTGGGCGACTGATGATATTCCTACGATCCCTGTGAGCAAAGGCGACCCAACACTGGAGATGTCGTCTCTCATACCCGGGCCTGAAGGAACGCGTTTCAGAATCTCACGGATTCCTCCTGACAGTGTCTTTACGCAAGCTATCGAAGAAGGATTTGATCTAACTGCTGCCCTACAGGAGTATTTAGCAAAGACACCCGGCTTTGAAGAGGTAATGGAGGTCGAAGATCCTGAGATGCATACTACCAACACCATCGACTACGGAGTCGTGATTTCTGGAGAGATATGGCTTGAGCTGGATGATGGTGCAACAGTCCACTTGAAGCAAGGTGATTGCGTGGTGCAGAACGGTACCCGTCATGCTTGGCGAAACAATAGCCCAGAGCCCTGTGTAATGGCATTCGTAATGGTTGGGGCAAAACGAACTTAGTTCCGCGAGATGAAAATGCAGCCCTCGCTGGAGAGGGCGTTGAGGCACAAGGAGATACTGGGAGCTTAACTAATATAAGATGCTCAGACTATCACCATACTCCATCGGAATATACGAACAATGCCCAAGGCGATACAAGTATCACTATATAGACAGACTAATTAGACAATACCGTAAACCATGGCCTTGGCTGACCATGGGAAACCACGTTCATGCGACACTATCTGACTTCTATAGTGCCATTCCAGTCGAAAAACGGACTGTCGAAACAATAGAAAACCTGCTTAAGCAAAAGTGGAGCCGTAATCGAGAGGGATTCTCAGACAGCGAAGAAGAACGGGAGTATGGTGAGAGAGCACTTAGTATGCTTCGCAGGTTCGTAGAGACCCAACAGGTGGACGTACAGCCATTAATGGTTGAGAGGTTCCACGAAGCTCCAGTTAGTGAGAACCTCATTATCAATGGCAGGATAGACCGTGTCGATAGACTGGAAGACGGTAGTTTACACATCATTGATTACAAGACTGGACATGCGGAGAAGTCGGACACGTTCCAACTCCACCTATATTGCCTAATCCTATCGAGGACTCTTACCTGGCCTGTATCAAGAGCCTCGTATCTTCATATGGAGGATGGTGTCTGGCAAACATTAGAGGTGCAAAGTAAGGATACGGAGAAGTCACGACAAGTAGCGCTCTCAATAGCTGACAAGATTGAAAACGAGACTGAGTATCCTGTAGTCACTGGACCTTTGTGTCAATACTGCGATTTCGTAGAGATATGTGATGTAAAAACAACTCAAGAGCACTGAAAGATACCTGAAGTACTGTGTCTTAGAATATTATCCTAGCCATCTTTGGAATCAACCGGAGGCAGTAGATTTGTGTAACTCACCCCTCTGCTTTCGGGTGTATCCGGCGTCTTATTAGCTTGTTCAGCCAGCATAATTATCTTACTGTAAGGTATAATCGTTCTACCCTGAGAATCCGTTGGTAAGGTTATTTTTTGCTTTGGTTTGCCAAGATGATGTTCGATAACAAACTTGGCAATCTCTATCCTTTTCCAGTCCGGATTCTTTATTTGACCACGAAAAACATCGAGTAGATAGCTAGCCGCTTGAGTCGCCGTGGTGTCTATTGTCTGCTGCACGCCGGCCATAACCTTATCGTGCTTTTTCCTACCGCTTCTACCTTTCTTACCTGACATTAACTACTCCTATTAGGCAATTCAATACTCTATCAATCCATAGACGGGGTATAGATTTTATTTTCACCGTAAGATTAATGCCTGACTATATCCTACGCTTTTACGAGTGGTGGGAATAGTCCTGACGGAGTGTTATTTCCATGAATAGCATGCAGACGGTAAACGGTACAAACGGATACACCGTTCGCACCGTTTCCTCCGTTTACCGTATACAATGCGTACCTAATCACTTACCACCCATCTTCTTTAAAGGAAGGAGTTAAGGGTTCAAAGAGAAATGTGTCCGGATTAAACTTCAATCGCACTGGCTCAATATTGGTAGGTGCGTCTTTCACTTTAACTGCATAGAGCCATTTCTCTCCTGTGTTAGTTGGTTGAAACCTTCCTTGTGCATCATGTAGTTGCCCAGCACGTTCTAACAAAAGGACAGTCGTAGCACCTTCAACATATTCACCAGCACCTTTGACCTCATATTGTAGGTCTTCAGGTTGTACTTTTAGGCGTCTATCTGGCTTTCTTATATGGTGAAGTAGGATCATTCTCGTGCTTGTCTCATTCTGTAGCTGTGTGAGTAACTCGAGAAAAATTTTGGCGTCTTTAGGAGAAGTATAGTCACCTGCTACTAGTGGTCTCATTGGGTCAATAATCACTACCTTGCAACCGATTATGATTTCCTCCAGTTTGTGTAGTCCCTTGCTGTTTAGGGGAATTGGTAATGAATGCTCCCAATAGATGTTTTCTCCAGCTCCAGGAAACGATGGCGCTATTTTTTCAAACCGCTCGGCTATTTTCTTATCCGAACCTTCAAATGATAGATAACCCACTTTGCACTGTTTTGTCTTGTGTGAGAGCCAAGGTTTTCCAGCAGCAACACAATGTAAGATATTTAATGCTAGGAATGTTTTACCAATGCCAGACCTGCCGCAGATTAACATATACGCGGAGCTTGAGTCAGGCAGCAGGTCTTGAACAAGGTCGTCTGCCGGAGGCCTTTTAGCAATATCATTTAGCATATACTGTAATGACTTCATTGCGTTAACTTGTTATCCGAATTAGACTTCCTCATTTCAGCGGGGAGGATACACGAGTCATTACTTTTCACCCCCAGAATCTCCCACAGCACTGGGCAATTTTCGTCTCAGAATCGATTTCTCAACAAATCTCAGCCTGAGTTTCTCTTTTTGGACTTCACTCAACTGACGGGGTTTACGAGGTTTCTTTATCCAAGATTTTGGGCACTCGTATTCCCTAGCATATCGTCCGTGGGTAGCCGTAGGCTGGAGACCTGGTTTTTTCTCCAGGTGCTGCATCAACGAGACTGAACAGGTGTAAATATAGGCGGTGTCTTCAGCGTTGTTATAGTTTATGATTGTTTCTTGCTCGGTTTTTAGTAGTCTAGACATGCTGTACCTCAAGCACAGGTATCAATGTACCTTTCCATAGCTCACGGCATGGTTTACATCGTTTAGGCTCTGATAATGATTTACTCAGAAAGAAAGCTTGTTCTCCAGCCGTAAAAACAAAGCTTTGCCCGCAATCACCACAGTGTATAACTTGGTCCCAAAAGTGTTGTCTTAAGTTATGTTGTCTCATACGTTCAGCCCTCCAGTCTACCACTGTCTCAGTCTGCCTTTGACCTGCCTACTTCGCTGAGCATCCGCTCCAATGCAACACGAGGTATCAAAATACGTTTACCTACCTTCACGTGAGGAATTTCACCCGTTAAGATGCCTCGATATGTTGAATTTCGGGACAACCCGATTAATTGAGATGTCTCCTTCACAGTCCACGTAAGCTTGTCTTCGATGTTCATTCTATCCCCTCCATTGATAAATAATAGTGGATATGATAAACTAGCCTTAAATAATATCATTATTACACATGATGTTAATCTGTCAATCATTATATTAGCTATGAATAACGGGTAATAATACAGATAAGTAGATAAGGAGAATTATGGCTCGAGGACCAATAATCACTGAAGAAGTAAAAAGTTTGATAGCTAGTGTTTACTTAAAACATAAAAAGTGGTATGCATGGGAAATACAAGGAGAAGTAAACCGCATACTTAAAGGTGATGGCCCCGGTATAAGCGCTGTACAAAAGCAGCTAACGAAGTTACGTAAAGCAGATGAAGAAAGCGATAAGTTACTTGAAGAGCCTTGGGATAATGGTGCCATGACCAGATATAGCATTCCTCCTGAAGCCTTACCAGACATTATGCGGGTTTGGAAACAGCAGCTTAATTGGTTCAATACTTTTACCGTTAGACAAGCAATTTGGGTAGCGAGATTATATAGATTAATTCCGGATGACTCAGTACTCTTAGCGTCCTGGTCGGAGTTATACGCAATTACAGAGCATGCGAGTAACCTTGCAGGAGTAAAACTCAGTACTGAAGTTTTTGATGCTGCTTTGACCATGGGACCGTGGGAGTTTCTAACTGCCTTATGGACAGGAACTGTCAAAATCAGTGAAATTATCGCCGAGTTTCCTCTCAGTGAACTAGTGCAATTAAGCAAACTCAGTAAAGTTGATCTCTTAGAAGAACTAAGCGGGGTTACTAAGCTCTGGCTTGACTTTTTCAGGAAGGGCCCGAAATGGTTGGAGACTGGAATTAAAGAACGAGAAGATTTATCGGGACTGTTGAGATTGTGGGTATTGGAACATCCATGGAGTGAAGACCCATCATGGTTATCTTGGTTTGAATATGAAGAAGGATTATCAGTTGAACATTTCAATTCACACCGCTTGACAAATAGACCAGAAGTTGTACTGAACGAGTTTGTCAAATTCAATCCTTCATTCAGACCATTGGAATTGTTGAAAAAGATGGGCTATGAAGTGTAGTGACTTTAGGAATTAGATAAGAAACGGTCTCGGAGTATTAAGAGAGGTATCAATGTAAGGAGGCATAGCATGAGAGGTCACATACGGAAGAGGGGTAAGAATAGTTATTCGTTGGTTATTAGCCTGGGAAAGGACGCTGCTACCGGTAAGTATAAATATCATTGGGAAAGCGTCCAAGGCACTAAGAAAGACGCTGAGAAGCATCTTGCCGAAGTATTATACCAGCTCGATACTGGCACCTATATAAAGCCCGGCAAAACGACACTGGGTGAATACCTGGAAAAGTGGTTATCAGACTACGTATGGCCTAGCCTTGCACCCAAGACAGCTGAAGGGTATGAACATATTATACGTCGTCACCTCATACCTTCACTTGGTAATATGCCACTAGCACAACTAAAACCTGAGAACCTTCAACGCTACTACTCCGAAAAACTGTCAAACGGACGTTGTGATGGTAAAGGAGCATTAAGTCCTCGTACCGTAAGACACCACCATGTAACTCTGCATGACGCCTTAGAGAGTGCCGTAAAATGGGGATTGTTATCAAGGAATCCCGCAGATGGAGTTAGCCCACCTCGGTATCAACGTCCAGAATGGAACACACTTAGTGAAGATGATATTCATACCCTCCTTGAAACTGCCATATCAACACCCTACTATGCTTTATTCCACACAGCAATTTATAGCGGCATGAGAAGATCGGAACTACTAGCATTAAGGTGGTCTGACATTGATCTTCTTCTTTGTCAGATTTATATCACCCGCACTCTTCATCATCTCCGGGATGGAAACATTATCTTTAAAGCGCCCAAGACAACGAAGGGTCGACGTATGATTGCCCTTTCGCCCACAGCCGTTTCGGTCCTTAGAGAGCATAAGGAAAAGCAAGAGCTGGATCGTACCATGCTTGGAATACCATTAAGAGATGATGACCTAGTATTTAGCGATCTGGAAGGTAAACCACTCTTACCCGACACAGTAACTCACGCCTGGATTAAGCTAGTACGACGTACAAACTTGAGAGGAATTCGCCTGCATGATGCGAGGCACAGCCATGCTTCATTAATGCTTAAGGCAGGAATACATCCAAAGATAGTACAGGAGCGGTTAGGGCACAGCTCTATTGCATTAACACTCGATACTTATAGCCATGTTGCTCCCGGACTTCAAGAAGCAGCAGCAGAGAGCTTTGATAAAATACTCAATATTAGGCGTGAAAATCCCACTGTTGAAAATCATTATTTGCAAATTATTAGCAAAAAAGAAAATGCCTCCGAAATCAAGGGAGAACCAGAGGCATTTTAGCTTTGAAAGTTGGTAGCGGGGGCTGGATTCGAACCAGCGACCTTCGGGTTATGAGCCCGACGAGCTTCCACTGCTCCACCCCGCGCTGCACCCAAAGTATAACCAGTACTCAAAGAGGTGTCAAGGCACAGAGACAGCAATCGGCTAACAATTAGAATCCGGCAGCTTAAGTAATTATAGACATTTACCATAATATATAGTATAATTGCTTTTTAGCTTTAATAAACAGAGAGCTTGATTTGAAAATATTGCTTGTTTATCCCCAATACCCGGATACCTTCTGGAGTTTCAAGTACGCCCTGAAATTCATCTCCAAGAAGGCATCGCACCCGCCTCTCGGACTACTGACCGTGGCCGCGATGCTCCCCGAAGAGTGGGAAAAGAAACTGGTGGACATGAATGTCACCACCCTGAAAGACAGAGACATTGAATGGGCGGACTACGTGTTCATCAGCGCCATGGTAGTACAGAGGGATTCGGTGAAGGAGACCATTGCCCGCTGCCACACGCTCGACACCAAAGTGGTTGCCGGTGGTCCCCTATTCACCAGCGAGTATGATGAGTTCGATGAGGTAGACCACCTGATACTCGACGAGGGAGAATGCACTCTGCCACCATTCCTTAAAGACCTGGAAAAAGGCCAAGCCCAGCATATTTATACATCCAGCAAGCGACCGGACATTACCAAGACCCCCATTCCACTATGGTCGCTGATAGATATGAAGAAATACTCCTCGATGAGTATCCAGTACTCCCGGGGCTGTCCTTATAACTGCGAGTTCTGCAATGTTGTCATCCTCAACGGACACAAACCACGTACCAAGACCGCTGAACAGATGCTGGCTGAAATCGAAGCCATTTACAAACGGGGCTGGCGGGAAGCCATATTCATTGTCGATGATAATTTCATCGGTAACAAGAAGAAATTAAGGGCAGAGATTCTCCCGGCTATAACACAGTGGTCGAAAGAAAAGAAGTATCCCTTTACTTTCTTCACCGAGGTCTCAATAAACCTTGCCGACGACGAAAATCTGATGCATCTGATGGTTGAAGCAGGCTTCGACCGGGTGTTCGTCGGCATTGAAACACCCAACGAGGACAGCCTGGTCGAAGGCAACAAGTTTACCAACAA
>Ga0209635_10003447_pt1 | contig 12328 bp, 12 predicted proteins | sample DeeMarSWOR230_32_FD_187463 | JGI IMG/M metagenome (GOLD analysis project Ga0209635, IMG submission 187463) | Marine sediment microbial communities from White Oak River estuary, North Carolina - WOR-2-30_32 (SPAdes) (version 2) | ecosystem: Environmental > Aquatic > Marine > Intertidal zone >...
CGGAGTTCGAGGGAAATCTCATCAGGGTAGAGGGCCACACTGATAATGTGCCTATACCTCCTTCAAGCCCGCTCTTTCCAGGAACGAACTGGGAGCTATCCACATCAAGGGCTGTGTTCATCGTGAAAATCCTTAATGAGGTGCACGGAATCAGTGGGAAGAATCTGAGTGCTGTGGGATACGGAGAGTTCCAGCCTGTTGAGAGTAATGACATCGAAGAGGGGAGGGCGTACAACAGGAGAGTTGAAATCGTCATTACCAGGAAAAAAGAGTTATCATAATTAGTTTCTGTTGACGACTCCGCCGGCAAAGCAGGCGGCTAATTCGCATTTTTGCCGTATATAGATATTGTTGTTAAACTAACTGACATTTAAGAAGTTAGTAATTAATGATTGAGCTGGTGAATAATCCACCAGTGACGTATATAAATATTATACAAGGGGTAACATCATGGGAGATACGGAAGAGGCTATTGAAGATATAGAGGGTGGCGCGGAAGAGGAAGAAGCGCTTGAGGCCGGTGGCCCTCGGAGGAGGCTCTTCGGTCCACCGGTCATGAAAACTTTGCTCTACGTTGCTGCAGCGCTCGTACTGATCATCATCTCTGGAACGGTTGCATACTTCGTTGCCCAAAGGGTTGGAACACCCCCGAGTCCCGAAAAGATCTCACCCGAACTGACGGAGAAGATGAAGCCGCTGTGGTATCTCGATCTACAGGATTTCAGTGTCAACACCAGCGATACAGACGAGCCGCATTTTCTGAAGGTGGCTATACAGCTTGGATACGATGAGGGGAACATAGAACTCCAGACCGAGCTGAACAAACGGCGACCTGAGCTCAGGGATATCGTGATATCGGTGGTCGGTGCGAAGAGGTATAACGATCTGAACACCCAGGACAAAAGGGAAGCCCTCAAAACGGAGCTCGTTAACCGGATCAATGCCATCCTGGAAGTGGATAAGATTAAAAAAATTGTATTCACAGAATTCGTGCTCACATGAGAAGAGAGCGGCATCAGAGGAGGAGGTACCAATCCATTTATTGATTTTTTACCGGAAAGAAGTATTATTTAATTAAGGGGATAATATTATACGGGGATAAGGGAAGATGACGGAAGTTTTGTCTCAGGATGAGATAGATCAGCTGTTGACCGCGATTTCAACCGGTGAAGTGGAGGGTGAAGAGGCCTTACGAAAAGCCGAAACGCGAAAGATCAAGATCTACGATTTCAAGAGGCCAGACAAATTTTCCAAGGATCAGATCCGGACTCTGCAGATGATGCATGAGACATTTGCCCGGTTGACCACCACGTCGTTGTCCGCACAACTACGGACGATCGTACATGTACACGTTGCATCGGTTGATCAGCTCACCTACGAGGAGTTTCTTCGGTCGATTCCCAATCCGACAACTCTTGCGGTTATTAACATGGACCCACTGAAAGGGAGCTCGATCCTCGAGATAGACCCTTCGATCACATTTACCGTCATTGACCGCCTTTTCGGTGGACCGGGTGAGGCTGCGAAGATCAACAGGGAGCTCACTGATATCGAGCTTTCCGTCATCGAAGGAATTATCGTCCGAATTCTGGGTAATCTTCGAGAAGCATGGTCGAATGTAATCGATTTACGGCCACGGCTCGGGAATATTGAGACGAACCCGCAGTTCGCCCAGATCGTTCCCCCCAGTGACATGGTAGTGCTTATCACTCTGGAAACCAAGGTTGGGGATGTAGAGGGAATGACAAACTTCTGTATCCCCTATCTCACGATCGAGCCGATTATATCGAAACTTTCTGCGCAGTACTGGTACTCCAGCATCCGGAAGGGGGGAACCACGGAGAACCTTGCCATACTGAAGAAGAGGCTGGATATAGTATTTATCGATCTAATTGCAGAACTGGGTGAACTGGAGATTAGTGTGCGAGATGTGCTGAACCTTCAGAGGGGAGATTTCATAAAGCTCACCAACACGAAGGTGGATGCAGAAATGCTGCTGAAGATTGGAAACAGGAAAAAGTTTTACGTGCGGCCTGGAGTTGTCGGGAACCATATGGCTGTTCAGATCACGAGAGGACTTGAACCCCATATGGATGAAGAGGAGATGTTTAAAGAAATAGAAGGGGGGGAATAGAATGAGTGATGGATCTCTTTCTCAGGAAGAGATAGATGCGCTTCTCCAGGGGGCAGATGATCTGGGTGGAGCCCTGGAAGCGGAAGCCCCGGGCGGTTCTTTTGCCGCCGCTCCCACGAGCGCCGATGCTCTGACAGATGATGAAATAAACGAGCTTAGGACTCTCGCATCGGAGATCGGTCGTACCATGGGAACGACACTGTCAACAATAACCGGAAAAACGGCCAAGCTATCAAATCCTACGGTGGAGGTTAGTTCCAAGGATGCCTATATCCTACAGATAACGGAGAAACCGGTTCAGATTACCGCAGACTACTCAGGAGAGTTGAGCGGGAGGCACTCCTATGTGATTACTGAAACGGCTGCGAAACAGATAGCCGCACTGATGATGGCACAGGAAGAGGAAGAGGGAGAGCTCACCGAGATGGCGCTCTCAGCGATCACTGAAGGGTTTAGCCAGATGTCCGGCGCGGCAAGTGGTGTGATCGAAGAGAATATCGGGAAACAAGTAAGGGCTGAGGGGCTGAAAGCAGAGCTCCGGGATGATCCTATAGACCTGGATCTTCCTGAAGAGAACTTTGTCAGGATCCATTTTGATTTTATGTCGAATGGAAACTCTTCCTTTATCGATGAAATCCTTGATATGGATGTGGCAAAGTCGATTGCCGACGAGATGATGAAGAAAAAGGGAATGTTCGTGGCGCAGAGCCCTGGGACACCTTCACAGGGTGAGCCTGTGTTTCAACCAGGCATGGGACAAGCTGTTCCCCAATTCAGCTTTGGTCCTGAGCCTAAGGCAGGGTTGGGGAATGTGGGAGTACAGTCGGTGCAGTTTCCGTCCCTTTCTCCAACGGCTCCGCAGGGAATGAGCGGAAACATCGGTCTGCTGATGGATGTTTCAATGCAGCTCACCGTTGAGCTCGGCAGGACTAAGATGCTCATCAAGGATATACTCGGTATGGGAGAAGGAACTATCGTTGAGCTAGACAAACTCGCGGGGGAACCTGTAGACCTTCTGGTAAACGGCAAGCTTATCGCCAAGGGAGAAGTTGTGGTAATCGATGAGAATTTTGGTGTACGGGTCACCGATATCATCAGTCCGATGGAGCGTATCAGTAACCTGGAATAACGATCAGTATTGGGAGGGGATATTTGAAGGTAAATGGATCGTATCTGGGGAGATGGGTGTTTATTCTCTGTGTTTTCCTGTGTCTGTTCTCTCCGCTCCTTCTTCACGCGCAGGATGTACTCCAACCTAAAGCGAATCAAGGGATACAGGGAAAGGGGGATCAGTCTGTCGAACTCGAGCAGCCCACTCCAAGTGAGCAGCCGGCCCGAAGGGAGAAGTTTGCACCCGGGCAGGAATCTGCTCCTTCGGACCAGGCTGTTCCTTCGGACCAGGCTGCTCCTTCGGACCAGGCTGTTCCTTCGGACCAGGCTGTTCCTTCGGACCAGGCTGCTCCTTCGGACCAGGGACCTGCCTTGTATGAATACACTGAACCCGAGTTCGGAGAGAACAGGCTCTCCTACCCGGTCCTCGTTTTGCGAACCCTCGCAGTCCTCGCGGTTATCATCATCGGCATATTCCTGCTCTTCCGCGTCCTTGTGAGAAAAAGAAACAGGCTTGTAACGGATACAGAGATTATCAAAGTGCACGCTACCTTTCCCCTTGCTGCCAACAAGTTAATACAGGTCGTGGAAATCGCGGAAAAGATGCTGGTACTCGGGGTTTCAGATGCGAACATAAACCTCATTACCGAGGTGCAGGACAAGGAAACCATCGACAGGATCAAGGTGATGAGCAGCAAGGAGTCACAGGGGGGGCAGAGCTTCAAGGACCAGTTTATTAAGCTTCTTGGAGGGAGGGTTTTTCAAAAGGGTGGTCAGATTTCCTATTTCACGAACTATAAAAAGAGGATCGATCGGATGAAAAAGCTTTAATTTTTTTCTCTTTATGTATACATATTTATAACTTTTAAAATTTGTATTAAGAGTTTCTGTGGGAGGGGAAATGCGAAAGAGAAGATCACGGATAATACGGGTAATTCTATGCGCTGTCCCCCTGGTGATAGTGCTGTTAATCCTTATTCCCTCCTTCGCGCAGGGACAGGAACGGATACCGATTCCGAGAATCGGAATTACCCTCGATGAGGCAGAGGGGCCTCGAGATGTTGCCCTTTCCCTCGAAATCCTCTTTCTCCTCACCGTGCTCACACTCGCCCCTGCGATCATCATCTCAGTCACCTCTTTTACCAGGATCGCGATCGTCTTTTCCTTTATCAGAAGGGCGCTATCCACCCAGCAGGAACCTCCCAACCAGGTGATGATGGGGCTTGCACTATTTCTAACGATTTTCATTATGGCACCCACGATCGCCCAGGTAAATAACATTGCGATTAGGCCATATTTTTCAAATGAAATTAATGCGGTTGAGATGTACCAGAGAGGGATTGTGCCGATACGTGAGTTCATGTTCAGACAGACAAGGGAGAAGGACATCGCCCTCTTTCTGCGGCTTGGTGACCTTCCGCGACCGGCAAACCAGGCCGAGGTACCGACATGGGTGCTCGTGCCTTCCTTCATGATCAGCGAACTCACTACCGCATTCAAGATCGGGATACTTCTCTTCATTCCATTTATTGTGATAGATCTGGTGGTTGCGAGTACCCTCATGTCCATGGGGATCATATTCCTTCCGCCGGTCATGATCTCTCTCCCCCTGAAAATCGTGCTCTTCATCCTCGTGGACGGGTGGCACCTGCTCACTTTCCAGATCGTAAACAGCTTTCGTTAAAAGGAGGGGACTGTGACAGTTGGATTCGTTGCGAACCTGATAGGTCAGGCGGTTTTCCAGATCCTGCTCATTTCCGCACCGATGCTCGGGCTCGGACTCATAGTGGGACTGACCATAAGTATTTTTCAGGCAACCACGTCCATACAGGAGCAAACCTTGACCTTTGTCCCGAAGATCGTGGTTGTACTGGGTTCACTCATCGTGTTCGGGTCCTGGATCATCAACAGCATGATAAATTTCACCATGCGGATATTCGGTCTCATTCCCGATATGGTGCGATAGGAGTGCAGATGGATTTTTTTGTGAACAATTTTCAGGTTTTTCTTCTCATCTTCGCGCGTATGATCGGGATATTTTTCACAGCTCCACTTTTTTCCAGTGGCACTATACCGTTCAGAATAAGGGCTGTGGCAGCAGTGTACATCGCTGTCTGTATTTTTCCCATGATTTCCGCAAGCTTTCCACCGATTCCAGAAAATATGTACGAATATGCACTCCTGATCGGTGAAGAGGCGTTCATTGGAGTGCTTATCGGATTTCTCCTCTCAGTGATTTTTGCTGCTTTTCAGCTTGCTGCCCGTTTTTTCAGCTTCCAGATGGCGCTCGGTATCGCAGAGGTGATCGATCCCTTCTCCGAGATTGGGATCACCCTTGTCGGTCAACTCTGGACCATCATGGGATTGATGGTATTCATAGCAATAAACGGCCCACACTTGCTCGTCATGGCGGGTTTCGAGAGCTTTCAGCGTATACAGATCTTCAGTCTCGCGGAAAACAGTAAAGACGTGATGGCCGCGGTTATTGATGCGTTCGGCGCAATGTTCATCGTTGCGTTGAAGCTCTCCTTTCCCATACTTATAACCCTTTTCCTGGTCTCCGTTGTCCTGGGACTTCTCGCAAAGGCGGCACCTCAAATGAACATATTCATGCTCGGTTTTCCGATACAGATAGGTGTAGGGCTGCTCATTATGATCGTGGTAACAGGGGCAATTGCCTTCGGTATGAGCAGCGCCTTGTACAGAGCGTTTGAAAATTTGACGACGTTTATCCGTGCCTTTGCACGGTAGTATAGAAAAGGCGGATAATCTGATATGACCTTGAGTGAAGAAATGATGGAACTGGATTCCCTCTTCAAGAAACCGCTTCATCTTTTCCGCTTCGACCTTCAGCTCTTTGCAGCTGAGGACGAGGGGAGAACTGAAGAGCCCACAGAGTATAAAAAGAGGAAAGCGAGGGAAGAGGGAAAGGTCGCCAAGAGCCAGGAGCTCCCCTCTGCGCTGGTGCTGCTTTTCGGGTTTTTCATCCTCTTTCTCATATCAAAGAGCATGTTCCGGAATTCGATTCACATGATGGAGTTTTATTTAAACCTGGTGCCCAACGTTGTGGATTCTGGTGAGAATATTCTGTTTCTCTGGGAGCCCGTGTTGCCCATACTCATCAGGCTTGCTGCACCCATTTTGGGTGTTGTTTTCATCGCTGCTCTCATCGGAAATGTGATCCAGGTTGGATTGAAGTTTTCCACCAAACCGATCCAGCCGGACCTTTCACGGATAAATCCCAATCCAGCACGATTCGTGACGAAGATACTATTGTCCAAGCAGTCTGCGGTCAATCTCGCGAAGGCAATCTTCAAGATTGCTGCAATATCGGTTATCGCCTTCTTTTTCGTGAAAAAGGATGTGCATACAATCATGGAAACGGTCGACATGGGAGTTCTTCAGGCCATGTATCTCTGTTTTTCTATCGCTTTCAAACTCGTCATGATCATAAGTGGAATACTGCTCGTTCTCTCTGTCCCCGATTACCTGTTCCAGCGACACGAGCACATCGAATCATTGAAGATGACGAAGCAGGAGCTCAAAGAGGAGAGGAAGCTTCTGGAGGGAGACCCATTGCTCAGGGCGCGAATGCGAGAAAAACAGCGAGACTATGCGCGAAGAAGGATGATGCAGGAGGTTCCAAAGGCGGACGTGGTCATCACAAACCCCGCTCACTACGCGGTTGCGCTCAGGTATGAGGCCTTTATGATGAGTGCACCTGTCTGCATAGCTAAAGGGCAGGATCTCGTTGCAGAAAGGATAAAGAAGATCGCAGAGGAGAATGGGGTTGTGACCGTTGAAAACAAGCCGCTTGCGCGGGAGCTGTACAGGAGGGTCGATGTGGGAGATGAAATCCCTGACGACCTCTTTACCGCAGTTGCCGAGGTGCTCGCATTCGTTTACAAACTGAGGCGAAAGGAAGCGGTCATCCTGTAATTTTATATTTTTCGTATTTTACCGATATTATAATGAAGAGCGAGTAGTGGGAGGGGGATATGGCTGATCAGCTGAAGAGGAGAACCTGGTGGCAAAGGACTGATATCTTACTCGCGATCGGGATCGTGGCAATCGTACTGATGCTCATTGTTCCGATTCCGGCAATGCTCCTGGATTTTCTCATTGCAGTGAGTTTTTCTTTAGGTCTCATCACCCTTATCACTGTCATGTACATGGGGAAGGCTATTGAAATTTCGGTTTTTCCCTCCCTTCTTTTGGTGTCAACTGTCTACAGACTCTCGCTCAATGTTTCTTCAACCCGTCTCATTCTCCTGCAGGGTCCCGCCTTTAACGGAAAGATCATCAGGGCTTTTGGTGAATTTGTGGTTGGGGGGAACTATGTGGTGGGAATCATCATATTCCTCATCCTGATTGCGGTGCAGTTTATTGTCATTACGAAGGGGGCAACGCGAGTTTCTGAGGTGGCGGCCAGGTTCACACTGGATGCAATGCCGGGCAAACAGATGGCGATCGATGCAGATGTGTCTGCGGGATTGATTACCGAGGAGGAGGCGATTAAAAAAAGGATCGATATCCAGCGCGAGGCGGATTTTTATGGAGCGATGGACGGCGCGAGTAAGTTCGTTCAGGGGGATGTGAAGGTCGGACTTCTCATTACGGTGATCAACATCGTTGGAGGGCTCGTCATCGGAATGCTTATGCGCGGGGAAACACTGCAGGAGGCGGTTTCCACCTATGTGATGCTCACTATCGGTGACGGTCTCGTTGCGCAGATTCCCTCCCTTATGATGTCTACTGCGACAGGTATCATTGTTACCAGATCAGTCGCGATGGATGATTTAGGAACAGAGATCACTACCCAGCTTCTCAACCAGCCGAGGACGCTCTTTGTGGGCGCGGGATTTCTCCTCTTCCTGGCGATCCTGCCCGGCTTTCCGAAGATCCCGCTCATTGTGCTCGGTAGTCTTCTCGCGGTATTCGGGATCTACCTCAGGAGGGGCTTCAGGGTGAAGGAGGAGGAAAAAAAGGGTTTAAAAAAGGAGAAGGAGGAGGTGATGAGGGGACCCGAGAGCGTGCTCGGTCTGCTGCAGATCGATCCCATAGCGCTCGAGATCGGATACAATCTCATTCCCCTGGTGGACACTGAACAGGGAGGTGATCTCCTCGAGCGGGTGACAATGATCAGGAGGCAGAGTGCTATCGAGCTGGGATTGGTTTTTCCTCCCATCAGGATAAGGGATAACATGCGTCTTGATCCCAACACCTACTCAATCAAGATCAAGGGAGTGGAAGTTGGTAAGGGGATCATACGGATGGGGAAGTACCTTGCCATGAATCCGGGAAATATAAAGGAGAAGATAGAGGGAGAGGAGACTGTTGAGCCTGCCTTCGGTCTACCGGCGATCTGGATTGACGAGAGCACCCGAGACAAGGCGGAGCGGCTCGGATATACTGTTGTGGATGCCCCTTCAGTGATAGCAACACACCTTACGGAGATTATCAAGAGCTATGCGAGTGAGGTGCTCGGGCGGCAGGACGTGCAGGCGCTAATTAATTCCCTATCCAGCGATTACTCTGCGGTTGTCGATGAGGTGAAAAAGTCAGGTGCAACTGTCGGTGATGTCCAAAAGGTATTGAAGGGGCTACTAAAGGAAGGTGTATCTATTCGTGACCTTCTCACGATCATGGAGACGATTGCAGACTACTTTCCCACTGTTAAAGACCATGAGGAACTTGTCGAGCTCGTGCGTCAGGCCCTCTCTCGTCAGATATGTCAGCAATTTTCCGATCAGGAGAAAAAGATACCGGTCATCACCGTTTCCAAAGAGGTGGAAGAGGAAATCCGCAATGCAATTGTGACCACTGAAAGGGGGAAACGCTTTGCCATGGAACCGGGAGAACAGAAAAAACTTCTGAGCAGGATCGTGGAAGAGGTGAAAAAAATACGGGAAAAGGGGCTCAAGCCCGTGTTTCTCACCTCACCGGAAATTCGTGCTATATTCAGTAAGATTGTCATCTCGATTATACCGAATGCGGCTGTATTGAGCAGTTTTGAGATCGTGACGGACATACGTCTGGAAGCGGTCGGTAATATTGTATTATAATTAAGGCAGGTGGATCATGATCTACAAAACGTACAGAGCGCCAACGTATCGTGAAGCTGTGTTAAATGCGAAAATGGATCTGGGGAACAATGTGTACATTATTGGAAGAAAAGAGGTGAAGGAAGGGGGATTCATCGGCCTTTTCAGAAAATATTTCACCGAGATTACCGTTGCAAAGAGCGAGGAAAGAGGGAATGAACAGAATGTGAAGGCAACCGCTTCCTCCGCCGTGAATAATAAAGAAGCCTCCCCTTCTTCGGGACGTAAAACGCTTTTGGAGCTCATGCAGGAGAAGAGCAACGAAGAAAGAACGATACTCAATGAATTGAAGGATATCAAAAACAGATTGAACGAGCTTGGAGACCTGAAGGACCCGCGTGGTGAGAAGCTTTTTCTGGAGAAGCTGTTTAAAATTCTGAATGAAAACGATTTTTCGAGAGATTTTATCGAGCAACTCCGGGCAAAGTTTGAAGGCGAGCTGACTGTAAAGGAAGTGGATGACCCGGAAATTCTAGAAGAAAAGCTCAAAGGTTACCTGGGCGGATTGATTGAAGTATCCGGTCCTATTGAAGTCGGCAAGGGAAGGCCTACGATCGTAGTGCTTGTCGGTCCAACGGGCGTGGGGAAAACGACTACGATCGCGAAACTTGCAGCAAGCTACGGCGTGATCGAGAAGAGAAAGGTTGAGCTGATCACTATAGACTCATACCGAATAGCTGCGATTGAACAGCTCGGTAAGTACGCAGAGCTCATGCAGCTGCCACTTGCAGTGGTGAACTCCAGGGAAGAGTTTAAAACAGCCGTCATGAACAGTAAGGCCGAGCTGGTGTTCGTCGATACTGCGGGACGATCGCAGAAGAATAATATGGGCCTCGCTGAAATACGCAATATTCTCGATGGGGTGAGTGCAAACCTTGATGTTCATCTTGTGATGAGCGCGACCACGAAATACAGGGATGCCATAGATATACTGACCAGGTTTAACCAGCTTATGTATAATAAGCTCATCATTACTAAGCTGGATGAGACCAACACCATCGGGCCTTTACTGAGCGTTCTGAAACCGGATAAAAAAATATCATATATAACAACCGGCCAGAGTGTGCCGGATGATATCGAGCTTGCAGACAAAGAAAAGCTTCTTTCCATGCTCACACTCGAGGAGCTGCATGCAGGATGAAACGTTAGAGTTTCGCAGGCGTATACCCCTGTCAAACTCCTAGTTTCTATCCAGTTATGGAGGTGGATATGCTGTACAAGACCGAGATGGTACAGAAGGATCAGGCTGAGAGTTTGAGACTGATTATGGCGGAAAAGAGCACTCAAACGCAGCAGATGGCGAGGAGGACGAGGATCATTACCATATCCAGCGGCAAGGGTGGAGTGGGAAAAACCAACATTGCGATAAACCTCGCAATTGCCTTTGCGGAAATCGGAAAAAAAGTGGTTGTGATGGATGCAGACCTTGGGCTTGCGAACGTGAATGTGATACTTGGAATCATCCCAAAATACAACCTTTACCACGTGATAAAAAAGCAAAAGACAATTCGTGACATCCTCGTTGATACCCAGTACGGAATCCAAATAATTGCAGGTGCATCGGGATTTTCTCAGCTCGCCAACCTTGCGGAAGAGGAGCGGGACGCTTTTGTGGAAGGGCTGAAAGAGCTCGCCTATGCGGACATCATTATCATCGATACTGGAGCAGGGGTATCACAGAACGTGCTTTCTTTCCTCCGTGCAGCTGACGAAGCGATTATTGTAACAACCCCTGAGCCCACGGCAATCACCGATGCCTATGGTATCATCAAAAGCATATCGACCGAAATGAATGGCCCCAATATCAAGCTGGTGGTTAATAGAGTACATTCTGTTATGGAGGGGAAAAAGGTTGCGGAGAGGGTTATCACGATTGCAGGACAGTTCTTGAGCATCAAGGTCAGCAACCTGGGTTTTATCTTTGAGGACAGCTCGGTGCAGAGGGCGGTGATAAAACAGGATCCCTTTATCAAGAGTGCGCCCAGCTCTAAGGCCTCCCAATCGATAAAGCACCTGATGAGCAGGCTGGCAAATATTGAATACAGGGATAATGGGGGTTTTGGGAGATTCATTAAGAGCATATTTGGGGGTCGGGTTTGAAATATGGATTTGAAATACTGATTTGAAATACGGGTTTCAAATACGGGTTTGAAATACGGGTTTGAAACGTGGCGCTGGAATAAATACAATTAATTATTAGATTTTTGATTCTATCATATTTGATTTTTATACTCACGGCTGGTATAATTTGAATTGGGATGTGTAATTTATTAATTGATTTTTAAGGTGGAAGGAATATTTTAAATTCAAGCATGGAGAGAGTCAGGTTTTTTAATGAAAATAGGGTTTCCCTGTATGTGATAGGGGGAGCCTTCGTTCTCTCATTGATTCTCGGGATGATCAGGGGAAATCCCGGCGGAACAGTGTTGATGAGGGCCTTCCTTTCAGCCCTGCTCTTTGGTATCATATTTCAGGGAGGGATCTACGTACTGAGAAGATATATACCGGACCTTGTGAGCGACAATGAACAGGCCGAAGAAAAAATGACCGCCGAAGAACAGGCAAGTGATACAGGGAACATGATCGACTACCAGGTAGGAGCAGAGGGGGAGACACTCCCTGTAGATCTTGCGCTTGATGAGGACCGGGTCCAGAAGGAGGGGGGTGGGGAGACGCCCGGCGAAAGTGAAGAAGGTGAAGAGGTGCTTGCTGGTGAAAGTCTCGCACCGGAGGGAATTGAAAAAGAATCAGGGGACGCCGTGCTTGGTGAACTTCCTTCCCTTGAACATCTCTTTAATGAAACGGAAGAAGCACCTCAGGAAAGCGAGGGAAAAAGAGAAGTGGAGAGGGGAGGCCGTTCCATCCACTCCGATTACATTCAGATAGGAGATGCGCACATTCCCTATGAACCAAAGGCGCTCGCCAAGGCCGTGAAAAAGGTTATGAATGAAGATGTTAAAAGATGAAACACTTGTGAGTC
>Ga0209635_10003449_pt1 | contig 12323 bp, 10 predicted proteins | sample DeeMarSWOR230_32_FD_187463 | JGI IMG/M metagenome (GOLD analysis project Ga0209635, IMG submission 187463) | Marine sediment microbial communities from White Oak River estuary, North Carolina - WOR-2-30_32 (SPAdes) (version 2) | ecosystem: Environmental > Aquatic > Marine > Intertidal zone >...
CCACAGGAGTCGAATATGTACGTCCAGATGAAGTTCGCAAGATTCTGGTTAAGATGGGTTTTGAACTTACGGAATCCGACACTGCTGAGGAGAAATCCTCACAGCGGGAAAAGTAAACTGCGAAGGAGGTGACTAGATGGGTTTCCAATTTAAAGTTAAGCTTTCAGCTGTTATGGCAGTGATCAACGGTGTAGCTGCAGGCCTATCCTACATCGCCAGCCAAGGCAACATCACAGTAACAATCGTCTGCACAGCCATATCAATCGGAATAACTCAAGGGATCTCATATTACAAAGAAGACTGACTTGTAGCAATTTCTTACGCGCGCGTGCCCAAAAGGGTTCAAGTCCAGGTTTGGAAACAAGGTTACCATTGAAGTTGTTAGAAAAAAGAGAGATTCTCGGTGATGTCGCCATAAGAGGAAGTTGCGCACGCAATTTAATAAAGAATCATTGCGGCTGTTTTCATCTGTCGGTCACACAGACGATTTCACAAAAATGGCAAATGCTCGAGAATTACCCATAAAAAAAATAGAGTACAAACCGCCGCGATTGCGATACATGCGGTACTCCATGCTTTGGCTCCAGCCTTGAAACAAATAAAAGCGAAGAGTCCACTACTGATGACATTAATAATGAGGAATACGGCGAGGACTATTTTGCCTATCAGCAAGAGCCAATTCCAAATTCTGAATACAGCCAACCCCCCACATATGGATGCGGTCGCCACTACTAACAATACCCACCTAACTGGAATCGACCTTGCCAAAAGATCACCTTTTTAAGAATTTCTTTCCTCAATAATTTGCAAGAAATCTTATCGATAACCCAGCTATAACTATTTTGCGCGCGCTTCGCGTATTCCCTTCGCCTCTTCGGATCCATGAGGACTAGTACACCCACGCCGTATTTTTCAATCTTTTTTATTTTACCATGTCTCTGAGAAGAGTAAAATCCAACTCGTTAAAATCATCGAGAAGTTTTCTAAGCTTTTTCAAAAATGGTTCGCCGGTGTTGAACCAATTATCTGGTCTGAAGCAATATTTTTTGGGAGCCCGTGACAAAAGCTTGCGCATATCTATGGCTTCCCACGAGTGAAAAAACAGAACGGGGAATGAACTTTTTCTACACACTTTCTTGAATAGTGTCATCCCTCCGGGAAACCTTAATGTAACATTTGGTATCTCGAGTTTGAATTCAGGAATATCTACTTTTACGTTTCGATACGATGGCATGAAAGATGCTTTCGATGAGTCATACTTAAAACCAAGTTCTTTCAAAACACGATAAAGTTTGTTGCAGACCTGCAAACTAGGGGCTCTGAAGCCCAGAACTTCGCTATCTATGATGCTCTCGAGCAACTCTTTCGATTTTTTCACCGCTTTTTCTTTCTCACAGTTGATTTCATCGAACGATTCGTGGTGATATCCATGACATCCAATTTCATGTTTTTTGCTGATATTACTGATGAATTCTGGATATTTTTCTGCCATATCTCCAGTTACAAAAAAGGTCGATTTTATTCCAAACTTATCTAACAATTTAAGGATTTTCGGCAATCCCTCCTCAATTCCATAGGTACTCGTGAAAAAAGGAGGGCAATCCTTCTCCACATCGAACGTTAGTGCTATCCCCAAGCGAAACCCTCTTTTTCAAAATATCTATAAACGCCGTAAAATTAAATATTTGGGAGATCAGGCTGAGGTTGTTGAGTTGAAGAACTACGATCTTCTAGTCGTAGGTGCAGGTCCTAGTGGGGCAACCGTCGCCAAAGTTGCAGCGAAAAATGGGTTAAATATCTTGTTGATTGAAAAAGTAAAGGAGGGCGGACCTCGCAAAGCATGCGGCGGAATCGTGCGAGGCTTCTATGGAAAAGAAATTCCAAAAAACCTGGTAGATCACGAATTATTGGGCATGATTATCTATTCCCCATCGGGCAATACCGCAGAGGTTAGACTCACAGAGCCATGTTTAGTCATAGCTCGAGAAAAATTGGATTCATGGATGGCGCAACAAGCGGTTGAAAAAGGGGCAACTTTCGAGCAAGGTACGTCTGCAAGGAAATTTATCAGGAGAGGAGATTTCATCAAGGTTGAGTTGAAAAGGGAGTCAAGGAGCAAGGTAATATCTTGCAGGGCTGTTGTGGGTGCTGATGGAGCGCTATCCACAGTCGCTCGCTCTTTTGGTCTGGTAAGCAGAACATCTCCCGAGGATTACATATACTGCTATGAATATTTTGTCAAGATGGATGCAAAATTGATTGAAGATAACTTTAGCGGTTTTTCAGAGGTGTTTTACTCCACAAAGTATGCTAAAGGTTTTTATTCATGGTTAGAACCCGCTGGGACTTGCCTGATAGCTGGAACCGGATGCGTTGGAAGTCCTGTCTTGGCAAAGAGTTCTCTAGAAGAATTTGTGCGCAAGCATCCCGGGGCGATAAAAAAAGTACAGGGTACGATAGTCCAGAGGAAAGCAGGCATAATATGGCTGAAGAAACCTAAAAGAACTTATGCAAAACAGGCGCTGCTTGTGGGCGATGCAGCAGGCATGGTCTCCCCCTTCACAGGCGAAGGCATTCATTTTGCAATCCAGTCGGGCAGGATTGCGGGAGATGTTCTCTCAGAAATTTTGAGTAAGGGAAGACCGAGGACAACCGATTTTCAACTCTATGAGCAAAGATGGAAAAAGGAATTTTGGAGGGAACAAAGGCGAGATGTAGATCTACGAAATCGATTCATGCAAAATGACGAAAGGTTGGAGATGTTGGTAAAATTTCTTGGTTACGATTGTTTGAATCGCTATGTGGCCCAGTCTCTCTCCTCCAATCCTCCGGGGAAACTTGATGATTTCTTACTACAATTAAAGATGGGATTAAAAACCTTGTTTCATGGTCCACGAAAGCCCTAAGAAAAATAGGGGTGCACGCGTAGCGGCTCGGATGCACGCAATAATCGATATAGAATCCTTCCAAGGGATTTATTGTTTGAGATGCGTGGCCAATGATTTTGTAGTTATTAGTGCTTGCTGGTCGAATGTTTTTCCCATCGACTTGTGGAAAAGCCACCTGGTAAGTAACCGCACCGTTAACGGCTGTTTGAAGAGCGGGAACCCTTTCAAATTCCCGTATAACGCTTGGTTTTGTTTGATGTCGAGAATCAACCGCTTAAACATCCAGCCCAGCCGTCTTCGGAATCTATTGTAAAACTCGCCGATAAGCTTGTCCACCTCATCTCTAGTTAGGTTTTCATTACCGATTATCGCATCGTACATGGTGAAATCTCGCCAATCGATTTTTGACAGGTCTTTTGGTAACCAACCTTTCTCCAGGGCCCTCTGGAAATAAGGGGTGCCAGGATAAGGCGTTGCAGCGCTCATCACAAGAACGCCTGGATCAAGGTTGATCACAAATTTTATGGTCTGTTCTATGGTCTCTCTAGTTTCGCCCGGATAACCGAGTGTAACGGAGGCAATGCTGTCCATCCCCAACTCGTTAATCCATTTGAAAGCCTTCCTTGTCTGCTCTAAGGTTATCCCCTTTTTCATTCTGTCCAGTATTTCTTGAGAACCACTTTCAACGCCCAAAAACATGCATCTACAATTCGTATCCTCCATCTCAGTCAACATTTCTTTATCGAGAGAGTCCACTCGCGCAGTGACTCCCCATGCAAAGTCAAGGCCTCTCTCCCTCATTTCGTTGCATATCTCAAAAATTCTGTCTCGTTTAAGGGCAGCCAAATCATCCATAAATGCAAACCCACTAAACCCGAATTTCTTTCTGGCCCATTCCATTTCATCGACAATGTTCTTTGCGCTTCTTCCCCTCCACTTCTTTATCAAAGAGCTAGCACAGAATTCACAGGAATATGGGCAGCCTCGGCTTGAAATCAAAGAATAGATTTCCTTCTTAGCTCCAAAGTATTGATACTCATCTACCGGAAATAGATGAAGGGCAGGGAATGGGATGGTGTCGAGATCCATGACTAAGGGGGCATTGGGCGTATTAATGATTTTGCCGTTGTATTTGAAACTTATCCCCTTGATTTTCTTCAACGCCATGTAATCAGCGCCTTTCTCTAAAGCATTTACAAGGTTCAGAAATGTGTATTCTCCTTCATGTCGCACGATGAAATCAACGGAGTCTGACATCCCTAAGGTGGCCTCTGGAAGAGCGGTGGGATGGGACCCCCCGAGTACGATTTTTATCTCATAATCAATTTCCTTGACTGCTTCAGCTATTTCGATGCCATAGTGCACCGATGGCGTAAAAGCTTGGATCCCAACAACATGAGGTTTTTCTCTCTTTATGTGCAGTTCAACATCCCTTTTGTCGCTGCTTTTCACGAGGCAGTCTAACGCGTACACTTTGTGGCCGTTTTGCTCGAGCACCGCGGCTATGTATGCCAAACCCATAGGAGCTGCAACAATGTCTAGGTTCGGATTCCTCGCGTACTTCGATACGAACCCATACGGGCTAACTAACAGCACTTTGCTTATGCCAATCGCCTCCGTACAGCAACTGATCTCTCTTGTGGTTAGGTTCAACAATTATAATTTCTGGTCTCGCGCGCACGGAGTTTGTCCCTCGACAGTTAAACGAAATTTAGTTGAAGCATCATCGTCAGGTTTTTTGATAAGTCAAAATACTCCTTTCACGCGCGCATGGTAGATTCTCATCTAAGGTGCTCTTATATCTGTTTTTAAATATTGGTCTTGCAATAATCAACGTGAGGTGAATGGATGGGAGAAGAATGGAGGATTGCTGCGGCAGTAATAGGTGGAATTGTAGCGCTATCCGGGATCGCACTTATCGTCTATGCAGCGATTTTATCGGCAACTTTTGGATCTTTTACTGAATACATATATCCTTTGCCCACGGTAATGTACGTAATAGGTGGAATCCTACTCGTCGTCGGCGGAATTCCCTTTTTGTGGGGCCTCTCAGGTCTCGTAGGCGGTGGAAAAAAGTCCTCTGTCGTAGCCCCTGTCTTTAGACCAACGGCTCCGACTTCAGAGGGTAATGGGGAGCGGGAAGAGAACTTCAACTGCGGAAGATGTCGGATGCCAGTAACTGCTTACAAGGTCAAAATGAAGGGGCCAAGCGCCAAGGTCAAGGCAGTTTGCCCAAGCAAACACAAATGGGAACTTTTGCTCCCGATGTCTCAACAAGCGGAGTGGATAGATACCCTCACGGCACACATTTTTAGGTGTAAAAAGTGCGGCACCCAGTTGCTCTATCCTGAGAAGCTTAAATATCGCGAGGGGTACGCCGAATACAAACTGCGATGTCCAACCTGCGGATCTAGTAACAGATACGTAACAATGCCACTTTGCAACGTGGTTGAAGATGCTCGCCAGCGACTTATGGCTCGCGCGCGCGAATGATTACATTCAACCTTTGCGTAGAACTTAGCTGGAACCAAATATCCCAAAGAACCGATTTGCGCGCGCATTGAATGTTAATTTGTTCCATTGATGGAGGAATAACGGCGTATTACAAAAAGGAAAATTTCAAAACAGCACTTAAACACAGGGTCGGGTACATCCTTAAAAAACAGTATAAGACTTCTCGCCCCCTCAGTGTTGAAATCCACAAAAAATCAAGTAGCTTAGATTCTGATGTGTATCTCTGCAAAGTGGGGATCCGAGGAGAGAAAACCATACGATTGTACGCAAAGAGGGCGAGGGAAGAAGCGTTTATAATAAAGCATGAATATGAAATGACGAAGCACCTATGGGATCGATATTATTACAAGGAACGAGAGATGATAATACCGAAACCCATTGATTATTGGGAAAATGGAGCCACGTTGTTCGTAGAACGAGTTAAAGGCAGAAGGTTATCTACAATTTTGGGGTATAAAGGGCTCCCCGTTATTCGCTGGTTCTTCCCCACAAGTTTTAGGGAGCTGATGAACCATGCCGCAAATTGGTTGGCGCACTTTCATTCAGTCACTCGTAAAACAAAAAAAATAAGTTTCAATGCTGCAATCCAAGAAGACTTGAAAAACATCATTGTACAGTGGCCTTCAGCAATTAGCCAAAAGCAGATTGATAAATGTTTTGTAAAGCTTCGCGATTTTGCATTGAGCTTGGACACGACCCCGCACACCATTACAGGACGACATGGAGACTACGACCCAGACAACATCATTATGGCTTCTGATCGAACATGCGTAATCGACTTTGCTTATTTTAGCTACGGCACTCCTTTGCTTGATGTGGCAAATTTTATGGTGACCCTTGAACTTCACAGTACTCCCTTTCATACCATGAGTTACCATAGCTTGGGTTTCTGGCGAAAGTTTGCCAATTACTTCTTAGCCACATACAATAGCATTGCTAAGCTACCTTTCTCGAAGGATGAGGTAAACCTTTATAGAGTTCTAAAGTTTATAAGGGCGTTGGGATATGCAAAAAAAGCGGTGGAAATGGGATCAGAAAACTCTTTTGGGACTTTACTCTTACGCCTGCAGAGCATATATGCAGCTCAGCAAGTCAAAAATTTTTTGAAAGGCAATGATTTGGGGTAAAAATGAAATCAATATCATCTACGTGACGGGACATCTTTATGCATGAATGGCCATCTGAAAGGCCGAAACATAACGAGGACTGTCAAAACAATTTTTCACACGATGAAATTTTCTAAAAAGAGAAGCGGGGAACGAGAATTTTGGGGTGGGACGATATAAGATGCGAAAAAGCTTTTCATAATGTATATGTGCGCGCATACGTGAGTATTAAAAAGCGAAAGTTCTTTTCTATAACTGTGGGGCAACTTGAGTCCGGAAATGTTAGTGATCATTCCTTCTTTGAATGAAGAAGCATATATTGTCAAGACCTTGGAATCGATAGCCAACCAACGCACCAATTTTGATTATGGAGTGATTGTTTGTGATGGTGGAAGCACAGATAAAACGGTTAGGATAGCTAAGAAGTATGCAAAAGTCGTCATCTGTCCTATCCGGAATAAAGCTACTCAAATGAATTACGCTGCGGACAAGGCCAAAGGGGGCATTCTCGTATTTATTGATGCAGACACAATTTTGCCCGAAAATTATTTACAAAGAATGTATGAACTGTTTAAGAACGATGATGGGCTCTTGGCCTGCGGGACCTGGTTTAAATTTCTTGAAAAAGGACTCAAAATCAAATTCGCTGAACTCTGTATGAATTTTTACCTTGGGTTTTTTAAAAACTTACTGGGTAGTCCTGAACTGTCAGGGTCCAATCTCTGCGTTAGGCGAGACGCATTTTATGAGATTGGCGGATTTAAGGACGTGCCCAGCGAAGATACGGAGCTCAGCATCGCACTAAGGAAGTTGGCAAGGGGAAAAAAAGCTGGCAAAATTAGGTATACACGGAACCCCAAAGTTTTAGTTTCCGCCCGCAGGATAGAAAAGATGGGATTCATAAACAGTTTTGTCTATAACATCCAAAACGAACGAAAAACAGCGGCGTTGAGAGAAAATCCAGAATGTCGTGATTAAATGAGTTCAGGAACATTCCATTTTCTGCTTGATGTACGTGCGCGCTTTCGGGGTCCTCTTTTTCTTAACGTACACATAAACGACAGGTGTAATTTGAAATGTATAATGTGCGACACGCGAACTTACTATGAAGAGAACCTAGGAGAAGTAATCAATCCTGAGGATTTGATTCAACAACTGGAGGTTCTGAAGAGGCACGGGTTAATTGGAGTCGTTATCGGAGGCACCGAGCCCCTACTCCGTCCTGATATTTGCGAGATACTACACAAAATACAGAGAATTCGCGTGAAACCTGTTTTGATTACTAATGGTACACTTCTTGATGAAGAAATGTCTAAAACACTAACAAGGACGGAAACCGAGATTGTGGTTTCGCTGGATGGAGCCACACCAACAACTAACGATAGGATCAGGGGCCCAGGAACTTTTAAGCAAACTGTAAACGGAATAAGCAAGCTAGTTGCTTGTCGGAGGAAAACTCTCAAAACACTTGTGTTGATAAACACGTGTATCACATCCATCAATCTCCACGAGATTGAAGCCATAATTAAACTTGGGGAAAAAATCGGGGTAGACGGGGTTCTATTTCAAAATGTCGATACAAACGAGAACTGGCTAAAACCCGATAAAGAAAAACTCGCGGCGATCTTAAGTAAAATTAACTGCGAACGAACCACATACAAGATTAGGATTCCGCCTACCTTGTATCTTCAATCATTGGTCACCGAGGATGAGCTTGCGTCACACTGTTTTGTTCCGGGATTGATCTCAAACGTTGACGCATATGGAAATGTGTTTGGATGCTGGAGAATTAAGGAAATTCTTGGAAATATCAAAGAAACTTCTTTTTTGAATATCTGGACCTCAAAAAAGTATAGGGAATTTCGAGAAAATGTTAGACTAAAGAGATTCGCAGTTTGTAAAGATTGTGGGCTGTTGTGTTACACACCCTTTAATCTGATATTCAATAACCTCCTCCGACATCCTGTGAAGACAGTAGAGCTAATTCGGGGTTTTTTCTTGGAGAGGTAATGCGATTTCTTGTTTTGTGTATTTTCCTCTCTTTTCAGTCCTTATCCATGTATCAACTCGCTTGAAAGGTTTTGTCAGCGTAGTATAGAATGCAATCGCCGCCCAGACTGGGATATAAGTTAAATATGAGAATCTTTTTTTTCCATAATCATTCATTGATATTATCAACAGCCCCAAACCGAGCCAGAACGTTAACAGTGCACAGGCAGCGAAGAAGGGGGCCTGCACCACAAGAAAAATTGGTAGGGAAATAAGGGAGAAAATCATCCAGATTGGAAGCATAGCGTGAAATATGCTAAGTAGCAAGCCAAGTTTTATTCTTACTTTTGCCCTTGGCATTAACTTTCTAAGACTTTCCCGCGTACCCGCCATCCACCTTTCCCGCTGACGAGAGTGTACTCTCCAACTTGCTATGGCCTCTTCCTGAATCATTGCGCACGGAGAGAAAACCATCAAACCCCCTCGTTGCGCCAGCCTGACGGCGAGATCAAGCTCTTCTACTAAAGAATCTTCATCAAAACCCCCCAACTCTTCCAGTACTTTCTTTCTAAAACACCTGTTTGATCCAGAGAAAGGAACTAGCAGCCCCAGCCGCTCTCTTAGCTCGGAAGATTTGAACAACCATGCAAATTCAAGAGAAGTACTCCGAGTTAGAATGTTTGCGTTATCGTTGATCATCCCTACGGGACCAACAACAGCTGCAACCTCCGGTCTTCCCAAGGGCTCGACCAAGGCTCGCAAAGAAGAGGGCCGCACGATTGAATCCGCATCGTAAATGACCACCACATCGTTCTTGGCCGAAGAAAGCCCTAGGTTCAGAGCCGCTGGTTTCCCTCTCTTTTCAAGGGTTTTTGTCAACACTTTGACAGAACCTCTAGACGAATATTTTTTACAAGTCTCAACAGTTCTGTCGGTGGATCCACTTGCAATTGCAATTATTTCCATCTTATCCCGCGGATAGTTGCACTTGAGTAGGGTTTCTATTGTATTACCGATAACTTTTTCCTCATTCAACGCAGGGATGAGGATACTAACTGAGGGCAGAATATTTCCTCCTGTTTTGGGGGTTTTCCTGAATGAAAGAAAAAAGAGAAGCCCGAAATGTACGGGAAATAACGTGAACAAGATTCCGGCCAGAATTAACTCCAGCATGTTATCTTCCCTTATTCCCTCTATTCCGAACTGTTATAAAGCAAAACCTCATTTTGTTTTATATAAATTTGGCATTTATAGGTAAGCGGGTAGGTGGTGAAACCTGACATCCTATGAGGAGGTAATGAAACGTCACTTGAGAGATCCAGATCTCTTCAAAGTGAGCACAGATGAGCTGAGGGAAAGACAAAGTGAGATGTTGCGAGCCTGTTTCAAATACCACTACGAGAGCTGTGTGGATTATCGAAAGTACTGTAATGCTAGAGGGATCTCCCCCGAGTCTATAAAAAGTTTGGCAGATGCGCCCAAAGTACCGCTACTGGACAGTTTTGAGACTTTGAGAAAAAGAAAATTTCTTAGTGTCCCTAAAGAGTCCATCGTTGCTAAGTTCTCATCCTCAGGTACCAGCGGGAACCCTGCGCTTTGGTGCCCCAGAGACCACACCTCGCTGGATTGGCAAGGAATTGGCGCGATAAGGATGGCAAGCGACGTTTCTGACATAAAGGCCGGAGAAACCCTGCTTATGGTCCCTGATATGCCAAACATGGCATTTTCACAAATTTTGAAAACTTATCTCCCAAAAGTTGGGCACAAAATATCCATCGGTTTGAAGCATGCGATAGTGGAAGGAAAACCGAACTTCTTTCCGGATATAAAGGCAATCAAAAAATTCTTCGAGTCTTCTGCCGAAACCAAAAATATTATGGGATACCCATTTACCGTCGCCGAGCTGAAAAATTTTGCGTGCGCACGCAGTTTGGGCACTGACGGCATAATCATGACCGCCGGTGGGTGGAAAGCAAAGGATGCAACGATGCCTTATGCATCGCTCCAACGACATGAACTTGAAAAATTGTTTTCTGGCACTTTCGGTATTCCTCCTGAAAATGTTAGAGACATTTATGGTTCAACAGAACTCATTTTTGCTTGTTGGGAATGTTTCCACAGGGAAAACGGTGAGGCTATAAAGAGGAAACATGTTGCCCCCTGGATGTATGCCCTTGTACTAGATCCTGATACACTTAAGTCCGTTGAATGCGGGGAAGTCGGTAGAGCGGCATTCCTCGATTTTGGTAACCATTCATCTCCAGGATTCATTCTAACAGATGATTTAGTAAAACTTGTATCGGATGAGGGTTGTGAATGCGGCAGACCTGGTCAAATTATTGAGCACATCGATAGGGTAAAAGAAACAGGATTCAGAGGTTGCGCGTTCACGGTCAAGGACAAATTATTTTCAGAAGAATATTTGGAAGAAAAACCTTTCAAGGAGGCAGCGGGAGAGAGAGGGCTTTTGGAATACTTGAAAGAACATTACTCAGAAGTTGATACCGAATTCATTCAGAAAAACATGGGAGACTTTACCCTAGCGATGGAAGCCATCATAGAGGTGCTGAAAACTATAGAAGCTGATGAGTCCCTGCTAGAATCCATCGACTTTGTACTCGTGGCCAAAAAACTCTGTTATCAGAGAGGAAAAGTGACCGTCTTAGATCAAGAGGAATTGATTAAAGCTTTTCCGAATATAAGCAGAGATCGAATTTTGAAAATTTTGGATCGTTTGGAACAGGCGGATCTCTTGGTGAAAGAAGAAACTAAAGGAAAAATACAATACCACTTTACTAAAAAAGCCGATGAACTTGGATCAGCTTTATTTCCGATGATCATGTGGGGGCTAAAATGGTCAGAAAAGAAAAGCGCATTTACTTAACAAACAATCAAAGAACCAGTCAAATGCATGTAAAGTTAGTTAGAATTGTTTGGGTTTGGGCTTAAATCTTTAGTACAATCTTTGCGCGCGCTGTTGCCTTTGAATTTCTTGTTTGCGTAGGTCTCAAGTTTCTGAGATACTTCTGATTCGAGACTGATACCCATTTTCCTGTATTTCTTCTCACGTTTTTGAGGTGCACCCAATGTTGAAATACACTCCTCAGCTCATAGTCTCACTCTGCAAATTCAAGATTTATGGTCTTCTTTGAGAAAATGCGTGGTTGCGCAACATTCTATCACTTGAATTCAGACCTGACTCACAAAAGAAGCCTAAACTCAGGTTATTTGGCTCACTGAGAAAGATAGTGTCAAACCTCAAGGTTGCGCAACCAAAACACCATTGTTGGGCATTGTCTTTTGAGGTCTCAGCAAAAAAGGGGAAAGTCACCCTTTTTGTCACCATTTAACATTCTTTTACATCATAAGTAGTTTAGCGCGCGTAATCATGGGCAACTAGCTTCACTCTTCCTCGTCTCATCTCGTAGCAGCAAAGTCACGCCTAAGGCGAGGGATCAACTTCCATTTATGTCAATGCTTCTCTACGATGTTTTCTCCAATCTCCTGCTCCATCCTCTTGTTCATGCGACTGATCCTACGAGAGACGAGCCTATGATCAATGTTCAATTGAGCAGCTAGTTCTCCTGATTGACGGCCTGTTGCTCCAGCGTCGCGAAGAGCGTTAAGAAGAGCCACATCGATTTCGTCTTGACACGCAACCATGGAAATGTAGTCTTCGCCTAACATGAGAAGTTCACGAAGACCAGCAGCCAACATACGGGTCCTACGGTCAATACGCCTCAAAACAACCTCATGCAGCTTCAGAGTTCGGATAATCCACTTACGCCGATCTATTCTTTAGAGAAAAAAGGGGAGAGTTACTTCC
>Ga0209635_10003451_pt1 | contig 12321 bp, 12 predicted proteins | sample DeeMarSWOR230_32_FD_187463 | JGI IMG/M metagenome (GOLD analysis project Ga0209635, IMG submission 187463) | Marine sediment microbial communities from White Oak River estuary, North Carolina - WOR-2-30_32 (SPAdes) (version 2) | ecosystem: Environmental > Aquatic > Marine > Intertidal zone >...
CCCAGTTTTTTACACAGTTCTACAGTATTTTTTGAATAATGAATATTTACTGTACATCTAACATTTTTATCAAAGGACATTGTTGTGAGAATAATAGATGCAACATGTTTTGACCCGCCAAAGTCGAGATTGCCACAAACTTGTGCTTTATTTTTTATTTTTAAAATTCGTCCTTCAATAGCACATATATCGTCAATTTTTTTTGCATTTGGTAAAGCATACGCAAAATTCATGCCAACTTCAGGAATGATATCTATTGGTAATATTGAAACTAATTTTTTAACAGCATCATTTAACTCCAACCATACATAAAAATAATCATTGTTTGGAAAAAAGTTAGGTAAAAAGGTTTCGCAAGTGTGATTAAGTACATCTGATCCATTACCTGGAGCGTACCCGTTATATATCATACTCCAAATAATGGACTTTGCTTTTTTCACCGCCTTGACAGGTGATTCATCTAGAGCAAGCAAACCTGTTATAATCGCTGATAAAGTACATCCAGAACCATGTGCTTTTTTATCTTTGATGCGCGGAAGTGAAAACTCATGAAATTTATTTCCATCATACACTACATCAACAGCATCTTTGGTAGATAAATGCCCACCTTTAACGAGAACATATTTTGGACCTAATTCAAAGAGATTTTTACAAGCTTTCTTCACATCATCTAATGACTCTATCATATTCCCTACAAGTTCACAGGCTTCGGGGATGTTTGCGGTTAACAAAAAGGTCTTTGGTAGAAGTTGTTTTTTAAAGGATTTGACAAAAGAGATATGGGAAAGGGGATCTCCACTTGTAGCTACCATAATAGGATCCACTACAGGACTTAAATTATATTCTGATATTTTTTTTGCTACACTCTCAATTATTTCTTCATCATATAACATCCCTATTTTTACTGAATCTATATAAAAATCTTCAAAAATACAATCGATTTGATTTTCAATTATTTCCACAGGCAATTTGTAAATATTTTTTACCTGCTGAGTATTTTGAGAAGTCACGCAAGTTATTGCAGTTAATCCATGTAATCCAAGAAACGCAAACGATTTCAAATCTGCCTGAATACCTGCTCCACCTGAAGGATCAGAACCTGCGATACTAAGTGCTACTTTCCTTTCCATTTATAATTCAAATATTATTTGGATTTATATTCATTCCTTTTCCACTAGAAGAGACATATGTTGGGGAAAATTACTCAATCTTCTCGTACGTAAGGTATGAGATTGCCGTCATCCTGCTCTTCAAATAATGGTATTTGTTTTGGTGCTGATTTTTGTTCATAAATTGCGATATTACTCTCTCCTCTCATGTTATTCTTCCCTCGACAATTTTGGATTTTCTAAGAGTGGACATATTGGAAAATATGGCCTAGATTAATATTAATGATCCTTTATGCACCCTCCAAACATAACGGTAATTGAGAGTTAGGTAAATATACTTTCTCATTTTTACAAAAATTTTAGACTGAAATATGTTAATATTTTATTAATAAAAAGAGAAGGAAAGCTGGTCTCACTAGGAGGGATGGGATGCAATAAAAACTACCAGCTCAATTCCTTCCAGTTGCCTTAAATTAAATTTTGTTTTAAGTACCTTTTTCGCAGATGTATATGTAACTAGATATGTAGTTAAATTGATACCTTTATGTTCTTTTTCCAATAAAAAATTTAAGATTATTAGGTGAATTTTTAATAAAAAAATTTGTTTAATTTGTCCTTGAAGCATCCTTTGCTCTTATGGAGGCCCTTTTTGATAAAATTTCAATCTTTTCTTTTGAAAAAACTCTCTCTCTAACAAGCTCTTCCATTATGAGGTTACAAAGATGTTCTGTAAAGACAACATTCTCAGAGTTTTTAAATGCAAGATCTTTTACTGTTTCAATTTGCTTGAGTTTATTAGAAATTTCATCCATTTGTTTTTGAATTTTTCCTAAATGTTTTTCAATAGCATCATCAATTTTTTTATTGATAATTTCTTTTGATTTATCTATACTAGATTTTATTTCTTTTTTATTTTTCATTTCAAGATCCTTTCTTATTTCGTCTTTGTACTCATCCAACTTCTTCAATTTATTGAATAGTTTCTTCTGTTCTTTTTCTGAGACAATAATTCTCTGTAAATGTTTATCCAGTTGTTCTGCTAGCGCCATTTGCTGTTTGAGTTTGAAGTCGAGCTCTCTAATTTTCTCTTGCAAATAACCTTCTTTCAATTTTATCACATCGTAGCATTATATCACGTTATATTTTTAAATTAATTCCTATTTTTTATTTTTAATAATTATTGATTTTTCTCCATATTAGTTAGATTTATATTCTTCTCCCTTTTACCCTGTCTCGGGAATTCGATTATCATCTATTTATTCGGTGTTTATAATGATGGAGATAACAGAAGATAAAGTAGGAAAGCAAATTCTGTTACTGGGAAATGAAGCTATAACAAGAGGAGCGCTTGAGGCAGGTGTTGATATTGCTACAACATATCCAGGAACGCCTTCATCAGAAATAGCAGACACATTCTCTAAAATTGCCAAACAAGCTATACGACATAATAAGGATCCTGGTTTTCAATTCGAATATTCTATCAATGAAAAAGTTGCTCTAGAAATTGCTGCTGCTGCTTCCATATGTGGACTTAGAACACTTACTTGCTTCAAACACGTCGGTCTCAATGTTGCTAGTGATGCATTTATGACATATCTTTATATTGGCTGCAAAGGTGGACATGTTATAGTATCTGCAGATGATCCGTATTGTCACTCTTCTCAAAACGAGCAAGACAATAGATATTTTGCATTATTTGGCAGTGCACCAATGCTTGAGCCTACTACACCTCAAGAAGCTAAGGAGATGACCAGATTAGGATTTGAGATATCAGAAAAGTTACAAATTCCTATTTTATTGCGAACAACTACAAGGTTAAATCATTCACGAGGACCCATTATTTTTAACAAATTGCAAAAACCTAGAAAAAAGGGTCATTTCGAAAAAGATCCTCTATTGGTAACAGTACCAATAACTGCAAGAGCTAGACATCCTGTCCTATTAAAAAAGATGGAAAAAGCAGAAAAATTATCAGAAAAATCACCATTTAATAAGATCGTCCATATTGGTAAATCAGGGGATTTTGGAATAGTTGCTTCAGGGGTATCATTCAATTATGCAAAAGAGGTAGCTGAGATTTTCAAGCTAGACATAAAAATTTTAAAACTAGGTATGACCCATCCAATTCCACGAAAAATGTGTGAAGAGTTTATCAAATCATGCAACTCACTTATCATTGTTGAAGAGCTAGAGCCAATACTTGAACAACAATTTAAGGCACTAGCTCACGATATCCAATCTAATGTAAAAATATATGGTAAGTCTACTGGACATTTTCCCAGAATATATGAATTTACACCAGATATCGTTGCCGATGGATTTTCAAAAATATTCAAAGTTAAAAATCCATTCTTGAAACCATATAAATCAAAATTAAAGTTACCAGATCGTCCACCTGCTCTTTGCCCAGGATGCCCACATAGAGCAACTTTTTATGCAGTCAAGAAAGCAGCACCTAAAGATGTAATATTCCCCACAGACATAGGTTGTTATACTTTAGGTAAGATGCCGCCATTAGAAGTCGCTGATATCGTGTTTTGCATGGGCTCCAATGCTGGAACTGCCTCTGGATTTGCCTTAGCAACTGATAAGAAAATTGTATCTTTTATGGGAGATTCAACATTTTTCCACTCAGGAATCCCACCAATTATTGACGCAGTTCATCATAATCATGATTTAGTAATCACAGTTCTTGACAATAGAACTACAGCCATGACTGGTCATCAACCACACCCAGGTACTGATTTTGATGGAATGGGGCGCCCAGCGAAACTAATCAAAGTGGAGGAGGTTGTTAAAGGCCTTGGTGTTGAGCATATTGAGGTCGTCGATCCCAGTAATATCAAAGAAACGATCGCGGCCTTTAAACGAGCATTAGAGTTCAAAGGTCCAGCGGTTGTCGTGAGCAAATCACCTTGTATTCTTCTAGAAATCCAGAAAAAACGAAAAGCAGCAGAGAAGATTGCTGTGTATTATATTGATCAAGAAGCCTGTCAGCAATGTAAGACCTGCATAGGACGGTTTGGATGCCCCGCGATATATTATGAGACCGATGGAAGCATACATATTGATGCGACACTATGCCTAGGCTGTGGAAATTGCCAAGAAGTTTGCCCTTTTGGTGCCATTCATTTAAAGGGGGATACCAATTGAGCGATAAAACAAGCATCGTTTTTACAGGCGTTGGTGGTCAGGGAGTTATCACTGCAGCAAATATTCTAGGAAAAGCAGCGTTAAGAGCCAAAATAAATGCATATGTTTCTGAAATACACGGAATGGCACAACGAGGTGGAGCGGTTATATGCACAGTGAGAACTGGAAACGTTTCAACTCCGCTGATTGCATCTGGTACTGCTGATGCGATCATAAGTATGGAACCTATTGAAGCATTACGAAACATAACATATGCAAATAAAAAAACAAAGGTTATAACTGATATATATCCAATTATTCCATTTACTGTTACTGTAGGTGGTGAGGAATATCCTGATTTAGAAGAGGTTTACAAAGAGATACAATCTTATGCGGAATTATATAAAATTGATGCCTCAGAAATAGCAAAACGATCTGGTGCCGTAATAACAAAAAATATAGTAATGCTAGGTTGTCTTGCTGGAACTAATATTTTATCTTTCAAATCTGAAATATTATTGGAAACAGTCCTTGAGAATATTCCTATAAAATATAGAGATATTAACAAAAAAGCATTCGAGGGCGGCATAAATGCCATAAAAGAACTTACTAAGACATAATTATATTAATAGCTTTTAGAGAATTGTTCCTCTAGCTCCTTCTTCTTCTTTTTTTGATTAATAATTTGGATTTTCTTTTTAAGAATTGCAATGTCCCTCTTGTCTATCTTAGGTTTTGTGTGAAAATACCGTTTATTGCGAGGGAGTTTAGATCCCGATCTCATATTGAACCCTATAATATTGTTAATGGTATGATAAAATATTAGACAGTTTATAAAGAAATTGCATAAAGATATTTAATATCGTTTTTAGTCGAAACATTATTTAGTCTTTTAGCTGTTTTATTTTGCATAATGAAGAGACAAATCAGAATTCTTGGTATCGATGATTCTCCGTTTACATTTAATGATAAATATTCAACAGTAATTGGTGTAGTAATGAGGGGGGGAGAATACTTGGAGTGTGTCTTACGAGATCGAGTTGCAATTGATGGAAACGAAGCAACAGCTATCATAAAACGAATGATTGAAAATACCAAACATAGACAACAATTGAAATTAGTGATGCTAGATGGAGTAGCTCTAGGAGGATTTAATATAGTTAATATAAACGAATTATATGGCTCGACAGGATTACCTGTCATTACAATTACTAGAGATAAACCAGATTTTGAGAAAATAAAGGAAGCTCTGAAAAAGAATTTTCATGATTGGAAGACACGATGGGTGATTTTAAAAGAAGGTAGATTGTACACTGTAAAAACAAGTCATAATCCTATTTTTGTGAAATGTGCCGGTATCTCGATAGGGGAAGCAGAAGAAATTATAAATCTAGCGACGATACGAGGAGCGATACCGGAGCCGATACGTGTAGCTCATTTAATAGCATCTGGGATCACGAGAGGTGAGTCATATGGAAAAGCCTAAGGCGATAGCAGACAGAGAAACGTGTTTGGCTTGTGGAGGATGTATTTCAGTATGCCCACAAGATGCAATTACAATGCAATCTAGTAAAGCATCGGTAGACAGAGACGGCTGCATTAGTTGTGCTATCTGTATCAAAATATGTCCTGTGGGAGCAATTAAGTGGGAGGGGTGCCAATGAAATACGATGTTGTAGTCGTTGGAAGTGGTCCCGCAGGTAGTATTACAGCAAGGTTTGCTGCGAAATCAGGTGCAAAGGTTCTAATTATAGAGCGAAGACAAGTTGTGGGCGAGCCTGTTCTTTGCGGTGAAGGTATTAGCAAAAAAGTTGATGATTTTAAGGTTTTAGAAGGGAAAAGGTGGATTGCAAATAACATGGATGGAGCACGTATCTTTTCTCCTGATGGAACAGTAGTAAAACTTACTGCTGAACTAGCTGGCAGTGAAACAGGATACGTTGTATACAGAAATATTTTTGATCAAGAATTGGCAAGAGAGGCAATAAAAGCAGGTGTTAAACTGATGTTAAACACATGTGCTGTGGACTTAATTAGGGACAAGGGCAAAATCAAAGGTGTAAAAGCCAAACAATTCGGAGACGAATTTGATATTGAAGCAGATATAGTTGTTGGTGCCGACGGTGTAGAGTCAAGGGTTGGTAAATGGGCTGGAATTAATACTACTCTTAAGCCCCATGATCTTGAAACCTGTGTTCAATATACATTAACTAACATAGAATGTGATAGTGGATACTGTGATTTCTATATCGGAAAGAACTATTCGCCCGGTGGATATGTCTGGGTATTTCCAAAAGGTAAAGATGTTGCTAATGTGGGAATAGGTGTATTAGGGAGTCTCAGTGAATCTGGTAAAGCACACGAATTACTTGACAGATTTATTAATGCACATCCTGAATTGAAAAAGGGAGAGCCGATTCGCTTTCTTGCCGGAGCAGTTCCAGTCGGAGAACCGATAGAAGCTACAAGAGATAATCTCCTTCTTGTTGGCGATGCAGCACGACAGGTTGATCCAATAACTGGTGGCGGACTCATGGCCTCTATCGAAGCAGGAAAAGCAGCAGGCGAAACAATTGGTAAGGCGGTTAAAGAACAAAGATTTGACAAGGGGTTTTTATCGTCGTATGAAAAAAAGTTAGAACCTGAACTTTATAGAAAGTTAAAGAGAAACTATGTAGTAAAGGAGATACTGCTCGGGTTCGAAGATAAAACATTGAACATGCTAGCTGATTCACTAAAAGATTATAAGTTCGATGAGATTAGTACATTTAGTCTAGTTAAAGCATTAGTTAAAAAACACCCCTCGTTGCTTATAAAATTGAAGCCTTTGATGAAAGTATCTAGAATGTAGGAGATAATATGAATTGGGGAATTGTCTGTAGACCTAAGGCAAAAAAAGCCATATCATTAGCAAAAGAGGTACATGATTTTTTACTTGGTAACGGTGAGGTCTATGCTGAAAAGAGTTTTGCAAAATCTGTTGATTTGAAAGGGCACTCATTGAAAGAAATTAATGAAAAAGCAGACATTGTAGTAACAGTAGGGGGAGATGGGACTATTCTCATGGCTCTGGCTGAAATAGAAAAACCTATTTTTGCAATCAATTCTGGCGGTATGGGATTTCTCTCAGAAGTTGAATCAAAATATGCAATAAATGGATTACAGAGAGTCATAGATGGCAACTATAATATTGAAGAAAGAGCCAAGTTAAAAATAACGTTGGATGGAGAAAGGTTACCTGACGCAACAAATGAAGTTACTGTGCAAACCGATAGAATTGCAAAAATTCTGTACCTAAAACTTTTTGTTGATGGTGAATTGGTAGAAACAATGGGTGCAGATGGGGTGATAGTAGCGACACCAACAGGTTCGACAAGCTATTCTCTTAGTGTTGGTGGGCCTATAATGGATCCAACCGTGAATGCAATGGTTATTGCCCCACTGGCTCCCTTTAAATTATCTGCTCGTCCATGGATTATTCCTCTGAGCAGAAAGGTTGGTATTGTATTACTACCTAAAAGTAAAGAATCTAAGCTGGTTATTGATGGAAGGTACGCAATGCAAGTGACACCAAAAAGCGATGTTCTCATTACTGGATCAGAAAAAAAGGCACGATTTATTCGATTTGGTGAAACATTTTATCAAATGGTTAGATTAAAGTTGATTAGATAAAAATGGGAATATTTAAGAAGAAAAAATCTAAAAAAGCTCCAATCCAATGGAAAATTAAGCAGGAGTGTCTTGATCTAATTTTAGAATGCGCAAAATCAAACTATCCAAAAGAATTTGGTGGTTTACTTCGAGTAGATAGTATTTCAAAAGATACTATTATTGAGGTAGTAATACTACCTGGAACTATATCAGGTGACTCTCACGCAATCTTCCAATTACATATGTTACCAATAGACTACAGTATTGTCGGCACTGTTCATAGCCATCCTTCACCAAGCCCAAGAGCTTCAGAAGCTGATTTGTGGCTATTTCAGAAATTTGGAAAAATTCACATTATAGCAGCACAACCCTTCAACGAGGAATCATGGAAGGCATATGATTATTCAGGCAATGATTTAGAGGTTGTAATTGTTTAAAAAGATTTTATACATTAGGTAGTCTATAAAGAGTGAAGATTCATGGCTGTTTCACCTGTGGATACATTGATTTTTGCACCGTTAGCACCTATACTTGGTGTATTATTGTTCTGGTTCATTCAGCTAGTATTTATAGAAAGCCAAAAATATCTTCTATCCAAAATTCGGCCTAAACACGAGCCCCTATGTAGATTTACCAATTTTATTGGTATTCTTTTCCAAACAATATGCCATGCCCTAGGATATACGGTTACGATAAGCGGAATATCTCATTTTTCTGTAAGTATACATTATGGCAGAGTCAAACCTAAAAAAGAGAAAAAGGGCATTTTTGAGTGGATATCAAATTCTTTTCTTTTCATAGGACCTTTCTTTATTCCTTCTGCGGTCTTGCTCATCTGCCTAGTTTTTCTAATGGATCCTGCAGCGTTTAACATTTCAATCGGTGCTTATGACTCATTCGCATCAGGATTGCAAACCTTTGGTTCAAATTTATATATCTTTTCGGAAGGTTTTTTTTCATTCTTAATTGGCATAGATCTGCTGCATCCGGTGCACTTGGGATTTTTTTTATTGCTAATATTTCTTGGAATGGGCATACGGCCAAGCTACATCGGAGAAGAGCAAAAGAAAAAAGTCGACATGGTTTATGATCTGAAGAATATTAAATCACATATACTAAATAAACCATTGTATCTGGTTCTTTTATTTTTACTGGCTTATGTTATTTACTACATTTCTTTTCTTCTACAAATGAATTGGTACATTGCTCTATTTTCCATTTTTGGCTGGCTCTCAATTATTGCGATTATCGCATTGCTAGTGGCACATTCAATCATATTATTAATTAGAACTACAGATACAATTCCTAGATATTGGAAGCTTCTTCCTTACATAACTATTCCAATCTCATATATACTAATAAGATTGATTTTCTTCTACTTTCCAGTAGAAAACTTCAGAAGCATTTCTCTATTAGTTATGATTATTTCTACAATAATTGTAACACTTCTGTTATTAAAATATAAGACCAATAGATGTGAACTCCCTCCAACAAAATCAATGGTTTCTAAGGAGGGTTCCTGATTCAACCACCTGACTTGCAGAAATTTTTATCAACTCCTGTAGTGGTCTGATGTCCACAGGCGTAAATTCGGTCTGTCCCATACCTATTTGGTCTAAGCCCTTTTGATCTTCCCTAAAACCTAAACAAATTAATTTTTTCCTCGTAGAACCAAATATCCCATATTGATTGTTTTTTTGGTTCTTAGATGTTAATTTGGAAATAAAACCTTATATAAAAGTTCAAACATAGATTATTTGGGGAACGGTATGAATAAAAAGATACTCATTGGTGGAAGTTCAATTGCTGTAGTTATTTTGGTACTTGCGTCATTCAGTCCAGTGGTTGGATACAATAGCGTAGAATCATCTGTGAAGGATTCGCCTTTATTTAATATCAGGTTAAAAAATGCCATTGATAGCAGACAAGATACTCCAGAGAGTAACTATATTGGAAAAGGTGATATTTTTCCAATTCCAGCACGAAATAATAAACTCGAATTAGTTGAAAAGACAATCGATAATATAAAGATGATGGATGCAGAATCATTCGATAAATTCACAGATTTGATTATCAAAGTACTACAAACACAAGATATTGTTCAGGATGAAGAAGCAGAAAAAGTAATTACAATTCTTCATCAATTTAGAGGTGATGATACTAATATCATTAAGGATTTTAAAAAGATAAATGATAATGTATATTTTTCTGGTGCTGGCATGACATGTGAACAAACACCTATAAGATGTTTTTTACTTGAACTATTCCTTATTTTAGCTATGATACTTTATTTTATATTTGCTAATATGATATATCTAATAGAGAAAATATTTACAATAAGAATTTGTTAAGTATAATCATAGATTCTTCTGGCTAAAAAACAGATGAATCAATTTCAAATTATATTAGAAGAAATAATAATTTGGATATTTCTATTCCAAAAAGGGATTATATCAAATCATTATTGAATAAAATAATTAGAAAAATTTTCTTACATTTATTGAATCGCTAGTACTTTCTTCTATGTTATCCACTGCAACAACCTTTATTTGATGCTTGAAAAATACTTGTTCATCCCAAATCCATTCATAAGGTTCTTCGTAATCTGTAAATTTCAGTTCATCATCAATATAGAATTCAACTCTATTAATACCAAAGTCAGGTTGGTAGGCATCTGCAACAATTGTAATTCCTCCAATAATAAATGGCATTCTTAATGGAAGAATTTCATTATCAAGAATATATAGTGCATTTTTGGGTGATACAATTTCTACCGTGGGTGGATCTGGTGGTAATTCGTTTATATGAACTGATGCATTATCGGAGCTATAATTGCCCTCATCATCTGTTGCTGTAAATGTTGCGATATAATCTCCTGCTTTCATATACTTGTGTTTTGGATTTTGCTGAGTTGAGTAATTACCGTCTCCAAAATCCCAATAATAATCGTATGGCGGGATTCCGCCAAATACATCTCCTGTAAATTGGACGTATTCTCCCTCTTTTCCAGAATATGGGCCCCCAGCATCCACATTCAAAGGACCTTTACCAAAAGCATGGAGATAACCATGATGATAACCTCCTTCATCTTCCCATGTAGAACCAATATAAATAGTTCCATCTTCTGCAATTATTGGAGACGACTCTGCTCTATGATTACATAATTTATACTCCCATTTTACAAAACCTGCAGGGTCAATTGCAAAGATATACTGGCCTTCACAATTACAAACATAAATTGTTCCATCTGCAGATATCGCAGGGGATGTATGGCCACCATAACCGCCTAGATCAAGACTCCGTTTAATGGTCCCGTTGTTTGGGTAGAATGCTCGAAGCTGATCAGAAAACAGGTAAATTGTTCCATCCACCGCAATAGCTGCACTACCGCTGGTGCCATAGTTTGTATTTGTTTTCCATTTCATGGTTCCATTTGGATATATAGCATAGAGGTAGCTATCCCAAGAGCTTATGTAAATAATGCCATTATCATCAATTGAAGGATGACCATGGATTTCATCACCTGTATCAAATCTCCATTTTAATGTTCCATTGGGGTTCATTGCATAAAGTCCTGAATCACCAGAGCCTATGTATACAGTGCCATCTTCACCAATCGCAGGATCAGAGAATATCACATCACCTGTAAGATAACTCCAATATTCAGTACCATTGGGATGTATTGCATAAATTCGATTTCCATGCCCGCCCAACATGGATCCAAAATATATTGTACCATCGACTCCTATCGCCGGAGATGAAGTAATTGAAGCCCCACCCGATTTCTTCCATTTTAAAGTACCATTTGATGAATACAGTGCATGTAATTTTGCATCGTATGAGGTAATATATATTGTCCCATCTTCTGCTAATGCAGGGGTTGACCATATAAGACCTCCAGCTTGATAATCCCATTTCTTTGTCCCATTTGGATATATTGCATAAAGCTTGCGATCCGCACCCATCGTTCCAAAATAGATTATTCCATTTGAATCAACAACAGGAGAACTCTCCATTGATCCACCAAGATAATGTTCTGATCTAAACCTCCATATCTCTGTGTGAGGATTATCTTCAGTGCTGTAAGGACTCTGAGATGTGTGCCTTTGATCATGGCATTTCATGGGCCACGCAGAGTCCATCAGACCATTGTCTGATTCGATGGGTTGGGGATTTTCTGTCATATCTTTATTTACATCATTGGGTTTCAATTGCTCAGAATTAAGCATACTTTCATCAAAATCATTGTACTCTGAATGTACTGTGTCATGCATTCTATCATGGAGATATAAAATCTCCAATAATTCTTCATCATTTTCATTGAATGGTGCCATTATTGGAGCTGCAGTTGATACTAAAAACAGAATTGTTATCCCCGTAATCAAACTCATTTCTATGAAATTATTCTCCATTCTACAATTCCCCTTTT
>Ga0209635_10003452_pt1 | contig 12321 bp, 24 predicted proteins | sample DeeMarSWOR230_32_FD_187463 | JGI IMG/M metagenome (GOLD analysis project Ga0209635, IMG submission 187463) | Marine sediment microbial communities from White Oak River estuary, North Carolina - WOR-2-30_32 (SPAdes) (version 2) | ecosystem: Environmental > Aquatic > Marine > Intertidal zone >...
CTGGGCCGTCGCCCTCATGTCCGGGGTGTTGCTATGAACCCAATTGACCATCCAATGGGCGGTGGTGAAGGTAAATCCTCTGGTGGTCGGCATCCTTGTTCACCATGGGGGCAGCTTGCTAAAGGCCTAAAGACTCGTAGAAAACGTAAGAAATCAGATATTTTTATAGTTAAGCGGAGGAATGTATAAGTATGGCCAGATCTCTTAAAAAAGGTCCATATATTGATCAAAGTTTAATGAAAAAGGTTGAGAAACTGAATGAAAGCGGTCAAAAAAAAGTCATTAAAACATGGGCACGCCGGAGTACCATACCTCCTGAGTTTGTTGGTCATACTTTGGCCGTTCATAATGGGATTAAATTTATACCAGTTTATATATCTGAAAATATGGTGGGGCATAAATTAGGGGAATTTGCATTAACAAGAACCTATCGCGGACACGCAGGTAAGTCCGAAAGAGCTTCGAAAATTCACAAGTAGAAGAGGATGTTTAATGGAAGCACGTGTTAGAGCAAATTTTATACGGACTTCTCCTCTTAAGATGAGAAGAGTGTTGAATCAAATTAAAGGGCAAAATGTAGAGGCTGCCCTGAACTATTTACATTTTTTGCCAAAAAAAAGTGCAGACTATATAGAGAAAGCTCTCCGATCAGTAGTGGCGAATTTCTTCGAAGCATATGAAGGTAAAAAATTAACTCCACGAGATCTTTATGTGAAAGAGGCAAGAGTAGATGGTGGTCCTACATTACGAAGGTTCAGACCAATGTCCATGGGACGGGTTGGACGAATTCGTCGCAGGACCAGCCATTTAATAATTGTGATAAACAATAAAGAGGAATAGAATACCGGAGGTAAGATTTGGGTCAAAAAACTAATCCAATTGGTTTTCGGTTGAGCGTGACACGCAATTGGGAGTCACAATGGTTTGATGAGAAGAATTTTGGAAAAACGCTTAATGAGGATCTTTTGTTAAAAAGGTACATCCGTAAAAGAATACCAGATGGCGCAATATCTAAAATTAAAATTGAGAGAACTCCTAAAAAAGTACTTCTGGAACTTAACACTGCCAGACCTGGTGTTGTTATTGGAAAGAAAGGGGCAGAAGTAGATAAATTAAAAGAAGAGTTGAAAAAATTAATTGATAAGGATGTCCAAATTAATATTAAAGAAATTAAACACCCTGAATTGGACGCTCAATTGATTTCTCAAAATATTGCTCGACAGTTAGAAGGCAAGATTTCTTTCCGTCGAGCCATGAAAAGAGCGATTACCTCTTCCATGAGACTCGGGGCAGAAGGAATTAAACTGACCTGTTCAGGTCGGTTGATGGGTGCCGAGATGGCAAGGACGGAATCTTATAAAGAGGGGCGTATCCCTTTACATACCTTGCGTTCCGATATCGATTATGCAATGAGTACAGCCATTACTACCTATGGTTGCATTGGAGTGAAGGTGTGGATTTGCCATGGCACCGTACTTGAAAGGTGATGATTCAAAGGAGATGTTCTGATGTTAATGCCGAAAAGAGTAAAATACAGAAAACAACAGCGTGGGCGAATGAGAGGTAAAGCTCAGCGGGGAAATTCAATCGCTTTTGGTCAATTTGGATTGAAGGCACTGGAAGCACATTGGATTACGAGTAGGCAGATTGAAGCAGCGCGTATTGCTATGACCCGGTATATTAAGCGTGGCGGTAAGGTGTGGATCCGCATATTCCCTGACAAACCTGTGACCAAGAAACCGGCAGAAACCCGAATGGGGAAAGGTAAAGGCGCCCCGGAGTACTGGGTAGCTGTAATAAAACCAGGCCGTATATTGTTCGAGATCGAAGGTGTTACAGAGGAAGTGGCAAAAGAAGCCATTCGTCTGGCTTCACATAAATTGCCTATTAAAACAAAATTTGTTTCTCGTGAGCAGCCGTGAGGATAATGAATTATGAAAATGCAAGAAATCAGAGAATTACCTGTGCAAGAATTAAAATCTCGTTTAGAAGATTTTAAAGATGAGTTATCAAATTTGCATATTCAAAAAGCGACTCATCAGTTAGCAAATCCAAGCCGAATTAATATCGTTAAAAAGACTATAGCAAAAATAAATACTGTTCTTCGCGAGTATGAACTTGCTATATCGAAGCCAAAAACTGAAATAAAAGAATAGGTAAATAACTAAAATGGAAAGAGGAATTCGGAAAACCAGAGTTGGCGTTGTTGTAAGCAACAAAATGACCAAGACAGCAGTTGTTGCCGTTGAAAGGCAGGTTCAGCATCCTGTATACAAAAAATATATTAAGCGAACAACAAAATTTAAAGCACATGATGAAAAAAATGAGTGTAGCATCGGGGATAAGGTGAAAATAATAGAAGTGCGACCACTCAGTAAGACGAAACGTTGGCGTGTAGTTGAAATCATTGAAAAAGTAAAATAATGGAAACATCTTGGAGCATGAGGTATGATACAGGAATATTCAAGATTGAATGTCGCTGATAATTCTGGGGCAAAGAAAGTGATGTGCATCCGGGTGCTGGGTGGTTCGAGCCGGCGTTACGCATCTGTGGGTGATGTCATTGTAGTAAGTGTAAAAAGTGCAATCCCAAATGCTCCAATAAAGAAGGGCGAGGTGTCAAGAGCGGTAGTGGTGAGAACGAAGAAAGAGATACGAAGGCCAGATGGAAGTTATATCAGATTCGATGAAAATGCAGCTGTCCTTCTAAACGATCAGGGTGAACCGCGCGGAACGCGAATTTTTGGTCCAGTTGCCAGGGAATTACGTGACAGAGATTTCATGAAAATTATATCGCTGGCACCTGAAGTGCTATAAAGAGGAAATTTGGTATGAAAAAAATTGTAAAATCGGACACTGTTCTTGTACTTAGTGGAAATGATCGAGGAAAGACCGGTAAAGTATTAAAAGTGTTTCCTGATAAAAATCGTGCCGTAGTTGAAGGAGTGAATTTGATAAAGAAACACTCGAGGCCAACTAGGGATTTACCACAAGGAGGTATAATTGAGAAAGAAGGTCCAATTAATATTTCCAATTTAAAAGTGGTATGTCCAAAATGTAACCGGCCCACTCGTATTGGGGTGAGGATATTGGAGGATAAGTCTAAAGTAAGATACTGTAAACACTCTGATTGTACGGAAATAATTTAATCTGAAGGATTATTTTGAATGGATAAATATACACCTAGATTACAAAAAAGATTTCAGGAAGAGATCATTCCTGCTTTGATGAAGCGATTTGGATATAAGAATATCATGCAGGTACCAAGATTGAAAAAGATCAGTTTAAATATCGGTGTCGGTGAAGCGATTCAGGATCCCAAAACCCTGGAAAATGCCATGAATGATCTGGGTATTATTACCGGACAAAAGGCGATCTATCGTACTGCTAAAAAATCGATATCGAATTTTAAACTCAGACAAGGGATGAAAGTTGGTGCCTCGGTGACCCTGCGAGGCAAGCTCATGTATGAATTTTTAGATCGATTTATCAATCTGGCAGTTCCTCGAATCAGAGACTTCCGGGGACTTTCAGATAAATCTTTCGATGGTCGTGGAAATTATTCAGTGGGTATTCAGGAACAAATCATTTTTCCTGAAATTAATATTGATAAAATTGATAAGATTCGTGGATTAGATGTTACGTTTGTGACAAACGCCCAAGGTGATGAAGAGGCATATGAGCTGTTGAAAGCCTTTGGTATGCCATTTCGGCAATAAGAAGGGAGAGCAAATTTGGCAAAAAAATCGATGATAGCAAAAGCAAAGAGAAAACAGAAGTTTAGAGTAAAGGAATATAATAGATGTCAAAGATGCGGGAGACCTCGCGGTTATTACCGCAAATTTGAATTATGCCGGATTTGTGTTCGGGAATTGGGAAATAAGGGAGAAATTCCCGGACTATATAAGGCAAGTTGGTAAGGTGTGAGGAGATAGATTTTATGAGTATGACAGATCCTATTGCAGATTATTTAACACGAATTCGTAATGCCATCCGTGCAGGTCATCGCCGGGTTGATATACCGAGTTCGAAGCTAAAGAAAAGGATGACAGAAATTTTGTATGAACAAAAATTTATCAGAAATTTTCTTATAATTGATGATGGTAAGCAAGGTACAATCCGAATATTTCTGAAATTTGATACTGACGGGAATTCTGTTATCCACGAATTGAGGCGTGTCAGCACGCCAGGACGACGACAGTATGTGAATGTATCGAATTTACCGAGAGTAAAAAATAATATGGGTATTGCAATGATCAGTACATCTCAGGGTATTTTAACAGAAAGGCAAGCAAAGCGAGAAAATATAGGTGGTGAAGTACTCTGTTATGTATGGTAATTTTTTAAGAGGAGAAATAAAGTGTCACGTATTGGTAAACTACCTATTCCGATTCCTGACCGTGTTGAAGTGAAAATTGAAAAGGGTTTGGCTAAAGTAAAAGGTCCTAAGGGTGAATTAAGTACGCCAGTTTCTGAAGAATTAATTTATAAAACAGAATCAAATCAGATTGCAGTAGAAAGACCGTCGGATTCCATTAAACATCGATCGCTCCATGGTTTGACAAGATCTTTGATTCATAATCTTGTTCAGGGTGTGACCCAGGGATTCCAGAAAAATCTCGAGATTATGGGTGTTGGATTTAAAGCAGAAAAAAGGGGAAGCGGGGTTTTGCTGTTTCTTGGTTATTCCCATAACATATATTTTGTCCCCCCAAAGGGCGTTACTATTAATACTCCTGCTCCAACCAAAATCGAAGTATCTGGTATTGATAAGGTGCTGGTAGGTGAAGTAGCAGCGAAAATTCGTTCATTCAAGCCACCCGAACCATACAAAGGTAAAGGAATTAGGTATGAAGGGGAGAGTGTAAGACGAAAGGCCGGCAAGACAGCAGGGTAAAAAATGTTTTTAGGAGTTTTAAGAGATGAAAAAGAAAGTTCGTAGAAAGAAAAAAATTCAAGGAACCAGTGAGCGACCACGACTGGTTGTTTTTAGAAGCTTAAAACATATATATGGTCAGTTAGTGGATGATACTTCCAGAAAATCGATATTAGGTGCATCCAGTCTCAGCAATGAGATTACTGCTGAAATAAAAAAGGCCAAAACGAAAGTAGACGAAGGTAAAATTGTAGGTCAATTTATTGCAAAAAAAGCAATTGCTAAAAAAATAAAGCGAATTATTTTTGATCGTAATGGTTATGCCTATCATGGCAGAATAAAGGCTCTTGCCGAAGGTGCTCGTGAGGGTGGTCTGGAATTTTAAACGTAAAATGTGAGGTGTTTTGTGATCGATAAAATAAATCCACATGAACTAGAACTTAAAGAAAAAGTGGTTTACATAAACCGGGTTGCTAAGGTGGTGAAAGGTGGCAGACGTTTTAGTTTTAGTGCGATTGTAGTAGTCGGTGATGGAAATGGGCATGTTGGATTTGGATCTGGTAAGGCTAATGAAGTTATCAATGCGATTAGTAAGGCGACGGAAAGAGCAAAAAAAGATATTGTACGGATTAATCTGGCTGGTAGTACTATTCCTTATGCTATTTTTGGAAAATTTGGGGCAGGGAAGGTCATCATAAAACCAGCGAGTCCCGGAACCGGGGTTATTGCGGGCGGCCCAGTCCGGGCAATATGCGAGGTTGTCGGTATAAAAGATATTTTGACCAAAGTTATAGGTTCACAAAATCCTCATAATATTGTAAAAGCAACAATGACTGCTCTGCAGTCACTGGAAGATCCTGCTACAATTGCCAGGAAGCGGGGAATATCTTTAGCGGAATTGTTTAAAGGATAAGAAAAATTGAGAATAATACCATGGTACTAAAAGAAGAAAAAATACGTGTCACACAAATCCGGAGTTTGATTGGAGAAAGACCTATTCACCGAAAAACGATTGAGGCGCTGGGTTTAAAAAGAATTGGACATACTCGTGAATTTCGGGCGACACCACAGATTCTGGGTATGGTAAAGAAAGTGAACCATCTAGTCTCTTGTGAGGAGGTTAAATAATTAGGTGAGGAATGAATCATGGATTTAGCGAATCTTAAGAAAGCTCCTTACTCAAATCAGTCTCGAAAAAGAGTAGGTAGAGGAGAAGGTTCTGGTTCAGGTGTAACCGCTGGCAGAGGAAATAAAGGGCAACTCTCTCGTTCTGGGTCTAAAAAGAAAGCATGGTTCGAAGGAGGGCAGATGCCCTTACAAAGACGTCTACCCAAATTTGGATTTTCAAACTATAACAGAAAAATCTTTCAGATTTTAAATATAGAAGACTTGAATAGACTTGAGAAACTTGAAGATATTACACCTGAAACTCTCAAAGAAGCGGGCTTAGTCAAATACGCGGATCGACCTATTAAGTTGCTTGGGAATGGCACATTGAAGAAAAAAGTTAATATAAAAGTGAGTGCTATTAGTAAGTCAGCTCGAGAAGCGATTGAAAAGTCAGGAGGAACAGTTACAATATTATGATTGAAACTTTTCGGAATATTTTCAAAATTCACGATTTACGTCAGCGCATTCTATTTACTGTAACGATCCTGGCCCTGGAGAGAATTGGGACTCATATTGTTACCCCAGGTATTGATACAGAAATCCTTGCAGAAGGAATGCGCAATCTATCGGGAACCCTTTTTGGATTATATGACCTATTCGCCGGAGGTGCATTCAGCAAAGCGGCAGTTTTTGGTCTCGGAATTATGCCATATATTAGTGCCTCGATTATTCTGCAATTACTTGGTGCTGTAGTCCCTTATATTCAAAGGTTACAGAAGGAGGGAGAAGAAGGACGTAAAAAAATAACCCAGTATACTCGTTATGGAACACTTTTAATATCCGCCATGCAAGCCTTTGGTGTGGCAGTGTTTTTAGAAAGCATTGACGTTAATGGGGTAAAAGCTGTGATTAATCCGGGAATGAGTTTTAGAATTTTAACAATGATTTCGATGTCAACCGGTACGATTCTAATTATGTGGCTTGGTGAGTTGATTGATGAACGAGGAATTGGAAATGGTATTTCTCTTATTATTTTCATTGGTATTATTGCTAGATTTCCGGCTGCGGTTATCGAAGAATGGATTCAGTTTAGTAGTGGTAATCGCGCGCTCTTAACGGAATTATTTTTAATTGCCTTGGCTTTCCTGATTGTAGCAGGTGTGGTTATTTTAACTCAAGCAACCCGAAAAATACCTGTACAGTATGCAAAACGGGTGGTAGGTCGTAAAGTCTATGGTGGTGTAAATACTCATTTTCCGTTGCGAGTAAATACAGCAGGTGTTATGCCCATTATTTTTGCCCAGGCTATCATGTTCGTACCAAGTACTTTGTTCTCTTTCTTTCCAGACAGCGAATTTATTGGTACACTCCAACGGGCATTTTCAATGGAATCTTTTTTCTATTGGTTTATCTATGGTATTATGATCATTTTCTTTACCTATTTTTATACCGCTATTGCCCTCAATCCGGTGGATGTAGCGGAAAATCTGAAGAAGCAGGGTGGATTTATTCCCGGTGTTCGGCCTGGTAAAAAAACAGCAGAGTATCTGGATTCAATTTTGACACGGATCACATTACCGGGTGCAATTGCCTTAGCTTTTGTGGCTATTATCCCATATATATTGGTAAGGGTTTTTAAAATATCTTATAACTATGCTTCCTTTTTCGGTGGTACCGGGCTTTTGATTATTGTGGGAGTAGCTTTAGATACTATACAACGGTTCGAATCTCATCTTTATATGCGTCATTATGATGGTTTCATGAAAGGTGGACGAATTCGTGGAAGAAGAATATAAATGATTCCTATTAAGAATGAGCGAGAAATTGAGCTGATGAGAATCAGCTCGTTAATAACAGCAGAGTCGTTTATAAATTTAAGATCTTTGATAAAACCTGGTGTAACAACCGCCAGATTGAATAAAGAAATTGAGAAATTTATTCATTCAAAAAAGGCCAGACCAGCTTTCAAGGGTCTGTATGGTTTTCCAGCCAGTGCCTGTATTTCAGTGAATGATGAGGTGGTTCATGGTATCCCCTCAAACGAGCGGACTTTGAAGGAAGGTGATATTGTGAGTATTGATATTGGAGTGGAAAAAAATGGTTATTTTGGGGATTCTGCGTTCACTTTTCCAGTCGGTGAAATTGACGATGCAAAAAAAAGACTATTAATAATTACTTTAGAAGCACTTTATCTGGGAATTGAGAAAGCAAAAGAAGGCAATAGGTTACAGGATATATCCCATGCTATTCAGACACATGCTGAATCGAATGGATATGGGGTTGTCAGAGAATTGGTTGGACATGGTATAGGAAAAACTTTACATGAAGAGCCACAAGTATATAACTTCGGACAGCCAAATAGGGGACCTCTACTAAAAGCAGGTATGGTTTTAGCTATTGAACCAATGATCAATTTAGGCGGAAGACATGTTATGACAATGGATGATGGTTGGACCGTTGTTACAAGAGATGGTAAACCCTCAGCTCATTTTGAACATACAGTTCTTATCGGCAATGGGAAACCAGAAATTTTAACTGAACACAATCTAAAAGATGAGGTATTTTAAGTGGCGAAGGAACAACCTATATCAGTTGATGGAGTGATTAAAGAGACATTACCCAATGCCACTTTTATTGTTCAACTGGAGAGTGGACATGAAGTATTAGCTCATGTATCAGGAAAGATGAGAATGCATTTTATCAAGATTTTACCTGGTGATAAGGTCAAAATAGAATTATCACCTTATGATCTCAAACGTGGTCGTATTACCTATCGATATAAATAGTGATGGAAGAGTGAGGCAACTAAGATGAAAGTACAAGCATCAGTCAAAAAACGTTGTGAACATTGTAAAATTATACGAAGACATGGTGTTGTGCGTGTAATTTGCAAGAGAAATCCTAACCATAAACAAAGACAAGGGTAAGGAGGTCGTCTTGGCTAGAATTGTTGGTGTTGACTTACCGAAAGCAAAGCCCGTAGGTATTGCATTAACCTACATATTTGGAATAGGCCGTACATCTGGAAGAAAAATTTGTGAAGAGGCAAGTATTGATCCAGCTATACGTACAAGTGAATTAACAGATGAGCAAATACGTGATATCCGTAATATCATTCAACAGAAATACAAAGTTGAAGGATCATTGAAGACTGAAGTCAACATGGGTATTAAACGGTTGATTGACATCAATTGTTATCGTGGCCTGAGGCATAAATTAGGCTTGCCTGTACGAGGTCAACGCTCTAAGACCAATGCCAGAACTAGGAAGGGCCGACGTCGTGGAATCGGTGGGAAAAAACGATAAACTTTTAAGTGAGGAGACAAACTTTTGGCACAAAGACCAAGATCTACTAAAAAGAAAAAAGAACTAGTTGAATCTCAGGGTATTGCGCATATTAAAGCCACATTTAATAATACAAACATTACCTTAACAACAATTAATGGTAATGTTATTTCCTGGGCATCAGCAGGTAAAGTTGGATTTAAAGGGTCTCGAAAAAATACACCTTTTGCTGCTCAGCTTGCGGCTGAAACAGCCGCAAAAGAAGCGATTGATTTGGGATTACGCCAAGTTGCAGTAGAAGTTAAGGGTCCCGGTGGAGGAAGAGAGGCGGCTGTTCGATCACTTCAAGCAGCTGGATTGGAGATCACCAGTATAAAAGACGTAACCCCCATTCCCCATAATGGATGCCGACCACCCAAAAAACGAAGAGTGTAAAACAAAAAGTGAGGTAAAGATATTTAATGGCACGCAATAGAGGTCCAGTATGTAAATTATGTAGACGTGAGGGGGAGAAGTTATTTCTGAAAGGCCCCAGGTGTTTTTCAGCAAAATGTTCTTTCGATAAGAGATCTTACGTTCCAGGACAACATGGAATTACCCAGAGAGCTAAATTATCCGAATATGGAATTCAACTACGGGAAAAGCAAAAAGTCAAACGAATATACGGAGTACAGGAAACCCAATTCAGGAACTATTATCAAAAAGCAACACGAAGGAAAGGTATTAGTGGTGAAAACTTATTAAAGCTCCTGGAAAGCAGGTTAGATAATGTCATCTATCGTCTTGGGTTTGCTCATTCCCGTAATAACGCTAGACAATTAATTCTGCATAAACACTTTATGGTAAATGGAAAGGTTGTTAATGTTCCCTCATTCCTTTTGCGACCTAATGATGTAGTAGAAGTGTGTGAGAAAAGTCGAAAATTTGCCATTATTCATGAGGCAATGAAAAGAGTAAAAGATGATACTATGTTATCATGGCTGAGCCTGGATAAAGCAAAAATGCAGGGTGTTTTCAAGGAATCACCATCGCGGCAGGAGATTCCTGTAAACGTACAAGAAAATTTAATTATCGAACTCTATTCTAAATAAGATATAAATAAAAAATAAAATATGTTGGGGATATATGAATTACGTAAATCTTTTAATGCCAGAAAAAGTTGAGCTGGACGAATCAAGTTTTTCAACCAATTTCGGTAGATTTGTTGTCCAACCTCTCGAAAGAGGATTTGGAGTAACCCTGGGAAATGTATTTCGCAGAGTTCTTCTATCATCTCTCCAAGGAGCTGCGATTACTGCTATCCGTATTGATGGTGTACAACATGAATTTTCAACAATCAAAGGAATTAAAGAAGATGTTGTTGACATGATTCTGAACCTGAAAGAAGTCAGGATTAAATTGTTGAATAAGCGCCCTGATAAGGTTAGTCTGCACCTAAATGGACCTAAAGAATTTAAAGCAGCTGATATTGGTGAAAATACGGCGGATTTTGAAATTTTAAATCCCAATCATCATATTGCAACGCTTAATGATGATGCTGAATTTGAAATCGAAATTAGAGTAGGTAAAGGACGTGGATATGTACCGGCCGAGGAAAATAAACCGTTAGAGGCGAGTATCGGTTTAATTCCCATCGATTCTATTTTTTCTCCCATTCGTAACGTGAGATATGATGTGGAAAATGTACGTGTAGGTCAGAGAACTGATTATGAGAAACTGATTCTGGAAATTGAAACTGATGGCAGCATTACACCAGATGATGCTTTAACTTATGCTGGGAAAATTATCAAAGATCATATCCAGCTCTTCATCAACTTCGAAATTGAACCTGAAGAGGAAGAAACCCAGGAAATCGATGAAGAAATTTTACGGGTGAAAAAGCTTCTCAGGATGAGCGTTGATGAACTCGAACTTTCTGTGCGTTCTCATAACTGTCTTAAAAATGCGAACATCAAAGCAATCTCTGATTTAGTTCGATTAGATGAAACAGAATTGCTAAAATTCAGGAACTTCGGTCGTAAATCTTTACAGGAAATTCAGGATATCCTAGAGAAAAAAGGTCTATATTTTGGGATGGATGTTGATAAATATCTTAAAGGTGAAGATCTATAACATATTATACTTTTTGCAAAATTTTTAATTTTCATCAGGAAAAATAGAGGATCATTATGCGACATCGGAAAAAGACTAAAAAGCTTGGAAGAACAAAGTCACACCGTAAAGCGACTTTACGTAATCTCTGCAGTGCAATAATCCATCATCAACAGATAAAGACCACACTTGTGAAAGCAAAAGCGGCTCAAAGTACTATTGAAAAGTTAATTACATTTGGTAAAAAAGATACAGTTGCTGCTAGACGACACGTTTTCAAGGTTCTCCAAAGTCACCAATTAGTTAAAAAATTGTTTGATGAAATCATCCCCACTTTTGCCGATAGATCTAGTGGGTATACTCGAATAATCAAATTAGGCAATCGGAGAGGAGATGGAGCGGAACTAGCAATCCTACAATTGGTTGGTTTTGAGCCTGTAATTGTTGAATCAAAAAAAACCTCCGAAAAGAAGAAAAAAGCAGGTAAGGAAGTTAAAGAAACAAAAATGGCAAAAGAAAAAACAGTAGTTGAGGAGAAAGAAGATAAAGAACCGACGGTGAAAGAGGAAAAAACTGCTGCGAAAGAAAAAAAGAAAGAAGAAGCTGAGAAAGAATCCGGTAAGGAAGTGAAGGAAGAAAAAGTAAAAGTAGAAAAGACCAAAGAAAAGAAGGCCACCAAAACAACTAAAAATAAAGAAAAAAAATCATCGCCTCAAGTTAAGAAAAACGAAACTGATAAAAAGCGTAATGTTAAAAAAGAAAAGACTAAAAAGTAAGGATATGTATACATATTATTTTGTTAAAAAAGGTGCCCATTATGAGCACCTTTTTTTATTGATGCGTCTCACAATTAAAGATTCCCCTTATCATAAATGATTCAATTCAAAATCAGGTTGAATCTCCCATTTGTATTTATCTATATTTTGATAATTTTATTGTGATGCCAAATGAAATATCTT
>Ga0209635_10003459_pt1 | contig 12302 bp, 9 predicted proteins | sample DeeMarSWOR230_32_FD_187463 | JGI IMG/M metagenome (GOLD analysis project Ga0209635, IMG submission 187463) | Marine sediment microbial communities from White Oak River estuary, North Carolina - WOR-2-30_32 (SPAdes) (version 2) | ecosystem: Environmental > Aquatic > Marine > Intertidal zone >...
CGCCAAGGGAATTTCCGGGGATGCGTCTTTTCTTTACGGGATTTATTACATCTGTGATAGCGAGACAAAAGAGGATGGCGCCGCCTGCGACCATAAAATCGCCTATTGTTATTCCGAGCAGTCTGAAGACGAGCTTTCCAATAAGAATAAAGCCGACAGCCAGTCCAGTGGCGGTGAACATAGATTGAATAATAATTTTAGCTCTTTGATTTTTATCCAGGCTTTCGGTGAGTGAGACAAAAATTGGCAGGACGCCGATAGCATCGACGGCGACAAAAAGAGGGATAAAGGACAATAAGATATTCTTTAGCATAAAGTCACCTATGTTACCGCAAAGAGATTAAAGTAAAGATATACACAGCATATATACCGAGAAACAAAACAGCTTCCCATCTGTCGAGCTTATGCTTTTTGCCGGTGAACATAAATATAAATAATAAAATATTGGCAAGAACCAGCAGGCCAATATCAAAATTGCTTCCGGGCTGAAAGGGCAAAGGCCTGATTAGCGAGCTTATACCGAGAATGAAGAAGATATTAAAGATGTTGGAACCGACGATGTTTCCAACAGCGATATCGAAATTTTTCTTATAAGCAGCAACGGCGGATGTTGCAAGCTCAGGCAGAGATGTGCCGACGGCAACGACAGTCAGTCCGATTGTCATCTGGCTTACGCCGAGGTAAATTGCGAGCTTTACGGCGCCATCGACGACGAATTTTCCGCCGAGAATCAAGGCAGCCAGACCTGCAATAATCAAAGCAAGTATCTTTGTAATAGTAAGTGCTTTTACGTGCAATAAATCGTCGGTTCCTTCGATACGTTTAGCGATGCTAAGAGAATAGTAAATAAAAATGATAAAAAAGCTCAGCAGAACCAATCCATCTATTCGGGTCAACATTGAGCTTTGTGCGCCATTAATTAGTTTGTCATTTGCCAGAATAGCTATAAGAATCACAGCGAGAAGACTTAAAGGAATCTCTTTCCAGACGGTGCCTTTTGTTACAACAAGCGGGCAAATAATAGCTGAAACACCGAGGATGAGAAGGATGTTAGCGATGTTACTTCCGATTATGTTTCCGATGGCAATATTAGAGGTTGCCTTAATACTGGCAAAGACATTAACGGAAAGCTCGGGCAGGGATGTTCCAAAGGCAACGACAGTCAGGCCAATAACAAGGTCGGAGACGGACAGCTTTCTTGCCAAAGAAGAAGCGCCGTCGACAAGGATGTCCGCCCCTTTAATGACCAAAGCAAAACCAATAATTGTTACCAGCAGGTCCCAAAGCATAAACTTACTTCAGTCCTGATAAACAAGACAGCCAATTCATAAATACAATATAATGATACCCAAAAATTTTCAGTTGTGAAAAGAAATTGATTTCAGGAGTAAATGTTTTTGTGGTAACAGGCAGTTAGAATCAGGCGTTTTGCTTACAGGCTTTTTTCAGGACTTCGATTAACTCGTCGTCGGTCAATTCGACCGGGTTTCCTTTCATACTGCTTGATTTTCTGGAGTCCGCCACTATTGCGGGGAAATCTTTTTCATTTAATCCGAGTTCGTCGAGCGGCGGCAGTTTTAAGGCGCTGCAGAGATTGCGGACCCAGGTGAGTCCATCAAGAGCTTTTGCGGCGAGGTTGCCGGTCAAGATTTGTGCAATGTCATCAAAACGAGCCAAAGCAGGTGAGTAAGGCTCTCGGCTGAGCAAAGCGTTTACATTTGCGTGCATAACGTAGGGAAGGAGTCTTGCGCAAATGACACCGTGTGGAGCGGCAATCAATCCTCCTAACGGTCCTGCGAGGCCGTGGACGGCACCAAGTTTTGCATTGGCCAAGGCCAGGCCGCTAAAAAGGCTTGCGAGCGCCATATCCTGCCGAGCGGCGTGGTTTGCGCCATTTTCATAGGCGAGTCGTAAAGAGCGTGCAGCTCGTTTCAGGCCTTCTTTGCAGACAGCATCGGTGAGCGGATTAGCTTTATTGGAGACATAAACTTCGAGGAGCTGGGTGAGTGCATCGAGGCCGGTGCTTGCTGTTAAAGGCGGCGGCATCGAATAAGTTAATTCGGGGTCGACAAGAGCAATATAAGGGAGCATCAAGGGGCTACGCATACTAACCTTGCGATGGTATTCGGGAACGCCGAGGACTGAGTTGTTGGTGACTTCGGCGCCTGTACCGGCGGTGGTTGGAATTGCGATGTAGGGAACTGGAGCTTGTGTCAGTTTTTTTCCTTTGCCAACAACCTCGAGATAATCCTCCAGCTCACCGGAATTGGTGAGCATAGAGGCAACGACTTTTGCCGTATCGAGGGCGCTTCCTCCGCCGACAGCAATAACGAGGGCAGCTTTGGTCTGTCGGGCCTGCTGGATTGCTTGTTTTGCGATAGCAGTAGTTGGCTCGGCGGGGACACCGAAGGGGACATATTTTATTCGGTGAATACTTAACTGTTCAAGAAGTGGCATTGCGCGTTCGATGGAGCGTCCTGTTACGACGAAGGCAGAGCTTGCTATCTGAGCGGCTAAGGAGGCGGCCTGCTGGATAGAACCGGGTCCGAAGATGATTCTTGTTGCGGTTGCAAATTCAAAATTCATAATTGCACACAGTTAAAAAGTAACACTTATCCCCAGCCTTTTTCGTCGGGAAAGACATTATTATATTTTACACTGGTTCGCGGTTCAGCCATCATAATTTCGACGGTATCCCGCCATTTTTGATAGTGGGCGGTTTGCTTGTGTCGGGCGGGGTCATCGGGCGAGCGATAGACTTCGAGGAGGACAAAACGGGTGGGGTCATCCTGCTGCTGGACGACATCGAAACGAGCGATGCCTGGCTCTTTTATGCTGTTGTGTGCGTTTTCGATTGTGGCGTTTCGGAAAGCCTCGATATGCTCGGGCTTAACGTGGGCAAAAACGTGAACTATGAACATAATCTTTTCCTTACGAACTTTTTGCGTTATTCAGGGTAATAATTTTTGCTTTATAGATATGTTCAAATGTAGGATTCTGATTAGGATATGTCAACTATAACTTAAGTATTGCGGAGGTTGAAAGCTTCGTTAATTTTTATTTTCAAGAACTTTGTGCAGCGGCCTATACTTTTGTATAGGCCCTTTTGCCTTTAGCGCCGAAGTCAGCGGCGGTTATGACATTTCAAATCATTGCATAGAAAAATATTCAATCAACCTCTTGTATTTTTTTAACTATGCTACTGCATCCAATTCCGTATCTATCTGCCTGCCTTTTAACGAGGAAAAAGATTACGGTCTGCCGCTGCTTTATGCTGCCGTTGAATTCTTCTCTTTTTACATCCTCAAAGAACTCTCTTTCAACATCTATATCGAAACAATATGTTTTATCCAATAATGAAGAAGGATATTCTCTCACAAGCTCCTTTAGTTTTTTCCTTGAGATATGAACTGCTGCGATAAGAGGTGTGACTCGACCATCTTTTTCCTGTTTAATCCAGAGCTGCCTTCCCTTTTTAATTTTCCGGATATAGATACTGCCTTTTTTTGTAAAGTATCTTCTTTCCATAAGACTTAAACTATTTTTCCATTAGTATTGAGTTTTGTATAGAAAAATATTATTCGGCAGCAAGAGCAAACCGAGCTGACTGAGTCAGACGGTATAATTTTATATTCGCCGATGCTTTGTCGGCAAGGGAAAGGACCGGCCCGAGCAACATGGAACCAGGTTGGATAAAAAGCAATGTACCAATTCATCAAAGCTTAGCCAACGAACCCTCAAACCAAAACATTTATCCACCTCTCTCAAAACTAATTTGATGCTTTTTTCCTGATATGTAATATCCAGTCCCTGCATTGGGGATTATGTGGATAATGCTCAGGTGGATAAAAGGTCCCAATTTCCCCTCCAGGAACAGTGAGAGTACCACCGTGCGTTCCTGAAGATGGTTCAAAACAAATACATTCAAATACATCTTCTTTTGTTGAAGGTTTCAGGTCTATTTTAACAGTACCTCCATACCTTAAATATATCAGATACTCCTGTCCCGGAACAGCAGCACAAAACTTTTGAGGATATTCGTGAATAAGTTCAGGATGAGGTTCAAGTTCCCACCAACTAATATTTTTCAGAAAATTCACGATATGACTTATCGAAACCGCTCCCGGGTAATCAAGGGTATCAGTATGGAAACCTTTCTCCAGCGGCCAGATGCCTGGTTCCTCCGTTGATTCCGGCAGATGTGCTCTCCATATATGGCCTCCACCATATGTATAGCCTGCGGCTCCGGAGAGTATAGCAGACCATGCGCCGAAGCGAATGTCCTCCGGAGCAGCACTTGCCTTAATAAACTCATACCAAGGTTCAGAAACAACAATTGGCTTGGATGGAACACGAGCATAGTCGGCAGCGACCACTAAAGGTATCATCTCATTGCGCCATCTGCCGTGGCCAACCTGGGTTTGGTTGTAATAAAGCCAAGGCTGTTTATGAATTACCTCGCCTGTAGACCACTGCGGGGCATCTGCACCACCCACCCAAGCAGGAGGCGTCGGATGAACTCCAATAATCCGCTCGTAAGGGTCAACACTATCAATCATCTGCCCCAAGTTTTTCCAGAACTCTAAGCCCAATCCCCCATAATCATACATATTATATTCACCAGCAAGAATCCATATAACGTTATATGCTCCGAAACGGTGTACCAAATAACGCCACCATCTTCTTATCTTTTCCTCACCGACAGTTGCTTTTAGGTCTTTCCTGCTCCACCACCCGTGAATCCATATGACAATCCCCTTTTGGTTTGCATATTCAATCATTCTGTCAACTTTTCTAACGCTATTTATGTCAGGAATATTGTATGTTTCGTCGAGCAATGAACTTTTGCCACTCCAGCCGTTACCTGCAACAAACAGTTGACCAACAGTAAATCCCTTCTCCGCCCGGTCGTCTACCAACTTCTTAAAACTGGAAAAATTAATGTCTTTCTTCGTCCAGTTCCACCAGGTATCGCCAATCCATAGAAAAGGCGTTCCATCGGAATATTCAAAGTATCTTCCCGGTCGGTTTCCAGTTTTGCATACTCGTATAAATCCCCTTCGCAGCGGATTGTCCTTTTTTTCTGTCTCTGTCCACTCTTTGCAAATTAATGTGTCCGTGATTGCATTTAAGCCGGGGTCTTTTGAAGTGCTGGTGTAGGACCAGGTTCCGGAGGCCGGTGGTGAAAATCTTACTTTCCAGATTCTTGCTCCATCCCAGAAACCTGCTATCTTATAATTCATCCCACTCGCCTTGCCACCTGTGCCGGTAAAGGTCACCTCAACAAGTCTGTCTCCATTATCCGGCAACCCATCGACATACGGATTGCTGTATATATTCTGGGCGGTCATCTCAATCTTAAAGACCTCCCATTGTCCGACTGTATCCTCACCCAAGGCAGCATCTACCGGAACAAATGTGGCTAACAATAACGACAGAATTATTGATTGTTTGCTGAACATAACATTCTCCTAAACAAAAAACACCGATGAAAAAGGTATTCTACTAACCTAAATCTAAATCTGTCAAAATGAATTCCCTTGAAAAGCGGTCGATAACATAGCAACAGTGACCAAGAATTTTCGGGGAGTATTACACAAAGAGGGAGTTTGAGCTAGCGTATATTGACTAATGGATCATGAATACGTATGTCATAATTAGTTAGAAAATGTCCGAGGGGCTAATCACTCGCAAATGCCAGAATCGGATAGAAAACAAATGGTATAATAGTTAATCCTATCCCAAAACCGACCCCACGCTCGAAAGCTCTTGCTACACCAATCGATATCACTGCCCACAAAACAAATACTACTATGGGTCCAATGAATGGGATAGCGCCGCCGAAGCAAAACAAAAGTCCCAACCAACCTGGCTTGTCACCCACCTCAGCCAATACCCACATATTGTAATATGGCACAATTGCTGCCCAGCCCGGCTGGCCAGCCTTGTTGAAGATAATCCACATCGAAATCGTTTGGATAAGGCCAAGTATAATTATAGCAATAAAAAAAACACCAAAGAATTTTGTGAAGATGGAGCCGAATTTTTCTAATTCAGCATCTATGATTATACCAGAAAGTTCTTCATAGCTGCTCCGTCCTATCGAAACCGTAGCACCAAAAGGTTCCTGGGCTGCAATACCATTAACCCTCAACTCTTCATCGATTGCCACTACAGATATGATAACGTCTTGCTCGTTATCTTTATAACGAAGGTTGTACCAGAGGAAAATCCGCTCTCCCTCAGGATACTTTTCAAAATGTGTCTGCTTACAATCCAATTGGATTATCTCGCTCTTACCAATTTGCTCGGCAAATCTTTCGATCTCATCTGTCTGGACATCAATTTGTAATTCAGAGCTAAAAAGTTCTCTTGCTTCGTCAATTTTGCCCTCGCTCAATAAATCTATGTAATCAGCAGCAAATTTTTTCACATCATAAAGTTCAACTTCCATTTCACTTTCACGGTTGCCTGAATCAGAACCTATACTCCAAACAACGATTCCTACCAGCAAAAGCACTATTACACACGCAGCCCCAACGAAAATGGCCGAACGTTTTTTCTTAGGTCGTTCACTGCTAATTTCTCTTTCCGCATATGCTCCTCGACCTGTATACGCTGAGGATTCACTGTCCCTAGATTCGTAATCAAACTCGCTTCGTTCCCTCTGTCTTTCGACAGAAGGCGCATTTGCCTCTGCCAACAGTAGTTCATCCATATTTTCCATATCCCCCCAAATGTCTTCTGTTTTAGGGTGTTGTTCTTGTCCAGCCCGAAGAACCGCTGTTTGCTCTTCCGCAGTGGGACGCCTGGATTGGCTCGAAGCTTGTGGTACACGTAAAGGATTTTTGCATTTCGCACACCTGACACGCTTACCGGCATAGTGCTGGGCAACCCCTATCTTTTGATTGCAGTTGGGACAACGGAATTTAATGAGTTTCGGTTCCTGAGCACTTTTATTTCCGATGGACTTTGGAACGCAAGTTGGGGTCTTGCATTTGGGACAACGCACACGCTTTCCTGCGTACTTCTCAGGAGCACCTATTTGGTGATTGCAATTGCTACATTTGAATTTGATCATCTTTGCTACCTCCAATCTTAAATGTGAATTACTGTATGTTTCCAGCAAAAATGAGACAATTTAGTCTTTTAATCAGGAGATGATCTTCAGCTCCAGTTGAAGTGATTTTACTATTATATTTTTTCTCTTCAAGAATTATTTATCTTTTCGAGAAAGGTCATTTAAAATGTTTACTTTTTCTACAATTTTAAAAGTCTTTGATATTACAAGCTTTGTGGGTTTGCAATTTTTGTGGTTTTATGAGCTATTTGGGCTTTTGGTTGTTAGCTGGTTGCATTACTCCAATTAAATGCAGTGTAAACGAACATATTTCAATTAACACGCTTGGCCGTTCACAAGGATTTAAATAATTCCGTTGCTCTGTGGTGTGTTGCCTGAAGTCGTTTTGTTATTTTAAGGTTTAATCGTCACCTTGCCGGTAGCAGCCCATTCAGTTCCACGCATCATTAGACGTTTCCAACTAGGATTGGCCATGGCATTAGTATCATGGCCCAATACCAAATTAAATCCACGCCCCTTACCGAAAGACGTTGTAAATGCGAGCGGTTCATTACGACCTGAACCGCCTTGTTCAGGATCAGAATAGGCCCGACAAAGAATATGAGTGCCCGGCTGTATTTCCATTCGATGCCACAACTCATCATGAATCCTAAATGGTTCCAGCCCCTCCGTAATGGGATGATTGTTATCCTCTATCATGACTTGAAATGTGTGAAGATCGCCGTGATCGGTTTTATCCTCCTTCCAAGTAGCTCCAACGATTTTTTGGAAGTTCTGCCAATCATGAAAACAAACACTTGATGCATGAAACACGACAAATCCTTTTCCTTCGCGAACAAAGTTTACCAGCGCATTTTCAGCCTGTTCTCCCCAGACTCGCTGCTCACTGGGATAATTGGTCCAATTACTGACAACCACATCGAATTCAGTAAGCATTTCCTTTGTTAAGCTTGAAGGCTTTAGCGTAGTAACGACATCAAAACGACCACTGTCACGGTATAAACTTTCCAGAACAGGTGTTGTCTCTTGCCAGGGATGGTTGTTCATACCGCTCAGAATCAAAAGCTTTAGTCGATTTTTGTCTGTTGGTTGGATTGAGCATCCCAAGCTCATTAATATAAGTATAATGTAAAGCAAGCAAATACTTTTATTCATTCTATCAAACATCTTTTAGTTACTTATAAATTAGAATATATAAGGCGCACGCATCTTTCGGTCTAGATATTTTGTCTGTTGAGGTGTAGCCCCAATTATTTTTTCTTTATCAGGATCCCATTGTACAGATTTACCCGTGCGAACAACTATATCGGCAAGGTGGCTAATCGTATCAACACGAATGGCAGGTTCTAGTGGATTAATCGTTTGTTTACGCGTTTTCATACAGTCCACAAAATTACGCATCTGATTGGTACTTTCATAAACACGTTTGTCGCTATCCTTTAACTTCATTTTTAGACTGGTACTTATCCACTTTCCATTTTGTACCAAATAACAGAAGCCTCGTGAGTAACTAACCCAGCCTTCTGTTCCGTGAAAGGTTGTACCATCTTCTTTAAATGCACGATGGTAAGATTTCACAATTGGCTCAGCAGTTTTTTTATCCATAAAATGCATCTTAATACCATTGGCATATGTACACTGAATATCCCATCGTCGAGTAGTATTCCACAGAGATTTCTTTGATGGCATCACTCCCGTCCCTTCGTAATGAATTGGGCTGGTATCATCTGTAACCAAACCCCATTGACAAATATCAAGAGGATGCACACCCCAACCAGCAATAAATCCCAGAGCATGCTCATAACAATGCCACGAGCCATCTTCAGTGCAACGATCGGGAGTATATGGTTTTTTTTCAGATGGCCCGGTAAATAGATCATAATCAAAACCTTCAGGAATAGGTTTTTCCGTAGCATCACCATCTAATTCTTCTTCAAGATGAGGGGACCAAACATCTATCCGTTTAATATCACCTATATATTTGTTGCGGACCAGTTCAATAGCTCTTCGTGCTGATTCCATGGAGCGCTGTTGAGTTCCATACTGAAATATTAAATCAGATTTTTTACATATTTCACGTAATCTCCAGCTCCATTCCATGGCCACACTTAATGGTTTCTCAACATACATATCTTTGCCGGCTTGAGCAGCACCCAATGCGATGGGCACATGCCAATGATCTGGAGTCGCTATAATTACCCCATCTACATCATCACGATTAATAACGTCACGAAAGTCTTTAAAGGGTTTACAAATCTTCTGGCCGTATCGCTTATTTAACTTTTCCGCCATATTATCACGTCTATATTTAAAGGGGTCAACGGCGGCCACAATTCTTACATCATCAAAGGTCGCAAAATTATAATCAACTAGGATTTCTGACCTTCCACCACATCCAATTATTGCAAGGTTCACCCGTTTGCTGGGTGCGTTTTCACCAAATAACGACGAAGGGAGTATCAATGGAGCAGCAATCGCGGACGCGGAAACCTTCATGAATTTTCGACGCGTCATTTTGCTATTATTTTTTTTACTGTTTTGACTCATAATCACTCTCCATAAATTAATCGTATGGTTAAAAACACACTACATCAGTTTTTAGCATATATCTCTATCCATTGTTTTAGCCGAGTAACAGAGGTTTCAATATTTTTCAACCCTGAAATTTCCAATGTTGTAGCCCCTTTAAATCCGATGTCTGTTAGTGCTTTGACAATGTTTTCAATTCCAACAATACCATCACCCAAAGGTATTTGCGCCATACCACAGCCAAAGAGTGTTCCTCGTTTTTGTACCCATGATTCTTCCATATCTTTCCAATGAACATGTTTAATACGATCACCAAAGGTTTTTATATAATCAATCGGCTCAGAACCACTCAACCAACTATTACCCGTATCCAAACAAAATCCCACTGTATTTTTGTTACCAAGTTCTTCTAGAAGAGATTGCATGCCATTTATCGAGCCAGTGATAATACCGTGCGGCTCCAGAAGAAGTTCAACGCCAAGTTCACTTGCCCAAGCAACTGGCGAACGAAGCTTTTCGCAAATAGTAAAGATTCTTTGTTTATGGCTTAATGTTTGACCGAATCGAGTTTTTGGATCTCCTTCTGTAGTAATAACATGTTTAATTCCTAAATAATGAGCTAATTGAATCGCTTTAATGATTTCATTAGTACCATAGATATCAGGTTCGGGCGGATCCAATAAATTGGCATGTGCACAAATACTGGTTAAAGAAATATTAGCGTCATGAGCCATTTGCCTGATCTTTTGCGGATGACTATCAAGACTAATCGATGCAGTAAAACCATATTCAACACCAAGCATACCGCCACAATGATTATCTGTCAGATCGGCATAGTCGATGCCCATTGCTTTAATCGCTTTAAATTGATCGGCCATAGACTGAAATGGATTTACCAGTGCAAAACATCCTATTATCATATCAATTCTCACTTTTACAATAAGAACTAATTATATTTGTACAAACGAATAATAATTGTACAAACAAATAATAAGGTTTTTCAAAAATAAAAAATGACTAATGTTGGTTTATATTTATTTGCTTTATTAGCAACAGCTTACGAACACAATAAACTGCTTCGAATTATATCAAAATTTTACTATAATAAATATTAATATTCGTCCAAAATTTATTAATACGTCTTTTTATACATTAAACAAGGACTCAATATCTTATTTTTAAATCTAAAGATGTTATTTACAGGCTTGATGCCTGTAAGCTACTGTTAGATGCAGCATAAGCACCCCATGAACTACAACCGCGGCTGCAACCATTAAGGCATCCAAGAAATTAAGAGATTTCATATTTGCATATATTACGGGGAACAAAGTTTAGGAAACACTTAATTATGAAAAGGATACTGTTTGGATTCATTATTGTCACGGTTGTTTGTTCGTCGGCATTAGCTCATGAAATTGTCCAACCCGAGCGCGGATTCGTAAGCGACAGGCCCGCAAGTAACTGGCAAGAGGCTTTAATTAGCGGCAATGGGAAGATCGGCGCGTTGGTCATGAGTCGCCCCTTGAATGAGACTATCATCTTCTCACATGAGCGTCTGTTCATGCCTAATGAGCCGAGCCAGCCTGTCGTAAACATGGCGTCGCATCTAGAGACTGTGCGCCGAATGATTGAAGAAGACCGGTATGGTGAAGCGGCACAGTTCGTCTTCAACCTGGCACGCAAGCAAGGGTATCAGGGATTGCGCTGGACTGACCCGCTCATTCCGGCGTTCGATTTGAAGATTAAAATGAGTCCCGCTGGAGAAACGCGCGACTATGCACGTTCGATGGATTTTCAGACAGGTGTTGCTTCTGTGCGATGGGAGGACGACCGGGGTGTGTTTCTGCGGCGTCTTTTCGTTTCCCGAGCAGACAACGTGGCAGTGCTTTCGCTCCGTGGCGAGCGAAACGGAGCTGTAGACTGCCGGATTGCGCTCGCGACGACTCCCGAAGGCGCCGAAGAGCAAGAGGAAGAAGAGGAAACAGCATTTGGACGAGGTGTGGACAACGTTACCATTGCGGCACTGGGCCCGGTACTGACGTATCGCAGCCGGTTCGCCAAAAGGTGGCCGGACAGAATCGCAGCTTATGAAGGCGCTGCATATGTGAAGGCCTGTGGTGGCTCTTTAGAGACCTTGAGGGATGCAATTGCTGTCAAGGGCGCTGATGAAGTTCTCATTCTTCTGTGCTTGGATGTCTTGCGTGACCCTGAGTCATCCATGCTTAGCAACCTCCGAAACCGACTCGCAGCTCTAAATGCGGATTTTGATGAGCTACTGTCTCGCCACGCGACAATTCATGGCCGAATCTTCAATCGGACGCGGCTGGACCTTGGCGGCGGGAAGGACCACGAATTGTCTTCCGAACTGCTCCTTGAAAAATCCAGCCTGGGGAATCTGAACCGGGCGCTTCTGGAAAAGGAGTTTGATGCCGCGCGCTACGCCATTCTCTCATCTTCAGGCGAGCTGCCGCCTACCTTGCAGGGCGTTTGGACCGGCACCTGGAATCCGCCGTGGCAAAGCGATTATACGCAAAACGGTAACGTGCCATCCGCCATTGCAAGCATGCTCATGGCCAATATGCCCGAATGCATGGAGTCGTATCTCAGCTATATGGAATCGCTCGTGCCGCACTTTCGACAGAATGCCCGCACCCTCTATGGCTGCCGCGGAATTATGGTGTCATCGAGAACC
>Ga0209635_10003460_pt1 | contig 12301 bp, 12 predicted proteins | sample DeeMarSWOR230_32_FD_187463 | JGI IMG/M metagenome (GOLD analysis project Ga0209635, IMG submission 187463) | Marine sediment microbial communities from White Oak River estuary, North Carolina - WOR-2-30_32 (SPAdes) (version 2) | ecosystem: Environmental > Aquatic > Marine > Intertidal zone >...
CTTTCTTCTTTTTTGCCATTGATTTCACAACTGATTTTTTTAAAGTTTTGATTTTTAATGAAATTACATATAAAAATTTGATACAATTGAATATAGATTTTTTTGTTTTTCTTTTTCTATTAAATATTAAATCTATAGAGAATTATTAACTCAAAATTAATTTTTGAAATGACCAAACCTGTTCTAAAATTTTTTTATTTGTGCTCAAATCATTATAAGTATTAAGGATTGAGTTAAAGATTGATTCAGCTTCTTGCTTTCGATAAACATCATATTTTGGGAGATTATATTCCGGGACAAAATATTTTAATTGAATTTTCGGTAGATAATTTACATAATTAATTATGTTTTCCAATTCTTTAGAGTCTTTTTCTTTAAGATATATGCTATTTACAAGAGAATTTGAAAATTTTTTGTAAAAGAGAATCATTTTCTTTAAGAATGAAATGTCAACTCCTCCAGGAGGATCAAAGTGATCTGTTTCTATAAAATCAGATTTAAATTGGAAAAGAAATTGGAGTATCTTTCCTAGGCGAGAAATTGAAGTCGGAAATATTTCAGGTAAAGGTAATCTTTTAATAAAGCTTCCGTTAATTCTTAAGTAACCACCTGCCATATGTAATGAACTAAATAGGGTTTTAAAAACTAGATTTATCAAATCTGAATTCAAAATTAATAGTAAACTGAATAAGTTCTCTGTGTTATAGGAGGGAATCTGAATAAAATATAATCCAGTAATATTAGTAAATATTCCAGGATCATAAGTAAATGTGAGATCCTTTGCAATTTCTCTGAAAATTAGTTTTTCGGCACTCACTTTCTTCCAAATAGGCTCAAAGTTTTTATTATAATTAAAATATGATATATTTAATTTACGTTTGGCAATCCTAATTGGTTTTTTAAAATTTATATAAAAATTTCCTACATTTCCAGTTCCAATTAATAGTAGATCTTTATCTGAAACTTTTTTTTTGGATACATATTTGAAATTTTGAGCCCATTTAATAAATCCATAAGGGCGATAAATTATATTGAGGTCTGCTATCACTTCTGACATTGGTTTATATTTTGTATACAAACCTTTTATTAAATGCAAATTCTTCGAGAGAGGAATTACTTTTGCAGGGAATAGTTTGATAACTTCTTGAGGGATTTCATTCACTAGATTTGACTTTGAGTTTTTAAACAGGCTTAAATCAACAGCTTTTTTCACTAATATTGTTGAGTTCTGGGGTACTTTTCTTTTCAAAGATATAATAATTGGATAAGCAGCTATTCCATGGAATACTGGTAAAGAAGAAATATCTATAATTTCTTTAATTTCCACCTCATTAATGAGGAGTTCTCTAAGCTTTTCTCCATAATCCGCTGATAAAAATTTATTAATTGTTAAAAACGAGAGTACACCTTCATCTTTTTTCAATAATTCTAATGATTTTTCAATAAATAATATTGATAGGTCATACAATCGATAAGCAGAATAAAAGCGTTTTGTAAGTTTTTGTTTATAGACTTTGTTATATATTTTCTTATTTTCTATATAAGGAGGATTACCGATAATAAAATCAAAATTGTTTATATTAAATTCTAAAAGGAAATCCTTAACAAATAGATTAAATTTAATGTCAATCTTTTTTGAAATTTGATTAATAATATCAATTTTTAAGCTTGACTTATCTGACAAATCAGATATTAACCATTTAACTAGTCTTAATTTTGAGGTTTTTATTGCTGAGTAATCGATATCAATTCCAAATAGGTTTTTTTCAATAATTCTCTTTTTTATATCATAATCAGGTAATTGTAAACCTAGACTTTTATAAATTTGAAACAAAATTTTTGCCATTGAGATTAAAAATCTTCCAGAACCACAGGCAGGGTCTAAAATTTTTAAATTTGGGACAATTTTAAACATTATTTTTTCAGAACTATGATTTTTAGAAAAAATCTCATTTTTCTCTTTAAAATCAAAATTGGATTTAAAATATAATTTAAAACTTTCTGAAACCATAAAATCTGCTATATTTTGAGGTGTGTAAATAATTCCTAAATCTTTTTTTATTTTCCTTTGTCCTTTTTTATTACTTTCAAATTCAGCAATATGTTCCTCAAGCGAAACTAAGATTTTTTTTAATTCTTGTGTTACCATTTTTATTTATTTTATCTATTCAGTATTTTTAATACGTCTAGCAGATATTTTAAATTACTAATTCTTCTAGTTTATATCTATAACTCTTTTATTTTAGAATAAAAAAATAGAACATTTATATCAGAAAAATATGCTAGTATTATTTTTTCAAGCGAAGAAGAATGATTGAGAAATCCTATCTAAAAAATTTGATAAAAAAGCCAAAAATAATATCAGAATTGAAATTTGAACAACTCTCAAATGTTTTTCAACAGGTGAAATCCCATTTTAAAGAGGAAAATTCACTATTAGAATTTAAATTGGATGGAAAGGAGGAAGAGGTTTATGTTATTGGAGATATTCATGGAAATTTACAAAGTATGTTAAAACTGATTGAAATCATAGAAAAAAAAAATCCTAAATTAGTAATTTTTCTGGGGGATATAGTGGATAGAGGGACATACCAGCTTGAATGTTTAATATTAGTATTTGCATTAAAAGTAATTGAACCTAATAGGTACTTTCTTTTAAGAGGTAATCATGAAACATTAGAAATGAATCAATATTATGGTTTTTTCCAGGATTTTATGTCAAGGTTTAAAGATCAATCCAAATTTAATGAAATTTTATCTATCTACGACATTTTGCCTATTTGTGCTGTGATTAATGACAATATATTATGTTTGCACGGTGGAATTCCAGAAGATTTTGATATCTTAAAAAAATTGAAGAATAAAAAACATAAGGATTTGGATAAAACAACTATTAATCTGGGCATCTATCAAATTCTATGGAATGATCCAAAAGAGGTGGAAATTTTAAATTTTTCAAATAGTTTTAGAGGTCCAGGTATAAAATTTTTTGGACAAAGAGCTTTTGATGCCTTTATGAAAAAAAATAATTTGCAATTACTAATTAGAGCTCATGAATGCTTTCCTGAAGGCTATAGATGGTTTTTCAATAAAAGGTTGTTATCTATTTTTTCTTCTGCTAATTACAGGGGATATTTTTCACCTAATCCCGGATCATATGCTATAATAAGAGATAATAATCTAATTCCAATGCTAATTCAATGATTAAAGAATTAATTCTGGAAATTTTTCTATTATCTCGGGATCCTTTTTTATTTCCTCCCTCCATCTATCCATTTCATCTAAATCAACAGATAAATTGTATTTTATTATTAATTGATCTGTAGGTAAATATATGTAAGCTTGAATTTTTTCATTACTTTTATGATAAACTTCAATAATTTCCCGTCTAAAGTAATTCTCTGAAACTCCCTCATAGAAATCTAATTGCCTTAATTCTTCTTTAGTGACATCAAATTTCAATGCATAGAATGAAGATCCTTCTGATGGTAAAACAAAAGGATACCAATATCCTTCAGGATAAATCCGAATATAACCTTTAACTACACAAACTTTAACATTCCTTTTAGTTCTCCAAATTCCACGGGAAATGAATGTTCCGTATCCAATTACAGAAACAAGGTTATAGGAAGGGTTTAATTCTCTCAACTTCTTTACATAATTTGAGACGCATCTGGCTTTATAAAGAGAAGATTATTACCTCGTATGAAAATTTCATTATATTTAGCTACGGGAGTCCCCTCTAAGAGTTCTGTGGCATCATATAGAATTAGATTCATATATGCATCAATTTCTTTTAATAAACCTCTATATTCAGTACCGTCTTTTAATCTTAATAAAATTTGGCTATTCTGTGATGCCATAAGAATGGATAGTGGATTTTTAGATTTAGAACTAGAATTATTATTCTTACTTGACATATTTCTACCATTGTTGAAATAATTACTATTTTTATAGAAAAGTTAATTTAAAGAAAAACTTTTTTGAATTAAAACCTTTTCATCGGGTATTAATCCCTTAAATAATTATTATACTTTGGTAATCCTAATTGCGAACTTTTAAAGGGAATTATGATAAGAAAAAGGAAATAATAAGTAAATATAACTCTACAGCAACTTTTTATGATAAAAGATATAGAAAAATCCAAGAAGAAAAATTTAGGATAATGCTCAATGATTTTCAGTTAGAAAAAAATAAAAGAATTCTAGACGCTGGTTGTGGTTCTGGCCTTCTTCTTGAATTTATTGTAAAAATATTTAAGATTAACCAAATTAAATTTTTAAATTATATCGGTATTGAGATTTCTTTGAATATGCTAAAAAGCTTTGCCGATAAATGTAGAAATCTGAATAATAATCTTAATGTAAATTTAATATTAAGCGATATTGAGCATTTACCTTTTAGAAATAATAAAATTGATTCAATTTTTTCAATTACATCATTACAAAATCTACCTAATATTTTTAGAGGTGTAATAGAAATTTTAAGGGTCGGGAAACACATGGCTAATTTACAATTTTCGATATTAAAGAAAAATCTAGATTTAGATTCATTAATTTCATTCTTAAATTTAAAATTAAAAGATCTTAAAATTAAAAATATTGAATCTATTGAAGATGTAATAATTCAAGGAAAATTGATAAAGAGTTAAGAGATATACGCTAATTTTTATAAAATTCAGCGACGATTTCATCAGGTTTACTTATGACATTAAACTTTTTTCTAAAATAATTACATACATTTTCAATATCTCTTTCTAATAGAGATTGAGCATTTGGATGTTCTTTTGGAACCCACTGCAGCCAATCTATTATTAAGATATTTTCCTTCTCGTCTAAAATAATATTAAATTCCCCCAAATCACCATGAATCATATTTGCTTTTTTATATAATACTTTTATCTGTTTTATTATCTTATTAAAAATTTTATCTGGGTTTTTAATGCTATGACAATATACAAGTTCTTTACCTCTTAAATATGACATAACAACGGCATGTCTATTAAATGCGATCGGTTTAGGAGTATTTAATTTATGTAAATAAATTTTGTTTAATGCACGATACTCCCTTTTTGCTGCCAACCTGTTTATGTATAACCATGAAAGATGTGATCTTTTCCCTATAAAACTTCGATACTTCTTAATATTTTTAAAGCTTGTTCTTCCCATTCGATAAATTTTTAGTGCATATATATTCTCATTATTATCTCTACAACTATAAACATCTGACTCTTTTCCTTTTCCAATTAATGGCCCTAATTGACTAATGATGTTTTTTTCAACTAAAGCATGTAAAGCTAATACATCGTATCCATGTGAATTTAATGTATAGGAGATTTCATAATCTGAGGAGTTCCTTATAATCAAATTGTTTTTATGCACTTTTTTAAGTCGAAATAGCGTTTCTTCAATTGGATATCTAGCATAAAATCTTATATCACTAATTTTAACATACTCAGATCTTTTCATTCCAAGTTCAATTGCCATTAATATCCTCAAATCTTCTTTTTCAAGATTGGGAAGAAGTTTGGCAGCTTCAGCCATATTATTAAATTTGAATTTTTTTATTTATAATTTTTAATTAATCAAATGATTATAAATAAATAAGTAATGTATAGAATTAAAAAATATATTTTCTGTAAGTTCTTATGAATGATATTAATTTGAGCAAATTAGGTAATTCAAAAATAGTAATTGCAGAAAAAATAATTATATAGAACAGAGTAATATCTTGTATTTTAATTAAATATAGAGTAGAAGTTGATCCCTCCTGAAATAAAAACAAATAAATTCCTTGTTGGAGATATAATAAGACTCCACTACAAATTATCAAACCCATTAAAGAAAAGATAATAACTTGAGCTTCCATTTCATATAATCCAATTATCATATTAAGGATAAACATTATTAGAGAAATTATTAAGAGGATTTTTGGATAAAACAGCCAACTTTGATATATTACAGCAGAAATCATATAATTACCATTTGAAACAGGCCAAAATACACAATTGATTAGTAATAAAAGAGAAAAAGTTGGAAGAGTAATTGATATTATTAAAAAGACTGAATAAAGTCTAATTGTTGTGAATTTTGCAAATTTATATTTACTAATGTCTTTTTGTTTTTTAGCTGCAATTAACATTTTATCGAGTCTTTCTTTAACATAATCCGGAATGTATTTAGCTAATACATTAATCTGTAATTTAAGTTGCAGATCCTTTGAAATTAATTCACTTAGTAATTGGTATCCCTTTTTATACCTCGCTTTAGTACTCTTAGGTCCCCTCCATAGATAAATGATTTTATTATCTTCATCAAGAAAGGCACATAAATCATGATAAAATACATATTCATCCTCTTCAATCCAATTATTTTTAATTTCGTTGAAAATGAAACTTCTTAGCATAAAGGATCAATTAATTTTAAAATTATGATATCTTTAATTTTTATCGATTTATTTAGGTAAATGTCATATTACTGAAATAAAAAGAATAAATATATATAATAAAAAAGTTAAATTTCTTCTAATCTCTGTCCAATTTCATTCCATAAATCATTGATATATCTTTTATGATTTTCAATTTCTTCTTTTGAGATTTTTCTGAATCTTTTTTGGGAATTACAATACTCTTCTATAGGTTTCCTTTTTGAAGCGTCTAGAAATCTTCTACTATCTTTAGAAAGGATAAATTTGCCTTCAATTACTTCATATAATGGCCAAAATCCTGTTTGTACGGCTAATCTACCTATCTCAATTGAGTTTTTAGGCTCGTATCCCCAGCCTGGAGGGCAAGGGGCTAAAATATGTAAATATTTTGAACCTGTTATGCCTTTAGCTCTCTGAAATTTTTCATACAGATCAAGCGGGTATGATGATATAGCGGTAGCAACATATGGAATTCCGTGAGCCTCCATAATTTTTGCCATATTTTTCTTATAACCTGTTTTTCCTTCGGGTGTTGTAGTACTAAACGCTCCTGGAGGAGTGCTTCCGCTTCTTTGAACGCCCGTATTCATATAAGCCTCATTATCATAACAAGCAAAAATAAAATTTGTACCTCTTTCTACAGCTCCGCTTAAACTCTGAATACCAATATCAACAGTTCCACCATCCCCTGCAAATGCTACTACATTAATATCATCTGATAAACCTTTACTTTCTAAAGATGCAACTATACCTGAGGCTGCAGCTCCCGTGGTAGCGAACGGGGTGTGATATACAGATACTTTAGTTGTACAAAAACCCTGCATCCCATGTAATACAGTTAAACATGAAGCAGGTACAGTTATTATTGTATTTGGACCTAAAGCCTTAAGAGCGATCCTATATATTAAAGCCATTGAACACCCAGCACATGCTCTGGTTCCTGGATAAATAAATTCTTCTTCGGGAATGTCCATTACTTTTACCATTATTTCTTTACCTCCTCAAAAAAAGTTGATTCATCATAATCACTAAGTTGATCTAGTTTTAAACCTAAAAATTCAGTTGTCTGAGATATCTCTCCAGTTTTAGCTTGGTTTAAAGCTCTATTAACTCCATCAATAATGTGTTCATTTGTTACATCCCTTCCACCTAAACCAACTATGAAACCTTTAATGAAAGGAGATTTCTTCAACCCATATAAAGCTGATTTTAATTCATAGCATAATACTCCTTCATAACCATATCCAATATCTCTATCGAAAACTACAATTGTTTCCTTCTCCTTCAATAACTCTTTCAAGTATTTCGCAGGGTAGGGTCGAAAAAGTTTTAAACTGACCAATCCAACTTTTAAACCTTCTCGCCTTAACTTTTTTACTACAATTTTTGATTGAGATGCAACTGATCCCATAGCAATGATAATTACATTAGCATCTTCTACTTGTTCGGTTTTAAATAAACCATTTCCATATGATCTTCCAAATTTTTGAGCAAATTCATCATGAACTTGTTGGATAATATCGATAGAATTTTCAAGGGCTTTTTGCAAAGCATATCGATATTCATAATATCCCGGAGCAGTACCTTCTTCTCCTCTATTCCTAATATGAGGCGTTGTAACAGGATCAACTCCTTTTATTTGAGAAATATCTGATAGATTGATATGGTGCTTGAGTGGAGGGAGAAAAGCATCAATATCTTGTTGATCCTCTAAAGTAACAGGCATCATAGTATGGCTTAAGATGTAGCCATCATAGGCTACAACTGATGGTAAAAAAACTTGAGGGTCTTCAGCAATTTTAAAAGCTTGAATATTTGTATCATAAATTTCTTGATTACTTTCACACATAAATTGAATCCACCCCACATCTCTTATGGTTATAAAATCGGAATGATCTGTCCAAACGCTCCATGGTGCTCCAAGTGATCTAGTAGCCAAATTTATTACTATTGGTAACCTATTACCTGCTGCCCAAGGAAGCATCTCATACATTAGCTCAAGTCCATGAGCAGAGGTTGCTGTAGCTACTCTAGAGCCTGTTACAGAAGCAGCACAACATACAGCTAATGCTGAATGTTCTGATTCAACTTTTACAAATTTAGCATCTAATTTTCCTTTAGATATAAATTCCGCTATTTTTTCCACCACGGGGCTTTGTGGGGTAATTGGATATGCTGAAATCACACCAACCTTCGCTTGTCGAATTGCATGAGCGGCAGCATGATTGCCAGTTAATATTTTAGTTTTTTGTCCTAGTGTCTTAAATTTTGGCTCTGTAATAGTCAAACTGATTTTACCTCCTCCATAGTTATTGCTTTCACAGGACATTCCTCCATACATATGCCACATCCTTTACAATATTCTAAATCAATTTCTGGCGGAATTTTTCTTGAAACAACGGCTTCTGGACAATATAACCAACAATTAAAACAACTAGCTTTTCCTGATTTCACTGGAATACATTTTTCCAAATCAATTACTGGCTTTTTAGAGCTCCAAGTCCCAGTTTTTCCTGCTTCACCTTTTACTGGTTTTTGTACAGAGCCAAGTATTTTTTGATAATCCTTTTTAGTATCAGTCATAGGCATCACACATATTATTGAATTGAATTTAATATAAAAATTAATAAGTATTGAAATAAAATTCTTGCTATTAAATTAGATAAGATTTTCGGGTTAAGTTAATTAAAAAAATAATCCTTTTTCATAAATTCATATAAAGTAGAAAAACAAGCCCCAAAATAGAATTTACTTAGATTATTAGCGTTAATAAAAGATAAACATAAATAATTATAATTTAATAATTTTTTTAGAGACTTTTCTAATAGAGAATAGTTACCATATTCTTAGGTTTTTGAAATGGATTATAATAAAGAGGAGATAAGAGAAAAATTTAAATATCTTTTTGAGCATTCCTTAGATTTAATTTATGTTAATGATTTAAATGGAAATTTTCTAGATGCAAGTGAAATAACATTAATTACCCTTGGTTATGAAATGGACGAAATCTCTAACGTATCTTTTATAAATTTATTAGATAAAGAAAATCTGATAAAAGCGTATAAGGTAACGAAAGAAATAAAAAAAACGGGTAAACAATCAAAAAAAAGCGAATATAAAATTAAAACAAAGGATGGAAATTATCTCTATATTGAAACATATGGTATACCTCTAAAAAAAGATGGAATAGTCTATGCAATTTTAGGGATTGGTAAAAATGTTACAGATCGTAAAAAGGCAGAACAAAATTTGAAAAAGTCTGGAGAAATGTTTAAAGCTATATATAAAGAGGGACCAATTCCTGCTTATACTTGGCAAAAATATGAGGATGATTTTGTATTAATAGATTTTAATAAGGCTGCTACAAAAATAACAAATGGAACAGTTAATGATTTTTTAGGATATAAAGCTTCTGAAATGTATAAAGATCGAGAAGATATTTTAGTAGATTTAAAACTTTGTATGAGTGAAAAATTTCAAATTATAAGGGAAATGAAATACAGATTTCAGTTTTCGGGTGAAGAGAAATATCTTTTAGTAAATTATGGATATGTTAGTCCTGACTTGATTGTAGTGCATACAGAAGATATAACTGAAAGGAAAATAGCAGAAGAAAATTTAAAAGAATCAGAAAAAAAATATCGCAATTTAATTGCAAACTTAGATGTGGGTTTTTATCAAGTTAAATTAGATGGAGAAATGCTAAACCATAATAGTGCACACAATGTTATTTTGGGATATGATCCTTTAGAGAGTTTAATAGGGAAAAATGTTTCAGAATTTTGGCAAAATCCTGAAGATCGGGGGAAATATTTAGAAGTTATTGCTAAGGAGGGAGTAGTAAGAGGTTATATTTGCCATGCTAAAACTAAAGCAGGCAGAAAGATAACTCTAGAATTAAACTCTCACTTAATTAGAGATAAAAAGGGATGGCCTATTCAAATTGATGGAACTATTACTGATGTTACAGAAAAATTCAATTTGGAGAGAAAATTGAGAGAATCTGAAGAAAAATTCAGAAATCTTTATGAAAATACCCCCTTTTCTATAGTTTTATTAGATTCTAAAGGAGTTATTGTTGACATTAATCCAAGATTAGAAGAAGTTTTTGGATATAAAAAAGAAGAATTAGTTGGGAGAAAATTTAAAGATGTTCCAGTTCTTCATCCAGATTATTTACCAAAAATCATTGAGTTGTTCAAAAAATTTATAAAAGGAGAGATTGTTCATCGTATTGATTTACAAACTTATAGAAAGAACGATAGTCTAATCTGGGTTAATCTACAGGCTGGGCTGATTAGTATAGGAGGGGAGACCTACGTTCAAGCAATTTTTAATGATATTACACTACAAAAAGAAGCAGAGATTTTAATTAAAGAAGAGGTTAAAAAATTAAAGGAATTAGATACAATTCGAAAAAATTTAATCTCACGTGTTTCTCATGAATTGAAAACTCCTCTTGTTTCAATAAGTGGGGGTAGTGAACTTTTATTAACTTTATATAAAGATAAATTTGGAGTAGAAGAACTTGAAATAATTGAACTTATAGAAAAAGGAGGTAAACGATTAAGACATTTAGTTGATAATTTGATTGATATTACCCGTGTTGATTATAATAAACTCCAACTAACAAAAAAATCAACCAATTTAAGTAAAATTATAAAAGATTGTGTTAAAGAATTAGATTATTGGATAAAAGAAAGGAAGCTTAATTTAATTATATCTGCTCCCGAAAATCTAGAGGTAAAGGTAGACCAAATTAGAATTGAGCAGGTAATTATTAATTTATTATCAAACGCAATAAAAAATACACCCCCTGATGGAGAAATAAGAGTAAGTCTTAATAAAAATGGGAATTGGGCAGAAGTTAGAATAAGTGATACGGGTGTCGGTCTAACAATGGAGGAGATGTATATGTTATTTACTAGATTTGGTAAAATTGAACGATATGGTTCCGGTTATGAATACGTAGATATTCAAGGTACTGGTTTGGGTTTATTTATTTCAAAAGAGATTATTGATTTACATGAAGGTGAAATTAGAGCGGAATCAGCTGGAAGAAACAAAGGAAGTACGTTTATTGTAAAATTACCCATCAATTAAAAAGAATTCATAATATTTTAGCGAGGTTATATCCTTGCTCTATTAATTCAAAATTAAGTTTTCCAACTTTTTCACCCATTTTATTAAAAACTACCTCTTTTAGATTCTCTAATGTTAAATCTGGTAAAGCCCTTGATAGTAATCCTAAAATAGGAGTATTAATAACTGGATTTCCGTCTATAGTCAAATTTTTTTCCAATGCTAAATTACTAATATTAGCTACAATAATTTTTACATCTTTGCTAAAATTAAACTGATTTACAAAGAATTCTGGCTCTTTATCTGAATTAATAATAAAAGTACCTTTAGTTTTTAGCGAAGATACAACCTCATAATCTAAAACAGTTTCATCAAATACAATTAAAATATCCGGGTGTTCAATTTGGGCACGATCCCATATTTTTTCAGCTCTGGACAGCTTAGCATAAGCTTGAACTGGAGCACCTCTCCTTTCAGCACCAAATGAAGGGTACGCGTGGACATCTTTAAAATTCCCACTTAAATATGCTGCTTCCGCAAGAATCTCACATGCTGTGACTGCTCCTTGGCCACCTCTGCCTAATATAATTAGACTTATAGTTTCATCATTATTATCTGACGCATTCATTGAAATAGCCTATAAAGTTGAAATGTTGATATAAAAATAATATTATTTTATAAGAAGTTTACTGAATAATATAAAGCTTTGTTAAATTAGCATTTCTCATTAAATTCATTTTCAAAAGCAATAATATTATAAAAATATTGAAATTAATATTCTTATTAAATCTAT
>Ga0209635_10003463_pt1 | contig 12297 bp, 25 predicted proteins | sample DeeMarSWOR230_32_FD_187463 | JGI IMG/M metagenome (GOLD analysis project Ga0209635, IMG submission 187463) | Marine sediment microbial communities from White Oak River estuary, North Carolina - WOR-2-30_32 (SPAdes) (version 2) | ecosystem: Environmental > Aquatic > Marine > Intertidal zone >...
GTTTGCCGATAATCAAGATAATCTTTTTCTCATTGTTCACGTAAAGATTCCTGCATGATGGCCCACCACAAGGCCAGTAGAAGCATACAATAACTCTTGGCCTCTTCTTCACTGAGCTGGTCCACAAAATGACGCAGGATCGGCTCAACCTCTTTCCATTCCCGCTTTTTGCTCATAATCTCGCTTCCTCGAGGGGCACGCCCTGCGGCTCGACAGGTCGGGCCCGGCTCGCCGATCCCTGGCTGCTCTGCTGCCCTGCCTGGGCACGCCGGGCCCGTTCTGCCTTGATCTCCCCGATCCGGACCGACATGATCGGCGTCAGCCGCCCTATCACCTGCATCGAATCCAGCACGTCGGGCGAGATCGCCTCGGCGACGCCGTGACGGTTCAGGAGTCGCGTCAAGGGTTCCGCCACCGATTCGGCCTCTTGCGTGCTGATCTTCAAGGCCGGCAGCTTCTGCGAGCTGGCCCATACATCGAACGGCCACTTGACCCACTCGGCCACGTCGCTGCTCTGCAGACCCGCCGATCCGCGTTCGGCTGATGGCTCCGCTTTCGGCTCATACGTGGCCGCCACCTGATCAAGCAGCCCTTCGAAGTCCTGATTGTCAGCCGCTCGCGGCCAGGGCGTCGTCTGAACTCGCTCTGCCGGCCCGGTCCCTTTCTGCGGCGGGGCGGCGGTCGGCTGGTCGGCCGGTCGGCGTTCCGGTCGGGGCTTTTTGGGCTTTTTGCTCTTTGCAAAACGTCCGTACTTGTCGCGTGGCGGCAAAACTTTCGGTTTCAACATCATTTTGCGTCCTTAGTTGAGCATAAAAACTGCTCGATCAATTCCTGCAAGATTCTCTCTGGATCTTCATCGCGCAACTTTGCGAGCTCAAGTAATGTAAAGTATTCATTTGCTGTCAAAGTCAAAATAACTCCACAAGAGATATCATCGATCTTTGCCATTAGAAATCTTCCTCATCTTCTGGCGGTTCCTCTTTGGGTTTCGTCGGCTTCTGACCCGCCTCGAGCGCGGCGATCCGTTGCTCGTGATCATCGAGACGACCTACCGATTTGACCTTCGTTTCTTCGTTGCGTTTCTCAAACTCCACGCCGCACGCCTCGCAGGTGACGATGTCGCCTTCGAGGATCGCTTTCTCGCCGCACGATGGGCAGCCCACAATTTTCGCCTTAGCCATCTTGACTCCTTTCATAGATCCGATCCAACAGATTGCTTTGAGGATCGCGAATCCTGAGATTCGCGATCCGATTATTCAACTTGTTCCCATCGCGATGGTCGATCACCATCTTGGCCGGTATCGCCCCATTGTGGACCTGCCAAATCAGCCGGTGCATAAAGATCTGTCTCGGCTGATGATCGCGTCGCAGCGTCAAGGCGGCGTAATACATATCCGAGTCCACTCGGGCCCGATGGGCATACCAATTCAACTCCGACAACCACACAAAATCCCGATCATCAACGATCGCTTCCTTGCTCTGTGTCAGTGCAATCCGTTTCATACCAGCACGTAATTGTCGCATTTCGGACAATAAATCTTAACTTTGCGACTTGCAGAGAATCCAGCACACCCAAGTTCGCCCAAAGTGGCCCGAGCCTGGGTTCCACAGACTCGACACCGGCAATCAAAGCCCCGGCCCGGCCGGACCTTCAAACTCACTCCTGGCGGTTTTTTGTTTATGTCTTTGCTCATAACTCCGCGATGATTGCCTTGGTAAGCATCCTCTTTAGCATAGTCTGGCAGGATACACCTTCCCGTGCAGCGGCCTTGGCCACGATCTCATACGCCTCTCGCGACAAAGCCACCATAAAGAAGTCTCTAAATACCCACTGCACGACGCCGACCATTCCGATCTCGTGCCACAATGGTTTTTCTTTTGCAACTCGGCTCATGTTCTCTAACCTTTATGTAGAGGAACGGCGAGGCTTCGTTCCGCACAGGTTTCGGTTCGGACCTTTGACCAGATACCAGCGTTTGACTTTACGCATCCGGGCCACACCTGGGATCTGTTCCATCCCGATGTAGCGAATGTTGACCCGCTGGCCGATCAACTCATTATCCCGAATGATCTGATGGTCGATCTTGTTGCCGAAGATCTGCCGCACGCTGCCATCATCTAAAACAATGGGATACGATGTGTTGCGGCGAATGTGCATCATCGGCTGGCCCAGGGTCCCTTCGATCTCGTCGCCCGGCCAGCGAAAGATAAAAGGCCGGGGCCCCTTGGTGGGGCCGCCTTCTGGCGATGGTCCGGCGTCAAAGCGTCGCGACCGAACGATCTTGTCGATCTTAGCCTTGCCCACCTCGATCCTTTGTGGACTTTGTGAATTTGTTTTTCTTTGTTTCTTCGTCATGGCGTCCGTGCTGTAGTTGAACCGTCCGTGCACGCTCAATCTCTACTATTATGGGTATAGAGTATCGAGATAAGATATGTTATGTTTCATTCGATTATCGGACGTTGGATTTTGCCGGGTTCTCCAAAATTTTTTCGATTTTGTTGATTTTTTTGTGAGATCGCCACAGGCAATAGCCCAGGATGGCGATCAGAAGGAACGCGAGGCAGGTGAATACTGCATGAGTAAACGTGACATTCAGGAGCCAGTCTTGGCCGGCATCGAGGGCCGTGAACCGGCGGGCAAGTTCTTCCTGGCTCTGCCGGTTCTGTTCCTCTCCGAATAGTCTTAAGAGCTCCAACCATTCCATGAGTCCTGGCACCTAATTTGCGCTAGCTCACTGAACCACAGATTACCTGGCGGTTATCGTGTGGCTCGCGGTTCAGGCGTGAGCCGCTTAACTCGGCGGCGTAGCCGCTTCCGCTCTGCGGCCAGAGGCCGCGATCGACTCAAGCCGCTGGCGGCTTTCCGCTTGTACCGACGAAGCGAAGCTCGCTTCGCTTCGTCTGGCAACCGAAGCGAGCAGAGCGAGCTTCGGTTGCCACCACCGGTCCCGGTTATAACGATTGGATTCCCGCCTGTCAAGATGTCACTGGGTTTTTTCGCTAAAAAATGGGGTTCAAAATCTTAAGTGCTGATTTTCCGGAGACTTGCGAGACGTGATTTTTTTATTTTCTGCCAGGGCCCACCGGACGGCCCCGCGATAACGGTGGCCAAAGGTCCGCGAGACCTTCGCCAGGTTCAGGATCTGCTGCACTGTGCCGTGACGGGCGATCTGCTGTTGCAATTTCTCCGCGTCCAGGTTCATAGCAGCTCCAAAAACTGATCCGGACGGCCTGGACTGCCCCCCGGATCGAGATCATCGCCTGACGCGACAGCCAGGCGGGTAGGATCGTTACCTGCTGAGCAGCTCGCTGATGGCTTGTTCTGCCTCGGCATAGGAGACCACCTTGCTCTGCCACCGGCCGGATTCGGTCCAGTCGATCTGTATGCTATCGCGATCCGGCTCGAATCTAATCTTACAATGCTCGCCCCAGGCGTCAAGTAGAATCTGGGTGCGGCTGTCCTGGCGGGCGATCCGAATCCGGACGTGATCGGCCAGGGCACTCTGGATCATGGGCCAAAAAAAACGCAGATTCATCAGCTCACCTTGAGCTTGTCCACGATCTTGTTGCCGGCATCGAAGATCCGGGCATCTCGCATCTCTTTGGCGATCGCCGCCTTGACGTTATCGACCGGCTGCTGCGGATTCGCCGCCGCCTCGACACCTTTGACGATCGCTTTAGTGGTCTTTTTCATCTGACTGGCTCTCCATTGCTGATAGATTAAGGCGAACCCGGCCGCCAGACCTCCGCCCGCCTCGAGGATCCAGCGAATATCGGGCGGCATCGCCTTGCCGGTGGGCGTCTGCACGAATCGCGTCCCCGCTTCGTTCACATCGCGAACGCCCTGGGCGATCCGGTCCAGCTCCTCGCAGCCAGTGGCAGCAAACAACAGAATAGTGGAAATCATTGTCCAGAATAGCAAAAGTCTCATTTTTGGCCCCTTTGCCAAAAATTTCGTTTCCCAGCTTTCGTTCTAAGCGACGATCTCGGCTCGAGAGGTACTAAACTACCCCCTTTTTCGACGTCGGCGTTTTCGCTTGCGGCCTGAGCAGATCTTGTAGCCGCCTCGGACCTTGCGGACCGGCCGGCCGGCTGCCCAGCGTTTGGCCCAGCGTTTCGACCGATAGACCCGCCCTACCAGTGACCGTCGCCCCCATCTGTCACCTGCGTCGCCGGCGTCGCCGCCGCTTGCGAGCTCGAGCCCGGCCGCCCTTGCGGCCGATGCGAGACAGGAACCGTCGCCGCTTGGCACTGTGCGGGGCCCCGATCGAGCCCCACTTTTTTCGTGATCGTTTGCGTCTGCGTCTCGCCATTACATTGATCTCCTTATGTCTGTGTCCCGACCACCGTCCCATCGCTGTTCTGCGTCGGCACCGCATTGTGAATCTTGAGCGTCCCATCATCTTCGACGAATAGATACCACGCAGTGCCATTCGGCGAATGAATCTTGATATAGCCTGGCTTGTCGCCCCCCGATCCATCCCACAGCGTTAGCAGACCTTGCTTGCTGCCGTCTACCCCGAAACTGGCCGCTCCATCGCCCTGCAAGAGTCCCAGCAGTTGAAGCGAGCCCATGACGCTGCTTTTGTCATAGCCGGTGTCATCAGTGTAGCCATTCCACAGCGATGTCACGATCCGCCTGTTGGCGGCCGTACTGACCCAGCTAATGTCGGCGGGATTCAGAACCTGTCGATTCGTAATCAAGATGGGATCGGCATCGACCAGCTCCCAGTCCTGCGTGTTGTTCTCAAAATACGTCCCCACCCAGATCCCGTCAGTGACTTCGAGATGGGCACCGACGACGGCCGAATCCTCGATGATGTTGCCGATAAAACATCCGCCGCCGACCCGGGCCTTATATACATAGATTCCGTAGTCTGATGCACCTAAATAGTTGTGGGCGATGTGCCAGGTGGTCGAAGGCGTGCCATCATCGTCGATGATCTTGAGATTGCACCGGTTCGGACTCGCGGCACCATTTTTGTTGTTCAGCCGAAACATGCAGTTAAAGATTACGTTGGCAATCCCGCCTTCCCACTGAACGCCCCCGTTGCCAAAATCGTGAACGTACACGCCCATCAAGGCCGCGTAGCTACAGTTGTCGGTGAAGTGGATTCCCCAGCCGGTATTCGAGGCATCGTCGCAGTCCAGCTCAAAATCCCGTAGCTGAAAATCATCAGTCCGGATCCCGGCCGCATTGACGATCGCGGGCTCACTGTGATTCGGATTGTCATAGCTGATGATGGAAGTATGCCAGCCATCGCCTTGCAGAATGACATTGTCTCCGATCACTAACTGGCCCGTCACTCTATAGGTACCCGCCGGCAGTTTGACTTTGGCTCCGCCTAAAGTAGCGGCCACCTGCAACGCGCTCCGAATAGCCGCTGTATCATCAGTGACCCCATCGCCCCGGGCTTCAAACGGCGGGTCTTTCACGTTGATGGCGACGGTCTCCCATTCAGCCAGGCCGAGGCCCTTCATGTCGGCGGTAAACACTTGATCGACCGGTCTCATAGACTACCTCTCAATAAAGTCGTTGGGATGGCGGCGAGCCTTTGGATGATCGGCTGCCTTCCCAGCGGCTCAGCAGCCAGTACATCGCCAGGGCCCCGGCGATCCCCGTCACCCAGTTGGTGCCCAGGTCCAGCCGGCCTTTGAGGATCTCGGGTCCGACCTCTTGGACCGCTTTTCTTTTCTCGCGGATCAACAGGGCGTAAGCGATCGGTTTCAGTACCAGCCAGGCGATCGCCACCACCGCCGCCAGGCTGGCGATCACCACCGCGATGGCCCCCGCCGTTAGCGGATTGTGCTTGACCCGGCAGGTCCAGTGCATCCGGTTTTCATCATCGGGGTAGGTATGATTGAGGACCTCGAAGTCCGGATTGCCTTCCAGCTTGCCGTCGATCTGGTCGATCTGATAGGCCGCCAACGGCCCGACGGTGCTGACCTCAAACCAGATCCGGATCACATCGTCTTTGTCCAACGCTTGGTCCGGCGAGATGTATTCCCACTGTTCAGCCATTTTTTGACCTACAATTTCATAATATAGTAAACCTTCGTCCAGGGCGGCTCGTGATTCTTACTGTCGGTATCATCGGCAAAGTCGGTGCCGGCTGCGATGTCACTACCGGCCGGCAGCGTATGGCCGTGCGTCAGGTTGCCGCCGGTGTTGCCTAAATTGCCATCGGCATCGTTGCCCTTGACGTAGCGGTCTCGCAGCTCCGGCGTGCCGTTAGTGCCATCGCAGATCTGCCAGCCGGCCGGCACATTGGCCGCGTTGCCATACCACAGCAGGATCGTGCCTGGCGGTGCCCAAAAAGGCGGACTGGAGATCGGACTGCCTACCATTCGCCTACTCCTATCAGTTGACCGCCCGCCGAGGCGATCGCGTGCAGCGGACCGCGATAGTCATGCAGCCCGCACGATTGACCGGCCTGCAATTCGGCCCACCAGTTGTTCGCCGTCACGCCGTTGTCGAAGCCCACGTAGACGATCTCGCCGTTGGTGGACTTGGCCTGGATGCTAAATCCCTTGCGATCGGCGTTGGCCGCCAGGACCTGGCTCTGAGCGACGCCGATGTTCTGCTGGCCGTAGCCTTCATCGGCCTGGTCGCCTTGCAGCTCATCGCGTATCCCGTTCAGCACCGCACTGTAGTCGGTGCCCGCCCCGGTCTCGATGACCTGTATCGCCGGATTGAAGCGCAAAAAGGTGTAGGCATCCGGCCCGTAGAGGATCTCCATCGTGCCGGTCAGGCCGGCCGGCACCGTCAAAAAGATCTTATCGAAGGGCGTGCCCAGCGTCTTACCCATGCGGAAAGGGATCTGCGGACGCCAGCGATTGTTAAAGCGGATATAAATGACCTCGTTTTGGCTCGGAGCGTCCCAGATACAGATCGCCCGGCCGACGATATTCATTCGATAGTCGGTCAGGACCTGGCTCAGGTTCAACGTCAGCCGCTCCACCTGGCCGATCTGTTTGCTTACCAAATCGCTGATAGATTCGCGTTCCATGTCACTTACTCGCTATCAAGATCAGGATCCCGATTCCCGCCAGCAGCAGGATCGGGCTCATTGTTTTTTGCTGGACCGTCGTTTGCGGGGCCGGCTCAGCTTCCGGCTCGTAGTCTAAATTGAACATGCCCTTGACCTGGCCCCACAGCGATTCGGCCGCCTGGCGGACCTGCTCCATTTTCTGATTCATCCCCGCCTGAATGGTCGGCGAATTGTAGTGCGTGACATTGGGGGCCGGCAGCTCGCCCCGGACCGTCGCCCCGGGCTGGGTCTCCCGCGGACGCAGGTTCCAGTCGTCCATAAACTGTTCGGCCAGGCCCTGGACGCGGTGCGTCGTGATCGCCGCCATCTCCAGGCTCGACAGGATCCGGTCGATGAAGCCGGTCGAGATCTGGGATTCCTTGGCCTGCGATTCGGCCACCTTGGCCGGCTCATTCTCTCGCAGGGCATAAGGTGACCCGGCCCAGTCGTTGGCCGCGTAGCCGCTGGTCTCGGCGACGGACCACGCCGTCACCGGGACGGGCCACGTGCCTAAGTTCAGGACCTGTTTGCGATCGTCGATCTCCGATTCCCGCGTGACGTATTGCGGGGTCGGGTACATCTGACCGCTGACCGCGTCGAATGTCTCGGGCATCGTTTACCTCACCATCTTGTACAAAAAGAACAGCAGAAGGCCCCACACGGCGTAGTTGAGCCAGCGTTCCGTCGTGGCGGTGGGCGGGATCCCTTCACCGCTCCATTGCGTATCAATTAAAGGCGGTAGTGACATAGCGTGTTTCCTCTGCGTCAAGATCGGTAGTTGCTGCCAGGCTAATTCCAACGCCTGGCGTTCCTGCTCGGCGGCCGCTTCGGCCTGTTCGGCGAGCTGGGCCTGCTGAGCCGCCTGGGCCTGGGCCGCCTGTTTCTTGGCCGCCACCTCGGGCGGCGTGTAGGAGATCCCGAACGCCTCTGTCAGCTCGTCTAAAAAACCCATCTACGCCTTCCACAAAAGCAGCAGCACCAGACCGATCGCTGCCGGCACCGCCCAGCTCGATGTCGGCTGAGCGTCGCTCGTCAGCGGGGCCGATCCCTTGGTCAGCTCCGACACATTCAACGGCACCGATCCGAGCATTTCTGCCCATCTTGACTCCAAAATCTGTTTTTGTTCTTCCTCTTGCTGCCCAACCTGACTGGCCAAAGCCTTTTGTTGGCCTTCTTCAAAACGCCTGATGGCCGCAGTCCTAAAAGCAGCCAGGCTTTCTCGCGGACTTAAATATGTATTCCTCATTTCTTCAATAGCACGATGGCCCCCAGGATCCCGATTGCCGCTAAAGGCAACCAGTCCGGCAGCCCCCCTGCTGCCGGCGTTGGTCCTGCCGGACTGGCCGCCGCTCCCTTACTGGTACTCGATAGCGGCATCGGCAGATAATAAGGCTGCGTCGCCTGGCGGACCGCCGGCGTCACCTTCGGCGTCTGGGCCGGCTGCAACGCCTGATAGATCCCGGCCGCCGTGCCGGCCAGGCGGGCGGCTTCCTCGGTGCCTAAATACTGGACCGCCTGGCCGCCCAATGTCACCAGGCCGCTCAATGCCTCGGTCCCCAGCTCAGCGACGGTGCCGCCTACCGCCAGGGCCCCGGCCCCGGCCTGCGTGACGGCCCCCGCCGCCCCCGCCGCCAGGCTGCCGAGTCCGCTCAGGATGGGTCCGATGATCGGTATCATAAATACGATCTTGTCTGCCCGGTTTCTCTTAGTCGATCGACTAAATGAAAACCGATAAGTAAAATCTGTAAAAAAGGCGATCACCACGATGGCGATCGCCATTGCATCCCTACCATCCCCGGCAATGGACGAACGATAACTTTACGTCGCCGCCGGCGTGGTCACGGCCGGCAGCAGCAGCGTGTCCGGATAGACGGTCACAAAGTCCAGCGTGCCCGGATGGGCCACTTCGAGCTCCAGGATCAGATCTGATAAAACGCTGCTGTCCAAGGATTCTCGCAGCCGGCCATCGCGGCAAAAGTCGATGTAGTAATAGCCTTCCAGCAGCAGCTCCTGCAGCCGGTGATTCAGGGCGGCCGCCGAGCCGATCCGCTCGGGCACCTGGATCGCGTGATTGAGGCGATTCGCCCCCTGCAAGCAGCCGGCGATCTCGTGCAGATAGACCTCGGTGCCGCTTTTGAGCGTGATCGTGTTGGTGTTGGCCAGTCCGAACGGCAGGATGGTATCGACCTGATTGCCATCGCTATGCGTCTTGAGCAGCAGCCCGCGATAAAGCAAGCCCTTACCCACCGGCAGCTCGATCCGGAAGCGGTTACTGGCTGCGGTGACCTGATGCTCTTGATAAAATTCTTGAAACATCATCTGGGCCACGTCGGGCGGCTGGCCGATATACTCGTCCGCGTGCACCAGCAGCGTCGCCTCATGCACGGTGACACTTTCAGCGGAGCCGCCGCCGCCCGGATAGGCATTGTTCATCGTGTCCAGGCCGGTGCCCCAGGTCACGATCAGATCCAGACTGGATTTGTTGGCGGTGGGCAGGATGGTGTCGATCTCTCGCACCGCTCGCGGCATGGCGAAGGGCAGATAGGCCGCCACCTTCAGCGTGACCTCGCTTTTGTCGGCATAGCCGGACCACGCCTCGGAGTAGATGTGCGGCCGGGTCCCATATTGCAGCTCGTTTTTGCGGTGCAGCGTCTCCATGTCGATCGACTTGAGCACATCGGAGCCGTTGGCCCGGATCAGCAGATTCTTGATGAGCTGGGCCGGTGCCGAATCCTTGGACTCGCCACCATCCGGCGTGGTCGCCGATCGGCTGAGCTTGGCGATAAGCATGAGATCCAGACCGACTAAAAAGTAATTGCGTGGCAGCCGGACCGTTCGCTGGGCGTTCTCGGCGTATGCCACCTGGTCTACGAATCGACGATGAATCTTCATTGTGTGCCCCCCAAAAAGGTTGACCTCGGCGAGGCCGCGTCAGACTCTGAACAGGTCCCGAATCTGCGTGGGGATCGGCAACCATTTCAGGGCCAAAAAGATGATCACCATCGCCACGGCGATCTTGATCGCCTGATTCACGCTCGGTACGTACTTGCTGATAGCCATAATCGGCCCCCCAAAATTGGCCCCCAGGTGACAGGCAAACAAAAATGCCCAGGTGACATCGTTCGCTTGTCACCTGGGCATTATCGAAAACCTTTGATCGTTGCTAAGTGCTGCTCAGACTACCAGCTCGACCCCCCCGCCGTCAAGGCTTTTTGTCCGATCCCTGATTCTCAGCGTTGCTCACTTTATCTGCAGACTTCGAAGTGGATATCTTTCCACGTTGTTTGTGAGCAACGTACTTACGGAAGGCTCTATAAAGCGCCTCTTTGCAGGGTCGGCAGCAGAAAACCCGGCTGTAAACCTCTTTACGTGGCCGAAATTCCTTACCACACCATGCACACCATCGCAGCCTTGCATCACTGTATTTATAACCCATAGCGTGGCTCACTTTTGCCGGCAAAATGATCATTTTGCCTCGGCTCGAGGAGTTGCCCTGGAATGAGCAACGCCAAAATTTTTTCAAAGATGGGCCAGGAAGGACGACGAAAACCTGACCCATCGGTTAAAAGAAGGAAACAGCCTGCAATAGCGGCGGCCGGATTCGAACCGGCAACCTCGGGCTCATGGGACCCGCGAGCTTCCCCTTGCTCCACGCCGCAGGATACAGCTAACTCGTTGTCCAGTAGAAAGCATTTTGACTCCCTTCAGAGATGAGGCTTTGCTCCATGCAGACTCCTTTCACTTCACTTCGTCGATATCAACGATTTCTACTTGCGCTACAAAGTCTTTGAGGCATCGCTGTCGATATGGGTATGTGGCATCGTAAACGTGACATTTCCGCGTTAGGTCGCAGTTTTTGCATCTGCCCTTTTTGAACGCTGTTGTCGAACTCATAATCCTTCGCTTCATCCGGTATCGCGTCCAGCCCGTTTTTAATAAGACTTCAACTTCGGTCATTTTACCTTCTCCTGAATCGTCTCGACTGCGATCGCCAGGTCCTGGAGCTGCCGGTGCGGCTGTTTAACATCGAGACTGAGCTGGCGTACCGTCTGTCGCAGCATCTCGACCTGGCGGGCTTGCCCGGCCGCCTGCGTTTGCAGACGCAGGACCTCTTTTTGCAGCTCCACGATAGTTTTGACCTGGCGTTCGCGTCCCTCGGCGAGCTGATTCAACGTCGCCTCTCGGCCATCCTTCAACGCCTTGATGGTGGCTTCGGTTTGATCGGCGATTCGCTGAGCGATCGTATCGAGCGATTCTTCGAGTGCCTCTCGCAGCTCGATCAGGGCGATCGCAATCAGGCTCGCCCTTTGCGATTCAGCTCGAGCCCCGGGAACGCCGCCGGCGAGATATTTCACCATTTCTTTCTTATTTAAGTCGCTTTCCATGTCAGGCCCTTCCAATTTTGTCACGGTAGACCCGTTCGCCCAGCTCGTGCACCGAACAACCATAGTATCTCAGCAGCATCCGGAGATCGTCACAGCTCAGGTCGGCGAGCTGTTGTTTGACCTGAGCTTTTGGTGACAGGATCCGAATCTTTTTGAGGACCTCAAGGCCCGCTTGTTGGGCTTCCGTGATCTGATTCATGTTATGCCCTTCCGATGGTAAACGCTTCCTGGCCTTCGGCCCAATAGGCGTACTGATACTGGTCGAGCTGACTCAGCCTGGCCTCAATGTCCGATCGCAATAGGTCTTTCAGATACGCGATGTCACGCGGCTCGTTGGTCCGGAAGATATAGATCTCTTTGGCCTGGCGGGTCAGGTCCCGGTGGATCCCGTAAGGTGAAGGCGTCACGCCGATCAGCGTAATGTCACGATGCCGCCCGCGTCGTATGATCCGGCGAAACATATACGGGATCGAGTAGCTCTGAGCGACGGTATCGACTTCCTCAACCAAAAACGTGACGTTGCCCAGGGCATAAATCAGGCGGGCCAAGACCTGCATCTCGGCTTCATCCTCGATGGGCCGATAGATAATCCGGAAGGGCCGGCGATAGACGCGCTTCCAGAAGGCCGCCAGCGTCGGCCAGTCCTCGGGTCCAAAGATCACGCCTTCGGTGTACTCGCTCATCACATCATAGATGAACAGCCGCTGGTGCTCGGCGATCAGCTTGCGAGCCAGATAGGTCTTGCCGGATCCCCGTTTGCCGATAATCAAGATAATCTTTTTCTCATTGTTCACGTAAAGATTCCTGCATGATGGCCCACCACAAGGCCAGTAGAAGCATACAATAACTCTTGGCCTCTTCTTCACTGAGCTGGTCCACAA
>Ga0209635_10003466_pt1 | contig 12289 bp, 14 predicted proteins | sample DeeMarSWOR230_32_FD_187463 | JGI IMG/M metagenome (GOLD analysis project Ga0209635, IMG submission 187463) | Marine sediment microbial communities from White Oak River estuary, North Carolina - WOR-2-30_32 (SPAdes) (version 2) | ecosystem: Environmental > Aquatic > Marine > Intertidal zone >...
AATGATAATCATATCCACCTCCGCTGACGTAAACGTCTGTATGGCTTGTAGCCTTACGTTCAGCATTAATTAAACTTTATCTTTTCTGCCTTTTCAGATTTAAGCTATGTAGTAGTGGATGACTTTTTTCAGTCGCTGTGGAGCCTCTTCTTTAACAGAGAGTTTCTTAATTATGCTGATCATTTGAGGTTGGAAACGTACAAGATCCGTTAGGGTTATCAGTCCGGCGAGTTGTCCGTTTTTTCCCACAACAGGAAGCTTCTTTATTTTCATCTTGAACATGAGTTTTACGGCTTCTTCAACTTCCATGTGAGGTTTGCTAAACACGAGAGGTTTTGTCATAACCTCTGAGACCATGGTTTTTTTCGGGTCCTTGGACTTGGCTAAAACTCGTCGAAGGAGGTCTCTTTCAGTAATTATTCCAGCAGGCTTTCCTTTTCTCACCACAATTAAACACCCAATTTCAAGTTTGTTCATAATTTTGACTGCCTGTATCACGGTTGTATCTTCCTCAGTGGTTACTACTTTTTCGACCATTACGTCTTCGACTTGTAGAGACATGAGTACACCGAAACGGTTTTTATCTGATTGGGTTTATAAATTGATCCTCAGTAGAATCCATATTTGAAATCTACATTTCCATTTCTTCTATGATTTATCATTTCTTTATGAGAAGAAGACCAACTAATTTTACGACGCTGTTCTTAAATCGCGTATTATCCTGTCGACTTGTTTGTAGGTATTTCTGCCTGCTCAAATTTTTCACGTGGCTTTGATACGGAGCGGATTGCATCCACGCCGAGTTTTGTGGTTAACTCTGTTTCTTGCCTAGCAGATGGGTTTAAAATTGAGCCTCTTGCATTTGGAAGATGATTAGGTTTTCGTCTGCTTGGAATCGGGTTGCAATAGCCCATTCCACTTCTTCAGGATTGAAAACGTTTATTTCAGTGTCAACAACCACGGCGTGTTCTATGCTTAGGTGAGCCGCAAAAGTCTCCATTAACGCTTTTTTTCCATCTTCGTCTTTCTGTTTTTCTATGGAGATTATGGCGTGTAGCCATCCGCATCCACCCTTAGCGAGATTTACAGCCTTTACAACAGGCACAACTTTTGCAACAGTTTCCCAAATTTTTGTTTCACGTGGCAATCCCATCAGCAACTTGTGTTCGGTTCCAGACGCTGAAAGCGCTTGGTAAATGCTGTCTTTACGGTGCATCATGCCTACCAGCTCTATGATGGGTTGGCTTCTCTTAATGTCGTATGTTCCAGTGACGTCTGTGAGCGGGTCTTCCAAAGTTTCTTTCTTCACTGACAGGATTCCCTCCAATACCATTTCAGAGTCTGCTGGAACATAAGCGTCCACGCTTTCACATTTTATAAGGTGAAAATTGTTTTTGAGCAGCGTGTTTGCAACGTTAAACTCGCTTGCACCGAAGGGAAACGATGACGCAGATGCCAGCGAGACAGCTGGATTAAGCCAAGCGCTATGGCAATTTCCATGGCTTTTCTCTCTTTCTTAGCTATTTCCCATAGTTTGAAGAGATGTCTTGGTACTACGCGGATGGTCAAGTGGGCGTCGTCGAGCACTAGGAGGCGGTGTATAGAAACGTTTTCGATTTTTCTATCAGAATTTCGTGCGTGTATTATGGCTGAGGTTAGGTATGGTCCAGCGTCTTTTTCGAAATGAGTTGAAATTGGAAGCTTAGATAATTTTGGTTTTTCCACTACTTCTTTAACTGGTTCCTTTCTTCACTATTTTTGGTAGAACTGGTGACTACCAAGCATCAATCAATCTTTTATACAGTCCTTCGGCGTTAACATTTAGTGCTGAGCAGAATCTTTCTCGTGTTCCGCAGATATTGGCCACAACTTTTGTAGTGTGTCCCTTTATTTTATCAAAGAACAGTATTGGACCGCCATCAAATGCTTTTATAATGGATGAAATTTCAAAGCGAGGTGAGACTTGGTCTTTTATGTGAAGAATTTTCCCTTCTTTCTCTTTTTCCTCCAGAAATTTTCGGAGGCTCATTTTTTGTTTTCGTCTTTTTTCATGGTTTTTTCAAACAATTTGACAAGAATAGGGCCAGCTTCTCTCTCACTTATTGACTTGATGAAAAGGGATGCTAGCCCGATTTTATTCATTTTTTGAGCCAAGCGTTCGGCGAAGAGACGAGCTGTTATGACGTTTCGGTCGCCGAGTAGGATGGAAGATAATGGAGGCCCGACCATTTTTTGTTTGTGAGGTATGGCTACTGCAAGTGTTCCTAACTGGTTTTCTCCTTCGCTTAAAAGAATTAAACCTGCGTTTTTTGTTTCTAGATAGACCGCTGAGAAATGTTTGTTGTCGTGTTCTATTTCTTCTTGAACAATCTTTGCTGGTGACATGGGTTAACCCTTACTTGGTATTTATAGCTCTGCGTATCACTATTTATTGTTTTCAAAAAAAGAAGGGGGATCAGTAAACTGATATGACGGAGCAGAGGGCAACTCAAATTCTTCATGTACTGCGGAACAGTTTTTCTCTTCCACGTTGGGCTAGTGCGCCTAAGGACCCGTTTCAAACGTTAATTATTACAGTGCTTTCACAGGCCACTGCTGATAGGAACACGGACAGAGCCTTTAGAAACCTTTCAAGAAAGTTTCCGATTACTCCGAAGGATTTGGCGGATGCGAAGGTGGAAGAGGTTGAAGAGGCTATTAGAATTGGGGGTTTGTTTAGAAACAAGTCTAGAACTATAAAGAAGCTTTCTCGCATGGTTCTTGGACAATTTGGGGGTTCGCTTGATTTCATTTATTCTCTTCCGCTTGAGGAGGCTAGGGAAATGCTTTTGCGTATGCCTGGAGTTGGACCTAAAACTGCTGATGTTGTTCTTAACTTCTGTGCTGGAAAGCCAACAATCCCAATTGATACTCATGTGAATCGCGTTTCAAAGAGGTTGAAATTAGCTCCGTTAGACGCTGGTTATGAGGGTGTTCGGGAGGCGCTTCAAGCTCTTTATCAGCCTAAAGACTATCTTCCCGTTCATCTCTTACTTATTTCTCTTGGAAGGAAATACTGTAAAGCTAGAAAACCAGTTTGTAAGCTTTGTTCTGTTAAAACGTTGTGTCCTTCTAGACAGTTTGAAGAGGCTTCGGGTAAATAGATGCTCTGCTTTTTTAACATAAGTTAAAAATTTAAGCTTCTCTCACGAGTTTTGCAATAAAGAACCCGTTGCATCCATGAATGTGAGGATATAGTCTTTGACATTTAGTTTGTCCTCGAAACCCAGGGAAACCTATTCTCGGCAGAGTCTTTGTTAACGTAAATTCTGGGTGCCACTTCAGGAATCTTTCAATCAACATCTCGTTTTCCTCCAAAGTAATGCTGCATGTAGAGTAGACCAGGAAGCCTCCGTCTTTCACGTGTCCTGCACATTGATTCAACATTTCCCATTGAATTCTTGCCATACCCAAAACAGACCTCTTCAAGAGCCTCCATTTTGCAGATGGTACCTTATTGAAGACGCCAGTGCTGGTGCAAGGTGGGTCTAAAATCACTAGGTCAGCGGAAAATTTTGTTGGCAAAGACCTACACACATCTGCAAGAACTGGAAAGGCTATTCTGGCTCCCATGCGTTTTGATTCTCGTTTCCAAACTTTCATCCTTCGCTTCGAATAGTCAATGGAGCATATGTTTCCCCTATTTTCCATCAGTTGAGCCAGATAGGTTGTTTTGGCTCCTGGTGCAGCGCAGACATCGAGCACCGTCATACCAGCTTTGGGATCTGCAACTTCCACGGCAAGGCAACTAGCTTTGTCTTGGACAAAAAAGAAGCCGTCATAAAAGCTTCGTGTTCTCATTAGAGGTTTTCGAGTTTTAATCACTCGGTAAGTGTATTTGAATTGTCGCGTCTTTTCAATGACGAGTTCCTCTTTCTCTATGCTTTCCAGAGCAGTTTCTTCAGAGGCTTTCAACGTGTTTACTCGTATGTAGGCGGGTGAAGTTTCTGCGGCGTTCTCTAAGAATCTTAGCGCCTCTTTTCTTCCGAACAGTCGAAAACAATACTTGACAAACCATTTTGGATGATAAGTTGAAAGTGCCACTCGCTCTTCATCACTTAACCCCTTCAAAACCTCAGAGGGTTCCAAGCCCAATATTTCGCCAAGCGTTTCTTCCGCTTCCCGCAGTTCACGCCAGCCCAAAATTTTGCGTCCCATTCGAGCTACGTTAACTGCCTTCTCAAAGTTGGTGTTAACCATTTTGGTTTCATATGTGTATAAGCGAAGGAAAGCTCGAGATTTAGGCTTGAAACCCGTGAGAGAGCGAGGCGCTAATGTTGAATTTAGAAGAAAATCAATGAAGTTTTGTCTTCGAACTGTTTCAAACACCAGTCTATGAGCTAGTCCAACGACTCTTGAGTTTCTTATTTTCAGTTGCTTTGCGGTTTTAGTTAGCGCCAAACGTTCACCTAATCCCCGCTGTTCCATCTGACTCAGTGTTTCAATGGCGAGTTCCCAAGCAACTCGTAACAATTTACCCTCGGTTGTAAGTGAACCGGATATAGATAAAAGGCTTAAGTTGCTTAGTTCACACCACAGCTTTTTAGGGCTTAAAACGCTATATCTAGATGGGACACGAATAAATGACAGAAAGACTGCTAGACGATTACTTTGCAACATCCAAACCTGTGAAAACGGAGCAAACAGAATCTTCTTCACCCCCCAAAAAAAAGAAACCTGCAGAAAACAGAGGTGTCGCTCCTAGGTCTGTGGCATCCAAAGAGTTGCCGCCCTCATATTTCGTATCCGCTACCTATGACGGAAGGAAAGCTTCTGCGTGCATCAAACTGTACGAGCCAGAGTCAAAAAAAATTCGTTTCTGGTGCGACACAACTGGACATAAGCCTTATTGTCTCACTAATCTTCCACCCAGTGAACTCAAAAAAATCAGCCGTTTAACCTCTCATTCTGGTTTTGATCATTTTGAACCCGTAGAAAAATATGATCCCCTTCTAGACAAGCAAGTAACCATAACAAAGATTGTGGCTAGAGACCCTTCATCCATTGGAGGACCATCTGGAGGTCACATACGAGACATCATACCTGAAGATTATCCACAAATAGTGGGTTTGGAACAGGAAGTAAAAGTTTGGGAAGCCGCCATCAAATACTATCAAAGCTACATTTACGACAGAGACTTAGCGCCAGGCATGATATACAAGATTGAAAACAACAAACTCGTTCGTGTTAGACATGAACCCTCTGAGGAAACAATTAAACAAATCCGCAAAGTATTCCAAGACGAACCTAAAGAGTTCCAGCAGTACATAGAAAGATGGGCGAGACTCTTAGAGTATCCAGCTCCAAAATTTCGAAGGCTTGCCGTCGACATCGAAGTTTTCTCGCCGGTATCAACTCGTGTTCCCGATCCCAAAGAAGCAGCTTATCAAGTGATTTGTGTATCCCTCCTAGGATCCGATGGGAAAAAGAGAGTTCTGCTTTTGAAACGTGAGGGAGTTGAGAAAGGCAATGAAAAACTGCCTTCTGACGTAAGTGTTGAGTATTTTGATTCTGAGGAAAGGTTGCTTCTCGCCGTTTTTGAGTCGCTTTCAGAGTATCCTTTCGTTTTAACTTTCAACGGAGACGATTTTGACTTTCAATATCTATCGAAAAGAGCCGAGAACCTTAGGTTAAGTAGAGATAAAAATCCAATCGAAGCTGGAAGGGGAAGGAGAGCGTGCTTACTCAAAGATGGAGTTCACATTGACCTTTACAAGTTCTTCTTCAACCGTTCCATCCAAATCTACGCGTTCGGTCGAAGATACACAGATATGACTCTAGGAGATATTGGCAAAGCGCTGCTAGGGATAACCAAAATTGAGTTAGCTAAGCCTTTTCCCGAGTTGACTTACACTGAGTTAGCCCGATACTGCTGGAGAGACGCTGAAATAACTCTTAAACTCACCACTTTTGATGACGACCTCGTTATGAAACTCATCTTGGCACTCACCCGAATCAGCAGCATGCCCATGGAAGACGTAAGCAGACAGGGAGTTTCACGGTGGATCAGAAACTTCCTCCACCACGAACACCGACGCCAAAACACGTTAATCCCCAATGCCGAAGACATACTTGCGAGTAAAGGAGCAACTGTCACAAAGGCAGTCATAAAGGGAAAGAAGTACAAAGGAGCCATCGTTGTTGAACCCGTGCCTGGTGTACACTTTAACGTAAAAGTCATGGACTTCGCCAGTCTGTACCCATCAATCATCAAAGTTCACAACTTGGGCTACCAGTCAATTCGTTGCCCCCACAAAGAATGTGTGGACAACAAGGTTCCGGAAACACCTCACTGGATCTGCACGAAACAGAAAGCCCTTGAAAGCTTGCTGATAGGTTCACTTAGAGATCTTAGAGTCAAATGGTATAAACCGAGATCTAAGGACAAATCATTGCCCAGAGAACTGCGGAGTTGGTATAATGTTATACAGAGTGCGCTCAAAGTTATATTAAACGCAAGTTACGGCGTGTTCGGAGCAGGAACTTTTGACTTGTACTGTCCACCAGTGGCTGAAGCTACAGCGGCTATTGGCAGGCATGCTATAACTGAAACCATAAAAAAGGCTCAGGGGTTAGGAATTGAGATTATTTACGGAGACACTGACAGCATCTTCTTGAAAGGTGTATCTCAAGATCAGATTGATGCTCTAGTGGAGTGGTCGGAAAAGGAGTTGGGAATGAGGTTAGAAGTGGACAAAGTTTATCGCTACGCAGTTTTCAGTTCCCGAAAAAAAAATTACCTAGGAGTTTTTCTTGATGGAAACGTTGAGGTTAAGGGACTCACGGGGAAAAAAAGGCATATCCCTCTGTTCATCAAGAAGGCTTTTGATCAGATGCAGCAACGGCTTAGTCAAGTGAAGTCTCCAGCGGAATTTGAGGAGGCTAAAAGAGAGATTAAGAAAATAGTTCGAGACCGACATTCAAGGTTGAAGAGACGGGAGTGGGGAGACCATCCAGACGAGCTAGCTTTCCACATTGTTTTAGGAAAACCCACTACCCACTACACAAAGACTACTCCACAACACGTGAGGGCTGCGAAGGAGCTTGAAGAAAGAGGATATGAGCTGAAGGCTGGCGATCTCATAAGTTTTGTGAAGGTTATGAAGGAGCCTCATGTGAAGCCTCTTCAATTGGCTTCTAACAGTGAGGTGGATGTGGAGAAATATGTGAGTTATTTGCAGTCAACTTTTGATCAGGTTCTAGATGCGTTAGGATTAGATTTCAATGAGATTATTGGGTTAACGAAACTTGAACGTTTCATGTGAATTAAGTTGTTTTAGGTGTACTCTCGAAACGTATAGTTACATTTGGTGCATCGGAAAAACTGTGTTGAAGACTCATCGCTGCCTCTAGTTTGCACCTGCCACACATAAGCAAGACGGTTTCCACATTTAGGACATTCCATCCTGACTGTAGGCAAAGTTCGCAGCTTCTGCTCTTGCTTCCCAATCACTGCTATAAGCTCTTGAGGAGAATGCTCTATAGTTTTAGCAACAGCTACTATGGGACTGGCTGCCCGTTTTTTGTAGCCGCATTTTGGACAAGACAGTACAATGGTGTTTTTTTTACCCTTTTTCTTTCGGGTTGGAGTTAGCTTCATTCCACATTTGGGACAGAACTCCATTTGAGATCACCATTTTTCTGTTACTTTCGCACTTCTCTTCATTTCGAGTCTTTTAAATCTTTCTTCTAAAAGATGCTGTTAGGTTATTTGTGATGGTTTGATTTGCGCCTATTACAAATCTTTTTGAGAAAACACTGTTTTCAATATACCTTTTCGCTATTATGAACCAAATATGAAAGAGGAGCAACTGTTCAGGTTTATTCAATAATGAATTTTTTTCTTTTGTTCAACAAAGTCCTTTACACTATCACTAATAAGTTAACAGTATTCTTCTAAAGGCTAAACTACAAGGTGTTGCGCTGTTTTCAACCTCAATTATAAAAACGAGTTAAGGAAAAATTAGTTCGCAACTATCCAGCGTTTTGCTTTATTCCAGTAAGTCCAGATGCTATAATATGTGCTACTCTCAATGCCTCTGGAACGTTGCTTTGTGTGGAGGTATTCTTCAAAATCTTTTCAGCGTCTTTTTCCGAGATTCCAGCAACTTGCATGTAAACTGGTTCTTCACCATCTCGAGTGTATACTTCGACTATTTCCCCAGCGTTTTCCATTGCTTTCCACCGTTTTTCATGTTCAGGCAAGTTTTCAAGAGCTTTCTTTATCTCTTTAAAATCAGGTTTCTTTCGAGTAACCGTTATGATAGGCAATCCCACCTTTCTGAATAACTCTTTAATATCCACCACATTGAAGCCTGCAAAAGTGACACCGTTTAACACAACCACTCGAAGCTGGTCATAATGATGTGAAACCTTTATCATAGCCACAATTTTTTCCGTTGCATCGGTTCCATCAACCTCAACTTCTGTCCGCATAACTCCGTCAAGCCAGTATCCCCCTCGATAAACAACTCCAACAACATCAACTACCCCCTTGGTACGGGGAACAAAGACTCCGTCATCAACCCCTAACACTCTTATCTCCGGTTTCACGGAGCGAAACTTCACAACTTTCTCGCTATTCATAGGTTGCACCGAGTCTTTTCCCTATCTCCTGCAACAATTCAGTGAACGCTTCAGTTGGATCTTCGCTTTTGCTCAAGATTTTTAAGCAGTCTTCAAAACCCACAACGTCTTGTAACCAAGCGTATACTATTAGTGCTTCAGCAGCGTCTCCTTGAGCGTGACGATCGATCCTCCGAGGCAACATCTTTCTCAAACCAGACTTCTTTACAGCCTCAGCTAAGATTCTGTTGTTCACTTTAATGCCCGCTGGTTTTTGAAGTTTCTGCGATAACGCTAAGGAGTGAACAAAATTTATGTACATGTCACCGAGTCCAGCTAAATCCTTATCAAGTAACACTTCTTGAAGATTATTGTATTTTTTTAGAGTTTGACCTGCCCTTATTTTTGCTTCCATTCCTTTAACGCTCTTTCAAAGGATTTCGTGAGTTCCTTGTTTTGCTTCTGTATTTTCTTCGCTGCATCTATCAACACAGCCTTTGGCTTTCGCGTTCCTTTGGTACGAATATAAACCGTTGGGTTGGAGGTTAAAGGATGTTCTATGTTGTAACCAGCCATTTCTATGGTGTCGTCCTCCAAGAGAGCTTGTTGTAACACGTTGCAAAAAGTGTGTCCTTCACCTTCAATTTCTATTTTTAACTCATTAGAAGCTTTCTTCAAAACTTTAATTTTCACTCATTTCCCTCCAGCTAAATCTCCACGTTACCGTAATCGGACGCAACTTTTCGCTTTTCAATTTTACCACAGCGAGAGCATCGCGTTCTTCGTCCCTTTAAAGACAGAAGATGCCCACACCGAGAGCACAAAGCATGAACAACACCGAGATTTTTATCCGCAGTCGACAGATGAAATACTTTATTTTTATCACTGATTACCTTAGCTCGCATTAGATCACCTCTTTTGCACACCTCAAACATGTTCTCAACGAAACCAGGACTTACGTCTGAAATGTGAAGGATACCGCTGAAAAAGCCAGTGACCGCATTTTCCTCAACTTTTAATATACGAAGTGTAGCAGTTCTGCTCTGCACATCTAACACTTGGCCGAAAACTGTACTACCTACCTTTGGAAAGGTCACCGCACGAACCATGGGGTATACTGATACTTTTTTGTTTAACATGTCTATCAGTGTGCGCCCAGAAATTTCAGAGTACACAGTGCCTTGTTCGGCATATGTTCCAGGACCGGGGGTAAATTCTTCAATAACTCCCAGTCGGTCTCCTGGCGTAACGAATTGTCCGCTTTTTGTTCTTGATTCAGGCATGTTTTATTTTCCTCTGTTTGACATAAGGTAATTTTTCAGCATTCATTTTCTTTTCGTTGGAATTTCTATATCCGTTGGAAAGTCGCTTGTAATCTTTGCTCTGAGCTTCTCAATAAACCTTTTGATTCAGTTGCCTCAAACAACAACTCATTTCATGTTTCTAAACCAGTCAATTATTGATTTAAACAACTTCGATGGGTTTGGGTTCTGAAGACCAAACGCCGTGTAAATTACATCTCTGCACAGCAATTGAAGGATGGGCATGTCTTAACATCATTACCATCTTTATTTTCGGTTCGCTAAACTCAGGAATCAATTCCGCTCTTCCTAAAAATGTGTCGCCAGAATATAGTTTAATCCACTGGATGAAGTGGCCCAATGTGTTAGGATGCTTAATGTATTTCCCAACTTCAACTGTAGCTTCGAACGGTTCTCCTTTGTTTACTTTTTCCGGCGCGTTGATAACTGGAGTGTGTTTCTTCTCAAGATTTGTCATGTTTTCTTTATCTTTCACCGTTTTTACTCCGCAGAAAATATCGCCTTCACATGGATATTTATTCATTTAATTCGCCTCTCATTTTTATTATAATAACATCTTAATGATGGGTTCAACCTGGATTTTGTAGCTCGTTTAATGTGTATAAAATGCAAAAGTTCCGTCATCATTCAGCTACTCTTTCAATTATGTACAAATCAACTATAAACTCATGCTTTCGCTTCCAATGGAATTCAAACATGTGTGGTACGGTCATTAACATAGCATACACTGCCTTGATTCTTCCATCATGCTTCTCAATGAACCTTTTCAAAAAAGGAGAAGGCGGAACAGATACAAATCGGGTTCCACGCCTTCCTAACTTTTTGATGAAATCTTGATTGGTCTTTCCACTTTTGTGAAGAGAGTAAATTCTGTGACCCAGCGCTAAAGACTTCTCTAAAAACCTTCGGTCTGCTCCTCTTCTCTGAACGCCAAAAGGAGGATTCTGTAAAACCGTGTCGAAAGAGCCTTGAACAACATCAACATCCGCTAAAATCCAGTGTGTCTTTTCTTTCACATTCATTTTTCCCGCATTTTTATGCGCTGCGTTTATTGCCACGCGATCAATATCTACGCCTAATGTTTCTCTTGCTCCGATAAGGGCTGATCCAATTGCGAGTCTTCCTGTGCCGCATCCTAGGTCCGCTATTGTCTTGTCAATGATGTCGTTGTAGGTGTATGCCGCTATGTATAGGATTTCGGCTGCAGTTTCTGAGGGGATTGTATACTGTTCTAGATAAGCTTTAGGTGTTGGGTGAGGCTTGATTTTTGAGATTGCTTTTTCTAGGTCTAGCTTTCGAACCAGCCTTTTCTGCATAATTCTTCCCAGTCCATCTCTCCTAATACAACAAGCGCTTCGTTAAACGTGAGAACAGGCTTAAGAAACTTTGACGCTTCGTCCAGCGACACTCGAGGACAAGCAGTGTTTACAAACGCTTCTATGTCAGGGAACTCCATCAGAGTTTCTGGAGTGATCTCCCTCGCCACGAACAATGTTGTTCTTCTATCGTCTTTCTCCAGTTTCTTCTTTAATTCCAAAGCAGCATCAAACCTTTTTTGTCCCGTCTTTAAGCCAACGAACACTCCGAAACTTTTCGCTTTTTCTGCCTCCTGAATGTTTGCCCATCGTTGTCGAATTATCTTCTGAGCTTCCTTTTCAATGGAATACGCTCTTTTTTCAAAAGGATCAACGACGATCGTCGGTTTTGCAGTGGCTAAGGTTGCGCCTATGGCGTGAAATCTGCCTCCTCCAACGAAAAGAAACACTTCAACATTTTTTAACACGGATTTGGCGTTGCTGTAGTCGCAGCCAGTTACTTGTCCAGCATGTTTCAGTCGTCCCGTGTCTCCGATTGCAACTGTTTTTCCAGCTTCGAGAAGTAATTCTTTAGCTTCATTGAGCATGTGAGCATGTTGTACAGTTGTTATTAATCCGATGTTGTTCCAGCGTTTGAGGATAGGAATTGCCTTCTTCACTGTTTTTTTAACGTTGACCTTTGCCTTGGCTTCGATGTAAACTGTTGGCACCTGTTCTTGTTCAATCATCTCCGTATGACCGTAATGTACAATTAGATCAGCGTCTAAGCTTTTGGCGTCAAGTGTAGCTAAGTCACATGCTCCGTAGCATGGGTCAGCGGAGACCACAGCTAGTGCACCAGCCTTTTCGACAATGGTTGCTAGGCGAGGTCCTTCCGTCTTTAATCCTTCGGGAAGTTGTATGAGAACTCGTTTGGCTCCGCGTTTGCTTATCTCTTCTTTAAGTCGTTTCTCTTCGAGATTAAAGGTCGTAGTTTTCATTTAGTTTTACCAATTGTAACTTGAATAAATAAGATCAGTATAAGCTTGGTTAAGAAAGGATTCACCG
>Ga0209635_10003470_pt1 | contig 12285 bp, 10 predicted proteins | sample DeeMarSWOR230_32_FD_187463 | JGI IMG/M metagenome (GOLD analysis project Ga0209635, IMG submission 187463) | Marine sediment microbial communities from White Oak River estuary, North Carolina - WOR-2-30_32 (SPAdes) (version 2) | ecosystem: Environmental > Aquatic > Marine > Intertidal zone >...
TTACTTTCCGAGATAAACTCTATGGAAGGGCTGATCCTGGACAGTTTGTTATGGTTTGGATACCTGGAGTCGACGAGATTCCCATAAGCCTATCAACCATAACTCCAAACGGTCTCACCTCGATAACCGTAGCCCAAGTTGGGGAAGCCACGAAGGCTCTTCACCAAAGAAAACGAGGCGACGTTCTCGGAATACGGGGACCCTACGGCAAAGGCTTCACCCTAACCAGCGGAAACATAATGATTGCTGGGGGAGGAACCGGACTAGTGCCCCTGATGCCTTTAACCGAGAAACTTGTGAAACTTTCCACGAAACTAACTTTTCTGCTTGGAGCCAAAACCAAAGATGAACTCTTGTTTCTAGATCGCATAGACCAAACACTTTCAAAGGTTAACGCAGAAATCGTAGCCACAACAGAAGACGGAAGTTATGGACTGAAGGGAATCGTTACTGATCAGGCAGAACAAAGGTTGGCGAAGGAAAAGTTTGATATGATATACGCGTGTGGTCCTGAACAAATGATGTATACGATGTTCCTCCTAGCAGAACGATACCACATGCCTTTTCAAGCCAGTTTGGAGCGAATTATGCATTGCGCCATTGGCCTGTGCGGCAGCTGCGTAATCGGCAAGCTTAGGGTTTGCAAAGATGGACCGGTGCTAAATTCGGAGCAATTAAGGTCGGTTAAGGAGGAGTTTGGAAAATTCAAGCGCGGCTTTCAAGGGAGAAAGATTGCGGTTTAGGCCTACAATGAAATTTTCCACATTACAAGAACTATTATGATTCAGCCATACGCGCGCGCTTACTTATGTGAACGATGCTTGAAATATGGTAAGCCGCTAAAATAGTTGCTGAAGTAACATACACCACTAAAATTATGCAAAGCAAAAAAGAGGGAAAATGCAGGGCTTATTCAAGGTTAATCACCGTGTTGCGCTCCATCAATAGGGGTCATTTGACATAATGTTCAACGTAAAGCCGTATGAGCCAGCCTTGAAATCTGTGCAATTCAATGTAAATTTGATTTTTATTTCATTGGTTGGAAACATTAAATAACCGCAAACGGTGTCTTGATCTAAGTCCAGCCATTCCTCGTTACCGTCTTCCCACCACTGACTTGTTATACTAAATTGAGGTGGAAACGATGTTGCGTTCCACGAATATCTTATGTCTTTGTTGCCGACGTTTTTAATCCAGAGGATTGTGTCCTTAGCTTCGTTTAGGTTAGCAAATTCTCCCCAGTCAATCGACTCAACAAGCGCCGTATGGTCTTCGTTCCAAACTTCAGTGCTGTAGTCCATTCGAACGGTCATGATGTTGGTGATTTCATGTACATATCGAACCACGGCAAAAACCACTACGCCTACACAAATCACCGCCACAATAAGAGCCCACAATGGAATACTGCGCTTCAACACTTTTGTTTTCATTCCTTCATCTCCTATAGTTTTATTCTATTATGGAGGGAAAGGCTTCTATCAACAAATTATGTCACGCCGGAATATCTCTCCGAATTATCCATACACCAGGTAAGTGCACTTAAAATTTTCCCTAGAATTTCATTCTTTATTAAACTTCTAGTGCTACAACGTACTATTTGAATGAACTGAAACTCACATGGTAGAACGTATCGAACGTATACACTTACGAAAGCAATTATTTTTCCTCATCTATCTAACGAACGTGCATGCATGAATTCCTCAACCTTTCCCATTTTTCTCGTTCTTTAATTGGTTTGAAAGTTTGCATGCCTAAAGGATGAAAACAATTCCCAACACTATCATTGAAGAACCCACACTAATGAGCCATAATGCGCGCGCGTGGTGAAGGAAGGAAAGCTTAAAGGTGAGCGGCTTCAATCTAAAAAACAAGAAAGGCCGGTTCTCTTATGTCTGTGGACTCCTTCGAATGCGAAGTCATGGACTGGAATTTGTTTTATGTTCTATCTAAGCAGGTGGCAAAGAAAGTCAACAGCTCGGGCTATAAACCCGACCTAATAATAGGTCTAGCCCGTGGAGGCTGGATTCTAGCCAGGGTTCTCTGCGATTTGATGGACGTGAAGGACCTTGTAAGTCTCAAGGTTGAGCACTGGGGCGTCACGGCAACCCCAGACGGTAAGGCAAAGCTAAAGTATCCTTTCAATATCGACTTAACTGGCAAGAGAGTTCTAGTAGTGGATGATATCACCGACACCGGCGAAAGCATGCGTATAGCAGTCGATTACATCCAATCTCTAAAACCTTCCGAGATCAAAACCGCCACCCTAAGACATATAACAGGCTCAAAGTTTGTACCCGACTACTTTGCCGAGGAGATAGCTTGGCGGTGGGTAATATTCCCTTGGAACTTCACAGAGGACATGTCTAATATTATTCCGAAAATCCTGAAGCTCGTGGGCTCTGATGCTGACGTTGCACAAATCAAATGCAAACTGAAACAACTCTACACGATTGATATCACCGAAGAAACAATAGAAGAGATCCTGCAGGAACTCAAACGTCGAGGACTCATTTATGATGACGCAAAAACAACTGATCTCAAGAAGCTTGTGAAAGATAAGCTTGAAACCTGTTTTCCCACGGTTCCTAAAGAAAAAATCAAAAACGCATCAGAAAAAATAACGTGTCTAGCGAGACAGCTATCTAGTATGCCCCTATGCGAAAGTGCAGCCATTGGAGTAGGCTTTTCAATTAGAGCGGTGGCTAAGGAAATAGCCAATGATAACGGTCTCGAAACCGGGACGGTTTACGATATTATCATGAGCATGGTAGAGAGCATGAAAAACTAGTTAGATCAATGCATCTTTCAGGGAGAGCCCACATGAGCAATTCCTCTCTTTAGGTATCCGAGGAATGGCCTCAACTATCAAGCTCTTAAAGTTTTCAACATTCTCACGCATTGTCCCTATTACCTCCTTCGTCGACACGGGCTTTTCGGCCCATACATCATAGTCTGTAACCATGGCTATTGAAACATAACACAATTCCGCTTCCCTAGCCAAGACGCATTCAGGATATAGTGTCATTCCTATGATATCTGCATTCCACATCCGAAAAAGCTTGGATTCGGCCCTAGTTGAAAACCTTGGGCCCTCTACACAAACGTATGTCCCGTTTTTCTTAACGTTTAAGCCGAGTCCTTGAGCGAAGTCGATGAAGAACATCCGGAGTTGTGGACAAAAGGGGTCCGCGGAAGATATATGATATATCTGGCCTCCCTCATAGAAAGTGTCTAACCTTTTTTTGGTTCTGTCGATGAACTGATCTGGGACCACAAAATTTCCTGGCGCGTAATCATCCCTTAAACTGCCCACCGCTGATGAAGCGATTATTCTTTCAACGCCGAGCTGCTTTAGCGCCCATACATTAGCACGATAGTTAACTCGGTGAGGGGGGATAGTGTGGTTTCTACCATGTCTCGGTATAAACGCTACCCTAGTATTCTTGTAAGAGCCAATGGAAACGAGATCAGACGGTTCGCCGAAAGGGGTGAAGACTTTGATGTCTCTAACCTTCTCGAACATCTTTGGATCATACACGCCTGTTCCACCGATGATCCCTATCTCAGCCGTATTTATCGTAGTCATACCCTTACTTCCCAGCGTGTTTCATTTAATAACATCGAGAGATCATTTAAAAGTGATTCGCGTGCACATTAGACAATGTTAAATGGAATGTTGTTGCGCGCGCTGAGGCGCGTACTTGAACCAGTTCAGATCTGTATAACACGCTTGACAGACCTTCATCTTCCCATGTTCAACAGGTTCTCCTCTCTCAGGATGTAGAGTTCTCCCACACAACTCACAATTTAGAATCTGTTTCTTCTCACGCGCTGTTGCCATTCATGTAAGCTCTCCAGGTCTGCTGAGGGAACGGTTTCTAGGAAATCATCCCTACTTTCCACTTTGCACAGTTACATCTAGCTGGTCTTTCTCTTGTAAACCTTGTGGATCCGGGATATGGATCATGGAAATAACGCGGATTCCGGCAAAGTCATTCTGTCTTATCTCTGTAAGATGCAATCTCATCCAGCTTGCGGATATTCATAATTTTTAGTTCTTCTTCCTTGGAGTTGACAGGCTCAACCGCGAATATTGGGACTCCGTAGGCGTGGGCTAAAATCAGTTCCGCTTTGGTGTTTAGACCGACATATCCGTTGAAGTTGCAGAGAATCACCCCTCGTCTGCAATTTCTTATGGCTTCGAAATGTTTCTTCTGGTATGATGTTTTGAATCTCTTAACGGTTTCTAAGCCATCAGTTTCGATTCTTGGAGCAGGATCGCTGATGAGTTTGACACTGAAACCTTTCTGCATGACTTGTCGCCCTACATTGTTCGCCTCTTTCGAGAACCTTCGGCTACCCAGAACAACGTAGTCGTAGATCATTTCGTCTCCCGGTACAGAAGATCGGAGAGGCACCGCGCTGATCCCTGCTTTGCGGGCTCCGCTTCTGCTAGTTTTCTCCAACTATTGCAATCCCCGAACTGGTTCCTATTCGGTTGGCTCCCGCCTCAATCAGCTTTACGGCGTCACGGTATGTTCTTATTCCCCCCGAAGCCTTCAGACCAAAGTCTGGACCCACCGTCTCCCTTATGAGCTTGACATCATGAACGTTGGCCCCTGGAGCGTTGAATCCTGTAGACGTCTTAACGAAGTCCGCTCCCGATTCTTTGACGAGTCTGGAGGCTATGACTTTCTCTTCTTCTGTTAGCAGCCCAGTTTCGATGATCACTTTTACAACTATGTCTTTTCGAGCCTTCGCGTGTTCGACGACCTCGCGTATGTCTCGCTTCACTATTTCGTAGTCGCGTGATTTCAAGGCTCCGATGTTGATGACCATGTCTATTTCACTTGCTCCGTCTTTGGTTGCTTTCTCAGCCTCAAGTGCTTTAATTTCCGGAGTGTTGGCTCCCAGTGGGAAACCTACAACACTGCACACCTTCACTTCGGTCCCTCCAAGAATGTCAGTTGCCAACGACACGTAGGTTGGGTTTACACAGACGGACCAAAAACTGTGCTTCATGGCTTCTTCACAGAGACGTTTGATTTCGTCCTTTGTTGCGTTCGGTTTCAGCAGTGTATGGTCAATCAGTTTGGCTAGTTGTTCCTTAGTCACCATATAATATCACCAAGTTTCTATGGGTTATTATGTTTTTGACAGTAATTTGGATTTCCTTTCATGCGCGCGCGACAAAGCCCTCTCAACTAACTCTGAACCGACTCTTACGAGCTCCTGAACTCTTTTGGGATCTCGGCTCTCCGCGTAAACTCTGAAAACAGGTTCCGTACCGCTGGGTCTAAGCAGCATCCATGAGTCATCTGGATAAATGATTCTTGCCCCGTCTATGGTGACAATCTTTGCCTCCTCTCCTCTCTTCTTCCACTCTCTCAGCGCGTTCGCCATCACGGCCTTTTTCAACGTTTCTGGACAGTGGAAAGCTTCCTTTTTCATGTGAAACCTGGGAAGCTCTAGTACAAGTTCTGAGAGAGATTTCTTTTCTTTCGCCATGATCTCAAGCATCTTAAGAGTTGCCAGAGCCCAGTCACCGTAAAGTATGGTCTCTGGCCAAATGTTCTTCCCTGTTTCCTCGAAACCAAAAAGCGCTTTCACTCTTTTGAGACAGCTCACGATGTTAGGGGGCCCAACTTTCGTGTAGGTTATCTCTCCATTGTAGTCGTTGCACACCCATTCGATCAACTGAGAGGTGTTGATGGGAGCAACTATGACTCCTCCACCATGTTTCATCAATATGTCTTCCGCAAAAATGCACCCCGAGACGTCGCCCCACAACACGTTTCCCTCACCATCCACGAAGACAGCTCTATCACCATCTGCATCTGTTGAAGATCCAATGTCAGCTCCTCTCTTCTTGACTTCTCTCGCTAACTCACTGAGGACTTCCGGTCGGGGATAAGGATCTCTGTTAGGGAACATGCCATCAGGTTCGCTGTTTATCACAACCGTTTTGACACCTGCAGCTTGAAAAATCCTTTCACAAATAACAGCTGATGCCCCATTTCCAGGATCTACTACTGCTTTGAAGTCTGATGAAGAAATTCTTCGAACATCAGCACACTCGAGAACACTTCTAAGGTAAAGATCAGAAACATCAACTTCAGAGCATTTACCCACTTCATTCCAAGCCACGACTTTAGGCTTGTTGAAAAAGATTTTTTCGAACTCGTATGATTCTTTAACCGAGAACTCAGCTGTATCGCTCATAAAAAACAAGAATCCAATCATCTCAGGTGGAGTGTGGCTACCAGTAACTACTGCCGCACCATCAAGTCCTCTTTTCTTAACGGCCCAAAGCACCGCAGGAGTAGGGGCAAGACCACAGTCCTCAACATCAACACCACCGGCAAGAACCCCGGAGATAAAGGCGTAATGCAACAGCTTGGCTGGCAATCTAACGTCTCTTCCAACCGCAACCGTACCCCTATTACCAAGAAAGGAGGCAAAACTCACTCCAAGCTTTGTCGCCATCTCAGGAGTCATTTCCACGTTAGCGGTTCCTCGAATTCCAGAAGTCCCAAAAAGTCTAAGCTTTTTCACCGAATTCCCCTTTACCTCTTCCCCAAACTCGATGCTCGCGCGCCTATTTTCAGAGTTTATGAAAGACTTTAAAAGCCTTTCATATTACTCAATTAACGTCATATTGAGGTGAGAAAATGGGTAAGAAGGCTATATCAACTGTGGTGGTGGTAGGGATCGTTGTAGTCATATTGATAGTTGCGGCGGTTGCTGTGTATTTCGTCACTAGACCGGCAGCACCGGCAGCTAAGGTTGGCCTTATTATCGCCACCGGGGGCTTGGGAGACAAGTCCTTCAATGACATCTCTTATGCAGGTGTAGTCAGGGCTAAAGAGGAATTGGGAATAGATTTCGATTACGTGGAACCTGCAGCCATAGCCGAGTACGAGGGCTACCAGAGGGACTTCGCGAAAACTGGTGATTATGAGATAATCATTTGCATCGGTTTCGATCAAGCGGACGCGTTAACCAAAATTGCGGGGGAGTATCCCAATCAGAGTTTCGCCATCGTGGATATGTTCGTGGATAAACCCAACGTAGCTTCTCTTCTGTTCAAAGCGAACGAAGCCTCCTTCCTAGTCGGAGTAGCAGCTGGTATGATGACGGAGACGGATATTGTTGGCTTCGTTGGGGGCATGGAGATAGACCTGATTGAAGACTTCTTGGTGGGATACGAGAACGGCACAAAATGGGTGAACTCCAATGTGACAGTAATAAAAGAATACGTTGGTGAATGGGCCAATCCAACGTTGGGGAAGGAAGCAGCAATTACACTGATCGAAGCGGGAGCTGACGCCATATTTGTTGCAGCTGGCAAGAGTGGATTAGGTGCTTTATTGGCGGTGAATGAAACGGGAGTCATAGGCTTTGGTGTGGATGCGTGTCAATGCTATCTGTATCCAGAGATAGTAGCTAGCATGACAAAGAGAGTTGATGTTGCAGTGTTTGAGATGATAGAGGCTGCCGTAGAGGGGACCTTCGAAGGCGGGGTCTACAATGGAGGCTTGGAGGAAGAATGGGTTGGATGCTGCAGACTGCCCGAAGAGATAGAATTCTGGGAGCAGGAGTTTGAGTTCGAACACACACCACTTGAAGCCGCAGTGACAGATAAAATCGCAGAGGCCCATGATAAAATCGTCGCCGGAGAGATCATAGTACCCAGTGTTTTCTAGGCAGAAAAGTTAAATCCACTTCCACCTCTCCTTTTTTGAATACCTATGACTTCAGCCGTCGAAATGAGTGGCATCACAAAAACCTTCCCCGGTGTGGTAGCCAACGATAATATAGACTTCGCTGTAGAAAATGCGGAAATCCACGGCTTACTCGGCGAGAATGGAGCAGGAAAAACGGTTTTGATGAGCATTCTTTACGGGTTATATCGGCCAGATGAGGGACAAATTTTCGTGAATGGAAAAGAAGTAGAAATGGACAGCCCATCCACCGCGATAAAACTGGGCATAGGAATGGTTCATCAACACTTCATGCTCGTTCCAAGTCTCACCGTCGCGGAGAACATAATCCTAGGAAAAGAGCTAACGAAGAACAAAGTATTGTTGGACATGAACAGAACGTTAAACGACCTCAAAGATTTTTGCGAGCGTTATCAGTTAGAAGTAGACTTGAAGGCTCCAGTATATACCCTACCCGTTGGCGTACAGCAAAGGGTTGAAATCCTCAAGACTTTGTATAGGGGAGCTGACATCCTCATTCTAGATGAGCCAACATCGGTGCTTACCCCTCAAGAGGTGGAAGAGCTTTTCAAAGCAATTCGTGCCTTGAAAGAGCAAGGGAAGACCGTCATCTTCATATCCCATAAGCTGAGGGAGGTCTTGGCAATTTGCGACAAAATAACGGTTTTGAGGAGGGGCAAGGTGGTGGGAAAAGTCAAAGCAGATGAGACCGACCTAGATGAACTCGCTAAAATGATGGTAGGCAGAAAAGTTGTTTTTACATTCAAAAAGAAACGAGTAAAGACACGGGAAGTTGTTTTGAAAGTTGAAGATCTAAAAGCGATCGACGATAGGGGTTTACTTGCTTTGGGGGGTGTTACATTTGATGTTTGTGTATCCGAAATCTTAGGGATAGCTGGTGTCGAAGGAAATGGGCAAACTGAATTGGTTGAGGTCCTCACAGGACTAAGGAAAGCCACGGAAGGAAAGATACTTGTAGACAACACTGACATAACAAGGGCATCCCCCGGCGAAAGGATAAGATTAGGAATTTCCCACGTGCCAGAAGATAGACACAAAAGAGGTTTGATACAGGACTTTTCAGTGATGGAGAACTTGATCCTTGGAAGCCATAATAGGCCCCCGTTTACAATAGGGCGCGTCAGGCTTAACTTTGAAGAAACCTCAAATTTCGCAAAAAGGCTGATCAAAGATTTCTCTATAAAAACGCCAAGTAAGGACGTCCCTGTGCGACATTTGTCAGGCGGAACCCAGCAAAGAGTGGTTGTAGCAAGAGAGATCAGCAGGAAACCGAAGTTGATCATAGCATCTCAACCCACTCGAGGGTTAGACGTTGGCGCAACTGAATACGTCCGCAAGAAACTTGTGGAAATGCGTAATCAAGGGTGCGCGGTTTTACTGATTTCTGCAGACCTTGACGAAATATGGGCGTTAAGCGACAGAATAGCGGTGATGTATGAAGGCAAGATGGTGGCGATAAAAGACCCTGAGAAAACAACCGAGCGTGAACTTGGACTCTTGATGGCTGGTGGTAAACGTGACTGAGGAAAGACGAGAACTGAGCGAGCGCAATCTAGAGACGAAGGAATTGCTTCGCAGATTTCTTGCCAGGCTAGAGTTAGAGCTACGAAGAATAATACCCCAAGTGATTGCGATCCTTCTAGCATTTTTGGCGGGGGCAATAGTGCTCCTAGTAACCGGGTACTCCCCATTAGAGGCATACGGTGCACTGGTGATAGGGGCGTTTGGGGACGTCTTTGGCATCGGACAAACCTTCACGCAGGCAACACCAATAATCTTTACGGCGCTGGCGTTTTTGTTTGCTTTCAAGTCTGGTCTTTTCAACATAGGAGCTGAAGGCCAACTCTTAGTCGGAGGATTTGCGGCCGCGCTGGTTGGAATATCTTTTGACGGTTTGCCACCTTTCGTTCATGCACCTATGGCATTACTAGCAGGGGCTTTAGCTGGCGGGCTGTGGGGTTTCATTCCAGCGATTTTAAAGGCAAAGCTTGGTGCGCATGAGGTCATCACAACCATGATGTTAAGCTATGTTGCATTTTATGTGACCGGGTACTTGGTGAATTACCCATACAAGGCACCAGGATGGGTGTCACAAACCCCTCCGATTGCACCGTCTGCAGAGCTTCCACGGATTCTACAACCCACGCAACTCTCTGCATCAATCTTAATAGCGGTTATCTTGGTTGGACTCACCCACTACACGCTTCAGAAAACCACGTTTGGATATGAAGTAAGAGCTACAGGATTAAACCCCGCAGCTGCTGAAAGCGGCGGTATAAGTATAAAGAGAGGGATGATTCTGGCATTGGTCATCAGTGGGGCCATGGCGGGGTTAGGAGGAGCAGGGGAAGTGATGGGTGTTCACAGACGCTTCATAGAGGGCTTTTCTCCAGGCTACGGGTGGGATGGGTTGGCGGTGGCCTTAGTGGGAGGATTGAACCCGGTAGGCGTGTTGCTCGCAGCGGTGTTGTTTGGGGCCCTAAGGAGCGGCGGCATGACAATGACGAGAGTTACCGGTGTGCCTCTCGATATTGTATCTATTCTTCAAGCGTTAGTTATTTTATTCGTAGCAGCACCTATGTTGATTAGGTATCTTCTGAAGAGGGGTGGTTTCAAATGGTGGGGCTCTTAGACATAATCACCGTTGGGTTATTTGCTGCAGCCCTGAGGATGGCCACTCCGATAGCCTTTGCGTCGCTTGGTGGAATTTTTTCAGAGAGGGCCGGCATCATTAACATAGGATTGGAGGGCATGATGTTAACTAGCGCGTTTACGGGAGTGGCAGCAAGTTATTTCAGCGGTAATCCTTGGTTTGGGGTGCTGGCAGCTGTACTTGTGGGTGGGTTGCTAGGCCTTTTCCACGCGCTTTTAACTGTAAAGTTTGTTGGGGATCAGATCGTGAGTGGAACAGGTATAAACATCTTCGCTTTGGGTTTCACGGCTTATATGAGCCAAGTACTTTGGGGATCAAGAGGAGCATCCGAGAGTGTTCAAGGACTTAGAGTAGTGTCGATTCCGTTATTGAAGGACATTCCAATAATCGGAGATATTGTTGGGACCCACACACCTCTCGTTTATTTAATGTTAATCATAACGGTGCTTTCGTACATCATTTTGTTCAAGACCCCAATCGGACTGAGGATAAGGGCTGTAGGTGAGCATCCCGCCGCCGCAGACACCGCGGGGATAGACGTTTTCAAAACAAAGTACTTATGCGTGATGGTGAGTGGGATGCTAGCAGGGCTAGGCGGAGCGTTTCTATCCCTAGGTCATTTAAACCTCTTTGCTTGGGGGATGACTGGTGGGCGGGGCTTCATAGCTATGGCGGCAATGATTTTCGGTAAGTGGACGCCTTTTGGCGCGTTTGGAGCCAGTTTCTTGTTTGGCTTCGCATACGCGTTGCAGATGAGACTTCAAACATTGGAATTGCTTCCGCCGCAGATCATCTTAGCTATCCCTTACATACTCACAGTAATCGTTCTGGCTGGCGTGGTTGGTTGGTTAAAGGCTATTCCTCCGAGCGATTACAAGCCCTATGTTAAAGAGTGATTACCTTCAAGCAGTTTCACGGCTTCGACGGTGATTCTAATTTCGTCCTCAATTGCCCTTTGAACGCGCTCATCAAGCTCCCCCGTCCTCTCACCGGGTTCAAACTCGCCCTTCTTTATCCCCTTTACGAGATTGCCATCAACCGCCAAAATGGCTCCAGACCTCAGCCCCTTCAACCCTGTGAGCGTGAAAATGGCGGAACATTCCATTTCGACCGACAAAACGTTTGCCTCGCTGAATCGCAGTGTAGCTCCGTTGTTCTCACTGTAGAAAGCGTCTGAAGTCAAAACGATGCCCAGGTGGGCCTTCTTTTCCATCTTCCTACACGCTTGAAGTAGAGCTGAGACTACTTCAAGATTCGCAACCGCCGGGTATTCAACTGGCAGATAAGACCTAGTTGTGCCGTCCGCGCGAACAGCAGCAGTTGCAATAATGATATCACCAATTTCTATATCGGGTTGAAGAGCACCTGTCGTCCCTACTCTAATGAAGGTCTCCGCACCGATTTTCACCAACTCTTCCACAACAATCGCTGCGGATGGGCACCCAATCCCTGTCGAACAACTTGAGATTCCTATGCCGTCTACTTTCCCTGAGTAAGCCACGTATCCTCTGTACTCCGCAACTTTGTGCGCCTCGTCGAAAAGCGACGCAATTCTTTCCACCCTCCTTGGATCGCCGGGAAGCAGTACATACTTCGCGATATCTCCTACGCCACACATTATGTGAGGCTGTATCCTTTTTTTCATCACTACTCCTCTTCTCCAATTCCAGAAAGGTCTTATCTGTGACTTTGAGCTATAAATTGTGAGCGGTCCAACGCATGCGCGCACATGTTTCGCAGAAGAAATAAGGCCTAAATAAATTTTCTTCCTCATACCAAATTGTATATCAATAGATGGAATATCGTGCAAAACACGGGACTTCGGGGGATATCTCCACTCTATGTGGCAATATCCTTTGCTATTCAGCCTCCAGACTTCTGATTTCA
>Ga0209635_10003471_pt1 | contig 12284 bp, 10 predicted proteins | sample DeeMarSWOR230_32_FD_187463 | JGI IMG/M metagenome (GOLD analysis project Ga0209635, IMG submission 187463) | Marine sediment microbial communities from White Oak River estuary, North Carolina - WOR-2-30_32 (SPAdes) (version 2) | ecosystem: Environmental > Aquatic > Marine > Intertidal zone >...
AGATTTGGGCTATGTTCTTGAGCCGGTATCCTTGTCCAAGGAAGAAATCGACCAATATTACTACGGGTTTTCAAATGAAATCATTTGGCCACTCTTTCACGACCTGCAAACACGCTGTAACTTCGATCCAGCCTATTGGAAGATGTACCAGACGGTCAATAACAAATTCGCGCGGGTGATAGCAGAGAACGCCAGAAAGGATGACTACATTTGGGTACATGATTACCAGCTTATGCTTGTGGCTAAGGAGTTACGCAGCATGGGTGTGGAGAACAAAGTCGGATTCTTTCTTCATACTCCTTTTCCCCCAATGGATATCTTCGTCAAACTTCCATGGTGGACGCAGATACTATCAGCCTTATTGGAGTACGATGTGGTCGGCTTTCAGACTCAACGTGATAGAAACAATTTTGCATACTGTATTGAAACTATGCTCAAGGGTGTTCAAGTAGATGCTAGGAAACAAGTATCTACGATGAAGACTCCGAAACGAGAAATTGGTATTGGCAGTTTTCCAATAAGTATAGACTTCAGAGGTTTTGCCAGACTGGCGGCGTCCCCCGTTGTGGCACAGGCCGCCACACGGTTGCGTGAGGCATTACTGAACCAACAGATAGTCCTCGGTGTGGATCGCCTGGATTACTCCAAGGGAATACCGGAGAAGCTGCGAGCGTTCAGAAATGCCCTCGAGCGCTTCGACGATCTACGCGGCAAAATAACACTGGTTGAAATTGCCGTACCTAGCCGGGATGATATTCCTGAGTATCAGACGCTGAAAACTGAGATTGAGGGCTTGGTAGGCGAGATTAATGGGAGATTTAGTCGATCAGGGTGGACACCAGTCCACTATATGTTTCGTAGTTTTGAACGAACTGAACTCCTCGCATACTACCGGACTGCTGATATTGCCCTAATAACCTCCTTAAAGGACGGGATGAACTTGGTTGCTAAGGAGTATTGTGCAGCCAAGGTAGATAGAAGCGGAGTCTTGGTTCTCAGTAAATTTGCCGGTGCAGCAACCCAGCTGGGTAGAGATTCTTTACTAGTCAACCCGTATGATATTGAAGGCGTAGCTGAGGCAATCTACCATGCATATAATATGGACGTAGATGAACGACGGCGGCGAATGCATAGACTTCGAAGAGCTGTGGCGAGACGGGATGTCTTTTGGTGGGTGGACTCCTTTTTACAGGCTGCCATTGCCAGAGAGCAGACAATTTAGGGCTCAGTACTATTCATTCCAGTCGAGATGATTTCCACACTAATCCATGGCTGCCATAGTGATGGAGACCTTTCTATCCATAGGTAACACCAAGGTCAAAATTAAGCCAGAATGTGTGCTGAAAGAATATAGCCCCAGATTTGCCAAATTGTCAGCTATAAAGACGTTCTTTAGGAAACAATCGTCAGTGATTGCTGATTTTTCGGTTCTTATTCCATAGTCCAGCCGTTAACCAAAGAATACTTCCGCGACTCTGTATATTTTTAGATTCATTGTTTTTACTCTGTCTTCCATTTGGTCTAATGGAACAGTAATAATTCGGTTACCTTTGAGAGCAGTCATTACACCATATGTCTTACTCTCAATAGCGCCGGTCGCTTTAACCCCAAAAGCTGTGGCCAAGCTTCGGTCATAAGCTACTGGGACACCGCCACGCTGGATGTAACCTAGGGAGGAAATCCTGGTCTCAAGGCCTGTCTTGCTCTGAATAAGACCGCCTAAAACGTTCGCTATTCCTCCTAATCTGGCTGTCTCCCCACCGGTTGACGTATCCGGGCCAGATACCTCCACTGTCTTGCCTTCCAGCACCGTTCCTTCTGCCACGACGACAATGCTGAAACCGACACCCTTTTGGCTTCTTGTCACGAGCATGGAATAAAGCTCTTCCAATTTTGCCCTGTCCATCGGGATTTCAGGAATCAAAATTGCATCCGCTCCGTTGGCCATGCCAGCATAGGTGGCGATCCAGCCCGTGTGGCGTCCCATTACTTCAAGAAGCATTACCCGATGTTGGCTCTCTGCAGTCGAGCGAAGTCTGTCCAGAGCGTCGGTGGCAATCTGGACAGCAGTCTGAAATCCGATTGTGAAGCTGGTTCCCATCACGTCATTGTCGATGGTTTTAGGTATCCCTATCACAGGAAGCCCCATTCTAGAAAGTTTACTAGTTACGCTTAGGGTACCTTCCCCTCCTAAAACTACCAACGCTTCTAAGCCAAATCTTTTAAATCCGTAAAATACTTGTTGAGGTCCATTTTCAATCCGCAGTGGACTGACCCTCGACGTACCCAGGATTGTCCCACCTCTATCAATTATCCCTGAAGTGTTGATTCTATTTAATACCATCGTCTCGCTATCCAAGAATCCATTCCAGCCGTTACGAATTCCTAGTACTTCGTACCCCCTTTGGATAGCCGATTTTGCAACTGCTCTGATTGCGGCGTTGAGTCCTGGACAGTCTCCACCCCCGGTAAGAACACCAATCTTTCTACGCATTTTAATCCTCCTGGCTAATGCTCCTCTGCTATGTTTTAAGCATACCACGTGTTTGGTGGCAAGCCATACTAGATATTAACAATTGTCAATGGAATATTGTGTAGCCCGAAATTCACATGGTGTAGCAATTATATCCTTGGCTCACCAAACAATGCATTGTTAAGTCGTGACTGAAGAATTCCTTTGATATATCAAGACCAGCCTCCCGAAAAATGGCTTTCTTTATATTTCTATCTAGCCCTCACTGGGAGGGATGATAAACGATCTAGTTTTGAGATTTTACCTTATGACTTATGGTTGGATGATACGCTAAGACAATATCGTGAACGTTGAAAGTCAAAGAGGCAAAAAGAGCCTTAATTCCGCGAGTAAACTTTCAGGTACCGACGTATGCTTAAGAGGAATAGGTCAAATTTCTTGTTTTAAAACAGATTTCACAAGATGAGTATTTATTACCCAATGAATTACTAGCAGGTTAAATGTAAGAGGCTTTCTGGTCTAAGTAGTAATCGGCTCTATTGTTTGCCTTCTTGAATTGTCTCCGCAAATACTGGGCTAAGGCTCGCGGCCCATGATTGGATGGCCTCCCAGTTTCTGAAGTCTCCTTCGGGTGCTCTTTTAAAGACAAGCCAAATGAATTTCATCAACAGCAAACTGATGAAATCAAGCTCGCCATAGTCAAGCTTTCCTCTGAAGACACCCACGCTAAATGGCTTGACCTGAAGAAACTTTTTCAGCACCGGGTCGAGAAAGTTCGATAGAAGGTGGCCTTTTTCAAACGCGCTCAATTTGCCCACTACTTGGGGGGAGCTTCCGAGTGAAGGGTCCAAGTAGACCGCCATGTCACTTGCCTTTTCCTCGGAGACTCTGGTTAACTCCATACACGTAATGAAGTAGGCCACAGGTATTCGGCTCAGGGCTTCCTGATAAGTTTTCAAGAATCTCAAAGCCTGCGAGTGCCACTTGCCATAAAGGATGGGACTACCTACGATTACGGCACCATATGGAGTAATCTCAGCCACATCTTTAACCGGTCTTACGTCCATCGTTGCTCCACATTCTCTCAGGGCTTTCCCAATGGCCTCGGCCACCTCGCCGGTGGACCCACTCTTGGTAGCATACGCAACTAAAATCTTCTTGTTCATTTCGCTTCGCCTCCTCAGCCGTCTAGATTTTACATAGATATTTCCACAAAAACAACGGGGAAAAAGGGAGCGATAATTAAGCTAATTCTGGAAATATCACTTTGTGACTAATTGTTGGACAATGAAGCTGAAAACGTGTTTTTCAGCACCTTAAAAACTGAATAACGAAGCTCTGACCTGACCGCTTGCCCTCTGAAAAGGGGGAAGCGATGACAATCATATTAGCCTGTCCAGAAGATAAAGACCCCCTATCCTATGAGCACCTTGACGGCGAATGGCGACACTGGTATCAGGTCGCCCACCGCTTTGAGCACAAAGTGCCAGCACAGGATAGAGGGGACATCCGACATACTATCATACTTGAGCTAGCTAAAGCCAGAGTAAGGGATGGTGAGCCTATCCCGACACCGAGAGCCTATCGCATAGCCAGCCTGATGGTAGCACTCTACTGGCGTAAAGAGAAGAGCAAGCCGACCATCTTAAGCCTTGACTACCAGATAGACAATGGAGACGGCGACAGTACCGAGTTAATCGAGACAGTAGCCGATGACAGGGCGATAGACCTTGAGGCATGGCTTGATGCCAGAACGTGGTTACTCGGTTGCCCAATAAGGCTTATCCAGATTGCCCATAAAAAGCTGGCAGGTGAGTCTCTGAGTAATAGGGAGCATCAATACCTTTGGCGATTTAGACAAAAAGAGCAAAAAACCCTGCTGGCAGCGTAAGATTTCACCCTCTTTTTGCAGTATATATAGTGGAAGCATCATCTAGGCTAGCGGGTAGCAGCTAGGTGGTAGCTTACTACTGGGTGAGCCGATAGCCTTGCCCACTATCGGATAGCCAACAGGGGGTGAACAAAATAGAACAACTGAATATCGAGGGCAAGCGTTCAGGGGACTGCTTAATACAATGCCACCATCGTTTTCATCCCCACCGATGGTAAATTCAACTTCGATAGCGCCTTCGGTGGTGACAATCACTTTGGTATTTAGAGCTTCGAGAACAAATCGCCGGTCGGCGAACTTATCAGAGAAAAGCCTGTCTGCCATCTGTTGGCGGAGCTGGTCCAGACTTACTAGGGAGACGGATTTCTTTCTGAGGTCGGCAAGTCTTTGAGTGATTCTTTCTCTTTCCTCAGATGCCCATCTTCTCTCAGCGAGAAGTAAAACCATCTGTCGGTCGTATGCTTCATCGGAGACTTTTCCGTGTATCCTGAGATTTACCAGCTCCGATTCGGCGTTGATGTTCTCATTGGACTTGCGGTCGAGCCTCTTTAACTCACGCTCTAGCTTTGAGACACTCTCTTGAATGGCCGCTTCCGCAAAACCAAGTTCATGCTCAACTACTTCATTACAGGTCAGGATTTCCCTAGCCTTGGCTTCCACTTGGGTTTCTATCTTCCGCCCGGGCAGATAGGCCCTGGGATTGCCGTTCTTGCCGCGATGGTAATATTTGTATGCCCAAGAAATGTGCCTGATATCCTGGCCGTAATAGCGCAGGTTATCGCCTTGGTAGTAGATCATTCCGCGGAGGAGATAATCCCTCTTTCCGTTACGGCTAGCGTTCCGCTTATTTTGAGCCAGCCTCTCCTGTATCCACTCATGCTGCGATTGAGTGATAATCGGTCTTTCTACGACGATGTTAGTCAGAGGTATACCAGGCAAGTGCTTAGATGAGCTTTTACCGTAGGTGTTGCCCCGACGGCTAATAGGCTCGACACTTTCCCGGCGCAGGGCCCGGTACTCACCGTAGTTAACCGAGTCTTTCAAAATGAGAAAGATGGTCGGCTCCGGCCAGTACTCTCTCCCTTTTGGGCTGAGGATACCGCGCTTCTGAAGCTCCTTGGCCACACCCTTTAATGTATTACCTTTCAGATATTCGTTAATGATGAGTGACCTTGTTTCCCAGTTGGCGTTGACCACTAGCCGGGTGTGGCTCTCGTCAAAATCATAGCCGTATGGCGCATGGTTGTTTGTAGAGAGTCCTTTTACCGTAGCCCTTTCTCTTAGAGCATCTCTTGAGCCCTGCTGGGCACGCAGAACAGAAATCTCTTTGGATTTAGCTAGCCCAAACTCGACCCATTCTCCATCGCTGTCCTGCTGGAGTGGTGGACCCTGGCAGACGACGACTTCGACCTGGTTGTCACGGCAGTCACTAAGAAACAGCAGACGCTGGACTGCCTTAGCCTGCAGACGGTCCCGGTCAAAGACGCAGACAGCTTTGATTTCTTTATTGACTACCCAGTGCCGCAGTTGCTGGAATTGGGGGCAGGAAAGCAGGTCAAGGGAAGTCCAGTCTACCTTGAGGACTCGTTCAGGCGGTATGACATAGCCCCGCTTCTCCAGCTCCTCTTTGGACCGGGCTACTTGGCTATCCAGCGTTTGCTGGGGCTCAGTCGATACCCTGGCCCATACTGCGGCAATTTCATTGCTCATTATTCATCACCTCCTGTAAATAGGTTTTAGCTATTTCTCTAGCCTGGTATCTAATACATGATAACTCAACATAGAAAGGATGATGTTTGTTGCAGTCTATGTTTAACGGTGGGGATAGTTTTAGAATATAGTGGACTTCTTTTTGCCAGGGCTTCTCATGCAAAGACCACGCGACGATAGCGTTTTTACATATCCAATCTGTTAGTGCCTTCTCGTCACTGAACCTTTTTGGTTTGACTCGGCAAAGATGAATCCCGATTTGGTCCCCCAGTAAGCATCCCAACGAGAATCGCAGAGTCGAACTTTCAGCATTACCATTTATGTGTTGTTTAACGCGTTCTTGCAGAGTCCTCCCTTGCTTTCCGCTTTTCGCAGGTTCCTTGGGGGCTATACCAACGTATAAAAGGGTATAGTCGTAACCTTGCCATTCATAGTGCCTACAGCCATCTATTGGAATGCTATGAGGAACATTGCGGAAATACCATGCATATATTCCACTTTGCCTCGGTACCAGGTTAATTGTTTTCTTTATTTCATAGGCCTCACAGGAATTACTTGGTCCTGGGTGGGTTAGCTCATGCAAGTTTGAGTCATCATCAATTGGATCCAGGTCTGCCATTATTCATCACCTCCTGTAAATAGTCTTCTCCAGAGTAAGTCCCACTGAGGAGTACGCTCACCGACCCGGACAGTGAAATGTGGTGGCTCAAGACCGAGGAAACGCTTAGCTTCGGTGAGACGTTCGGCTATCCAGCTACCGTATCGACCACCGGTAAGGGCAACATTTAGTGATTCAAGCTTTAATCTGTCTCCGTACTCTAGAGCTAGGTGGTAATCAACAATGGGATGCGTAGGGTTTTCAGCGTCTTTTAGAATATCTCTAGCATTTTCGGTAAACTTAGCACCGTCGTCTATGCAGCCAGTGAGAGCCAAGGCGCAGACCTGCCGTTCTATCATCTCGATATTAGTCGGTAATTCTCCAGTTTGGGCATATCTCACCACGCTTTTACCTAACCTCTCAAGGCAGTTACCGACGGCCAATGTATTGTGAGACTCAATATACTGCTGTGCTAGATATCTGACGGCATCACTCTTAGCCTGCTGTGCCATATCAGGGTACTGAGTACTAGCACTTATATAATCAATGTTTAATGCACCCGCCCACCTGGCCATGAGCCAGTCAGGCATCTTCTTTAAGAAACGGGTGGTCCTTTTTTTCTGCTGATAGGATAGGGGACATATTTCAATCATGGCGGTGAGTACATCCCGTAGCCAGGCGAGTGCCTCTGTCTTCTCAGTATTAGATACCGGCAAATCGTTTGTCATTTCCATACTTCTTAGTCTGGTGTTAATCGTAGAAATAGCCCGCAGTAGGGACAGAATCCCTCGAGCCCTTGCTCAACATTCCATGATATTTGCCCGGCACATCGTGGGCAAACCACCGGGCGAATTTGCGTTTCCGGCTTCACAGCCGTTGGTTCGGGTGGCCTCACCGCCTGGGCTGGAGCAGTTGCATCCTGCATTACTCGAAAGCCTCCTGGCTGGCTGGAAGCTCGTTTCTGTGCTTGCCACCAGTTCTGGAAAGCGGGTTCAACATATTGCAAGTAGAACTGGAGTAATTTATCTTCAGGAACTTCGCCGGTGGTATCGACCAGGAGTAATCGGTCACTGGCAGCCATCGAAACCTCATTTGAGATTTGCATAGAACCCGGTAACGTAACTCCCGTTGACTGGCCGATCGGGAAGGGCTTTCTTCTAGTTGATAGCATTACACATCCCTCGCATAGCTACAATTTAGACTAAGTATAAATTATCTGTGTGGGATTGTCAATACCATAAGTTGGGCAGGAAAATATTGAGTGGTATAATACACTCGATATGCCGAGGAAGCGAGATCCCATCACTTTACATCAGAACTACGGGTATTAAAAAGGAGTGATGGGGGGGGCGGACAATAACCCACCACACTCGTTGACCTTTGCCATCGAGGAGGTATTATGGACTGGAACTTCTTAACCGGCTTAGGTACGCTAATCCTGGCAATAGCTACCATTTTGTACGTTACTCAAAGCCGCTTACAGACACAAGTTCTCATGAAACAGGTCAACCTACAAATAGGGCAACAAATTCCTCGCCTTTTCATAAGACAAGTAAACTTTGAGGCCAACTCACTTAAAATAGAAATTCAGAATGCTGGGAGCACCCCAGCTTATTGGGTCGGGCTTGAGACTAGATTCTTTGTGATTGGTCAGAGGCTTTATTCAGACCAGTACAGTGATAGTGAAATTAATTGGGGAGAAGCTGTAAAACTGCATGAAAAAGGCAAAACCATTTTTTCGAAATACTTCTGGACTGGCCCGAGTAAATTGAGATATGAGAATAAAGAAGCCGATGCCGATACATCCATAAGTTTCCTTTCACCCCAAGGGGTTAGTGTTTATTTTCCACCGAACTCCGTCGTCCAGACTGAAACTAGGCCCATGTTTCTCGTATCATGGAAGGGTGACCAAGGTCTAACTGCATCAAAGGGTTTTGAATACGATGAGTTCAGGGAGTTTCTCTTAAGTAACAATATCAGAGCCGTTGCCGTTGTAATGTCGCTATTATGCAAAGACGCTGGAGAAACAGTACACGGTCAAGGGTATGTTGCTAGCTTTGTAGTGAGAACTGACCTAGACCGCTCATTAGTCGAAAGCAGCAAGAATTCTCAGCGTTTTGACTTCATACCTTTATCGCATGAGGAGCAATTGTCTGGCAATTCCTGGACACGCTATGAAGATTATCAAAACACGTTTTCTAATTGGCATGTGTTCTAGCAAACCACCGAATGCTTTGTCCGAGGCGGAGGCGAATGAATAAGATACTCGATGCTCTTAATGAGGTTCTTAGCCAGTTTGACCAAGAGACTAAACCCATCTCTGAAAGGGACGTGGCAAAGGCCATTCGCTCGATAGGTGATTTGGCAGACTCCTCTGATATTCCTATGCAATTTACGGCTGAAGCTATGGCTTTTGACTTCTGCGAGGACTATCATGACCAAGCCACCGGTTGGGGCACTTATTATGGGCCTATGATGGTTTTTAACAATGGCGATGGAACTGCTACGGAAGCGCCAAGCATTACGAGAATCACGGAGCAGATAATCAATTATTGGATTGACCGCTCAAAAACCGCAAAGCACCCAATTCTTCGAACCCGCTATGCTGATTTGGTATGGGACTTTCAGAAACGCATCACTGGCCAGGCTCCCCACTATTCAATGGCGCAGACAGTCATTGACAGCACAATTGAGATTGCGCAAAGGAATTGCCATTCCGTGAAGGTGGATGTAATAAAGAGGCTGGAGAGGGCATTGTCTATTGCCATTGCTCTCAATGACGATGACCGAGTGCAAAGGGTTGCAGATACAACGATAGCGTATGAGGATGCCGTTACAGATGACTCTAAGCCGGGGCTTTGGGGATTCGCCTGGGACATGTTATTTGACGATGATAAGGTCAAACTAACTGCTGACCAGCGGCAAAAGCTGATAGGCGACCTGGAAGGACATCTCCAGCGTGCGTCCAACTCCACCGATGCAGGTTACATCGACCCCTGGCTGGTAGAAGCTGCTGCTTTACGACTAGCCAAATATTATCGCAAGATCGGGCGAGGAGAAGATACCAAGCGAGTCATTATCGAAATTGGAGAGGCATTCGGGCAGGCAAGTTCCAAGGGGTCAGGGTTACAAGCGTCCGCCTGGCTTCAACGAGTACATTCCACCTTCAAGGAGTTTGGGCTTACAGATGAGGCGGAGAAGGTTGCCATCCAACTGCGCGAAGTTGGTGAGAAGGCGAAGTCGGAGCTAAAGTCCTTTTCCTACACGATGGAAGTGTCAAAAGAAAAGTTGGAGAAGTATATCGCGGCGCTTACGGAAGGTGAACTCGATGTCGCTCTGAAAAGAATCACTGCGCACTTTGTTCCGAAGAAGTCTGAGGTTGACGAACAGTTAAAGGAATTGGCGAGCAAAGCACCTGTAGCGTTCCTGATTTCCCACGAACTTCAGGATGACATGGGCAGACCGTTAGCCAAAGTAGGTTCTCTTGAAGAAGACCTGCTAGGTCATACTGTTAAGCAGATGTCTCAGAATATGGGTATCGAATCCATATTCTTGAGGCAGGCACTCGAAGCACTGGTAAAGAAATATCCCGCATTCGAAAATCTCTGCTTAGACTACCTCTTCCGTTCGCCCATCTTCAAAGGCGACCGGAAACCAATCATTCAGCAAGGACTAAAAGAGTATGTCCATGGACACCATATGGAGGCAGTACATCTTCTTATTCCACAAATAGAGAATGCACTCCGTGTGCTGGTAGAGATAGCGGGTGGGTCTATCTTAAAGCCAGCGCGTGGTGGAGGTTTTCACCTCAAGGTGCTTGATGACCTACTTCGTGAGCCTTTAGTGGCTCACGTCTTCGCGGAAGATATGGTATTTTACTTCTGCACTCTGCTGGTTGACCAACGAGGCTGGAACCTCAGAAACTGCGTATGTCACGGTCTCTGTGACTCCAGCGAATTTGGGCCACGTATGTCTGATAGAATCATGCATGTCTTGTTGTGCTTAGCATTGGTAAGAAAGAAGGAATAAAAGAAACGTACCTATATGACCTATCTTCTCATTCTGACGTTTGAAGGTTGATAGCTATCAGGCCTAGTGGAACTCGAACAGGCTTGAGAAAACAAAAAAGGGGATAGCCCAGGTCATCCCCGGAACTATCCCCTAGAATTGGGCACCAAAAAAAGGCAAAGGAACCCCTACTGCATTAGAGGCTCCCTTGCCTGTAACTTTCTATCTTTAGACTCTGTTTAACTGGCTAATGGTAATGCTCACCCCGCATAGACAAGGCTTTCCTATACCTTTGAGCAATTGTCGCTCTATTTATCGCCCTGCCTTTTTCCTCTCAAACCTCTTATCAATAGCCCGCAACTCGCTGGCACTATCGCCTGTGTTACCACAAGACGGCTTGATATGGATAAGGGCAAAGCGGAAAGTTACATTTGCTCTGCCTGAAGTCCTGATATTCAATTGTCCAGAGCCTTGCCCAACCCGCAACCCGCTGGCATTGTTCAATTCTCTGCAAGAGGTTTACAACCCTCTCACTGTATATATCGCTGAAAACCTGAAAAACGTTAGACAAGCGATAATCTATTTTGTAAGGCTTTCCGCCTATGCTGATAAAGGTAGTTTCTTTCATTATTGGTAAGGGGATAGCCCGCATATTGCTTATAAGCAATTCTGACAAACTTGTGAGGATAGCTTTGTAAGACAAACCTAGCGTCAAGTCTGGCTACTATGTCAACGGCGTTATTATCGGCTATCATTTGGTGAAGCTCAATCTGGTTACCGTTACCATCGTCTATGAGTCTGTCTAGGCTTTCCAGATTGATAGCTTTTGGACACTCACGGTATAAGTCATTTTCTTTACACTTTCGCCTTTGCTCTTGGCTACACCGCCCGCAATCCATTCCCCTAATCCGCCTGAACTTCTTTCTCCAGTAATCGGCTACCTCATAACATGCTACACGTATTAAGCCCGCTTCAGTCAAAGGCTTGCTGATAACCTCATACTTTGTCTTGACTTTCGCCATAGTGAGCACTAGGTCATGTAGGAAGTCCTGTCTATCCTCTGGTCTTACTCTATGAGTGAATCCTTTAGCTACCTTATAGAATAGTGCCCAATCACCCTGTAGGCTGTCATATCCGTTACCCTTGCCTTGCTGGTGGACAATCTGTGTGGTATAGTCCTGATGGTCTAGCATTGTGGACACGCTCCCTTTGTTAGATTTGCCCTGACTAGTGTCAGCTAGTACAGGGCATTTTATTTCGCCACAAGGCAAGGCTCTGGACACGGCTTATTCGATTGTTAAGGTGCTGAAAAACACGTTTTCAGCTTTATTGTCCAACAATTAGTCACAAAGTGATATTTCGAGAATTAGCACGTTTATCATCCCTCCCGGTGAGGGCTAGATAGAAATATAAAGAAAAAGCCTTCCTAAAGAAAGGCCGGTCTGGCTGCGCAAAGTAGTTCTTCAGTCGCTAATTAACGGTGGATTGTCACTCGGCCACACGTTGGCGCTGCGCCCGGCGGCTTGACATCACTCTATTTTACCCCTAGACTGTGGGCACCGAGCCAGTACCGTTGAGTGCGTTGTGAAATGCCCGAAATGCCA
>Ga0209635_10003472_pt1 | contig 12284 bp, 8 predicted proteins | sample DeeMarSWOR230_32_FD_187463 | JGI IMG/M metagenome (GOLD analysis project Ga0209635, IMG submission 187463) | Marine sediment microbial communities from White Oak River estuary, North Carolina - WOR-2-30_32 (SPAdes) (version 2) | ecosystem: Environmental > Aquatic > Marine > Intertidal zone >...
ATAATCCACCGAAATTCGTGAAGCCCCTGGTTCTTCTCACCACCCGCGATAGGGATCTCCGTAGCCTCGCGGAGTCTAATCAGGTTGTCAAAATCGTATCTGGAGAGTGGTTCCTCAAGCCACAGTACTTTGCGGGCCTCCAGTTCTCGGGCCATGCGGAGGGCTCGCTGAAAATCCCAGATGGGGCCCTGTTCCGGGGAGGGTAAATTGGTGGCCTGGTTTGCATCCACCATAATATCCATTTCACCTTTCGTTGCCTTCAGACACGCATCCAGAATAGCCAAATCGTCTGTCGTCGCCTCGTTATGAAGTCTGAGCTTCATGGCCTTGAATCCCAGCTCTTGATAGTGGGTAGCAAGGATTGCTCGATCCTCCGGTGTTCCTACTTCAACTGCGCTTGCGTAAGCTGGGACTTTGTCTCGATAGCTTCCCCAGAGCTTGTAAAGCGGAAGGCCCGCAGTCTTTCCCACAATGTCCCACAGTGCCATGTCGATACACCAGATCCCGCCACCGGCATTCCGGTAGACCTTGGCTAGGCGCTCGGTGGCAAAAGCGTCCTTACCCACCAAATAGGGTTTGACCTGCGATGCAATCACGTTGGCAATATGACCGCTGGTGCCGCCGATTCCTGAAATCCCATCATCAGTTACAATGCGAACAAGTGTAAAATCATGCGATGTGATAACCAGCCCGGGTTGCCAAGCCGGTTTCACCTCACCAGGATACGGGATTCTCAGGTTGTATGCGATTACATCAACGATCCTTATCGCACTGACTCCTTTCTCCGCTGGCTGGAATATGTACTATTTATGCAATTCCTGGAACTAAACGGAATAACGATAGAAGTAGAGGAATGTCCAAACCAGATTCTGGGTCTTTTTCATCGAATTCTAACGCCATTCTATTTGCAGACAATCCCGTAGTATCAGATTATTTGAAAATAAGATTTGGCAGAAAAAGGACCAAATCAGGAAAATATGTTACCAGTAACAGAACCACCACCAAGGGGAAATAAAAAGGTATCAATGCCTTCACAAGATCTTCAATTGAAATATTCGCAACCTTGACCAGGGTAAATAGTGCACCACCTACGGGTGGAGTATTCAATCCAATCTCCCCATTTATAATTACGAATATTCCCAAATGAACAAGATCTAACTGAAGTTGATCAGCTAAAGGAATGAGAACAGGCGCAATAAGAATTAAGCTAGCCAATCCACTTAGAAACATACCCATGATAATAAGAACAAAGTTAAGGAATAATAACATCACTATTTTATTCGGCAATTTTGTAACCATGAAATGGACAATCTTTTGTGGAATTTGATCTATTGCTATAATCCACGAGAAAAGACCAGCTGCAGCTACTATGAAAAGAACTGATGCCATGATGATTAGGGTTTGCTTAAAGGCAATCACTAATTTACTAAAGGTTAATGTTCTGTAAAAAAGACCAACGACGATCGTATACAGGACGGCGACGGCACTTGCTTCGGTAGGTGTAAATACCCCTGAAATGATGCCACCGATAATGATGACCGGCGCCATTAAAGGGAAAATTCCCTCCTTTGCGGCTCTTATTTTTTCTGAAAATGTAGACTTTCTTGGTGTTGGACAAATCTCTTTGCCGGATTTCGAGCGATAATAGATGACAGCCATTAATGAAAAAGCCATCATCAATCCTGGTATTATTCCCCCTACGAATAAACGCCTTATAGAAACCTCAGCAATTACACCGTAAATCACCATAATAATGCTTGGAGGGATAATTGGACCAATTATGGCAGATGCTGATGTGATTGCAGCACTGAAACCTTTTCTATAACCTGCATCGCTCATTGCCTTTATTTCGACCGTGCCTAACCCTCCCGCGTCTGCTATCGCTGATCCTGACATGCCGGCAAAGATCATGCTTGCTAAGACATTTACATGTCCCAGTCCTCCCGAAACCCGACCAATGATTACATTCGCCACATTGAATATTCGGTAAGTAAATCCTACTTCATTCATAAGAAGACCGGCCATCAGGAACAGCGGAACGGCAACGAGGGGAAAACTATCGAGGGTCGAAGAAATTCTTTGTGCAACAACCAACATGGAAATATCTCCACTTACCAGAATATGGAATACCACCGAAAGTCCTAATGCAAAAGCCACAGGAACACCTATAACCAAAAGAATCAAGAAAAAAACTATTATGAGATACCCTTCCATCTTTGCCTAATGACCACCATAATTTTTTGGATTAAATCCATATGAATTCATGGCCTCTTTCAAGGAAATTTTTTCATTTCTCAAATCTTCCAGAATCAGTTCAGGATCTCTCTCTCTTGGGTCTCCAAATCCACCAGCTCCTGGAGTTCTCACATTGACAAGATCTCCCTTCTTTAACCTGTACTGTTGCCCTTTGGAAGATAAAGTTGCCTCATTTTCAGTACCCGGATTCAAAAGAATTTTTAATAAACTTCCCTGTTTGCCACCAAAAATTCCCCAGGGAGGATTTCTGAATGTATCAGCTTTTGCACAAAAGGTAGTTCCATCGTTCAAAATTCGTATATCCCTTTGAAGTGCTAAGCCACCGCGATATTTCCCAAGACCGCCAGAATCTTGGACAAAGGCGTACTTTTCCACTAATAGCGGGTATTCAACCTCGAGCGATTCAACCGGGAGATTGCTCGTGTTAGTTATGTGCACTTGCACGCCATCTAACCCATCCTTTGTTGACCTGGCGCCAGAACCTCCACCTACTGTTTCCAGGTGAACAAAATCTTTATTTTTCCTGCTGTTATAGCCAGAAAATATGATGGTGGAGACGTTATCGTTGCTCCCCGCGATGACCCTTCCTGTGCGCAAGGCTTGCATTAAAGATCCAAAGATTGTACTTGCTATTTTTTGGCACGTATCGGTTCGACACGATATAGCGGCTGTAGGTCCGGGGTCGACAATTGACCCGGGTTCAGTAATAATCTTTATCCATCTTTGAAATCCATAATTTTGAGGAATATCAGGATCTAATAAGGATTGTATTGCATAATACACAGTTGATAGAAGTGCCGTACGAGTAACGTTGACAGCTCCCTCAGACTGTTTGCTAGTACCGGTAAAATCTATTGTTAGCCTATCACCCTTAACAGTGCACATAACACGTATATTTGCTTCTTTACCAGTACCATCATCATCGAGAATAGTCGTAAATTCATATTCTCCATCTTTTAGTTCTTTTATGGCCGATCTAATTCTTCTTTCACTATATTCGTATAAGCCATTGTAGACACTAAGTATTGTTTCGCTGCCGTATTTTTCAAATAGACTACTGATTCTTTGTTTACCTATCTCGTTTGCAGCTATTTGAACTTCGATATCTGCTCTTCTCTCAACTGGATCACGACAATTTACCGTTATCAAATCCAAAAGGTCTCTCTGTAATACTCCTTTCTTTACCAATTTCACAGGGGGAATCCTAATACCTTCTTCATAAATGGATTTATTGTCAGCCGCAGTGGAACCTGGTGTCCTGCCTCCTACATCTAAGTGATGGCCAATATTTCCAGCAAAAGCAACTACCGTTCCTTCATAAAAGAGAGGGGTTATTACTGTTATATCTGGAAGATGGGTCCCTCCGGAATAGTATCCATCATTTCCAATAAATACATCACCGTCTTCAATTCCCTCTTTCTTATACTTTCCAAGCAAAGCCTCTCCAGCTCCAAATATTGATCCCAAATGCATAGGTATATGAGCTGCTTGTGCTATTGTCCTCCCTTTGTGATCAAGCAACGCAGCTGAGCAATCACGACGTTCTTTTATGTTTGGAGAAAAAGCAGCCTTTATCAAGGCTATTCCAATTTCTTCAGCGATTGAAAGGAGGTAATTTCCTACGACCTCCATAGTAATTAGATCTATTAAATGAGCCCTTTTTTGCATTTTTTGCTTTTAACCTTACTTTATAATTATATTCAAATATTCATCCACAACGGCTGATTGATTGGGCAGGATAACTGTGGTTGAGCTGAGTTGCTCGATAATGGCCGGACCTTGAATGGTATTTCTAACCAATAACTTTGAACGTGCATAAATTGGCGTTGGTAAAAATTCGCCCGCTTCTTCAAAAAAAACCTTCCTCCTGTCAACCACGGCATTTTCAGCTGACCCCTTGGCTACATCGTGTTTTTTTAATTTGGGTTTACCCACTATTCCATATGCAGTTACTCTAAAATTAATTAATTGTACGGGGATATCTTCAAAGAAGTAACCATAATACCTTTTGTGGCCAGAATAGAAATCCAAGACGATCTGGTCTACATCCATTTTTTCTACTTTTACTGGTATTTCATAATTTTGACCTTCATATCTCATATCTATGGTTCTATTAATTATTCTGTCATCTTTACTTACACGCTCAGAATCCAACCATCCATTGGCTTGTCGAATCAAATAATTGAACGTGTCTTCTATCAGAGAAGTATTTTTTTTATCCGCTATCATAATATTTGTTTTTACAAAATCCATTCTAATATCGGTTAGAAGAATTCCCAACGAAGAGAGGGTCCCTGGCTCAACGGGAATCAATATGGTAGGAATATTTAGTTCCTTCGCAAGCAACGAAGCATGTAAGGGACCTGCTCCACCAAACGCGACTAGGGTAAATTCTCTCAAGTTGTATCCCCGTTCGATCGAAATCTTCCTGATCGCTCTGCCCATATTTGAATTTACCACCGTTATGATAGCCTTTGCAGCCTCAATATCACCGAATCCCATTTCTTGAGATATTCTCTCCATAGAATTTCTTGAGGCTTTGGCGTCAATTTCCATTCCCCCATCGAGAAGAAATTTTGGGTTCAGCCTTCCCAGAACAACGTTGGCATCAGTAACCGTCGGTAAGGTTCCTCCTCTTTCATAGCAAGCAGGACCAGGAACAGCACCAGCACTTTGGGGGCCTACTTTTAGCGATCCTCCAACATCGACGAATGCAATACTACCTCCGCCTGCCCCGATTACCTGGACATCAATCACAGGTATTCTTGTCGGATAATCTCCAATATTTTTGTCAGTGGACATCAGGGGCAAATTATTTTCCACAAGAGAAACATCGGTACTTGTTCCCCCCATATCGAAAGTGATAATGTTATTGAATCCAGACAATTCGGCTAGCAAATTAGCTCCAACAACTCCAGCGGCAGGCCCCGATAAGGCTGTGTGCACTGGAAACCTACTAGCAGTATCAACTGACATAATCCCGCCGTTCGACTGAACAATATAAGGGGTTACCGGGATATTGATTTTTTTTATCTTATTCTTGAAGGATTCTATATAGCTGCTCATTCTCGGTCCAAGGTATGCATTAAGTACTGTTGTTACTATCCGTTCATACTCACGGAACTCCGGTAATACTTCGGATGAAATAGAAACATATATATCACTATTCTTTGTGATTTTATTCTTAACATAGATTTCGTGATCTGGATGAATGAAAGAATACAAAAAACATATAGCGACTGATTCAATATTCTCTTTTTCCAGTTCATCTATAACTTCTTCTACTTCTCCTTCACTGATCTCTTTCAATACGGTCCCATCGTATAATACTCGTTCATCAATTTCTTTTCTAAGATATCGAGGAACCAAGCACGGAGGTTTATCAGCATAAAGATCGTACAAATGTGGCCGCTTTTGTCTTCCAATTTCCAATATATCCGCAAACCCTTTTGTCGTTATCAAACCTGTTTTCGCCCCTTTTAATTCCAAGATCGCATTTGTTGCAATTGTACTTCCATGTCCTAAGTAAAGGATCTCATTGGCATCAACGTCGTACTTAGATATCATGGCCCTTATGCCATTGAGAATACCTTCTGAGGGGTCTTCAGGTGTAGTAGGTACTTTGAAGTTAAATACACTTTCTGCCCGTTCTTCGAAGAGTGACAGATCGGTAAAGGTTCCCCCTACATCGATACCTAGTCTATATTTCATGTTATTCATTCATTTCAGGAAATCAACCGTATGTTTTCTTTCTGCTTTTTTCCAAAAGATTACAGGTCTCATCCCAAATAAAATATGTGTTAGACATGAACATCGATATTGCAGATGTGATCGCCGGAATCGTAAAATAAAAAGCTCCCGGTATTTCCAAACATCCCCAAGGAATCCTTATCTGGGTCTGAGACAAAACTATTGCTTTCCAAATCAAGATTATAAGGAAAAACTCAATCAAAGATAGAACAATTATAGCATCCAGTCCTCTAATTTTTGGGGGCAGAAATTTTAAGAAATAGCTGAGTAATATATGTTCTTTTTTGTTAAAAACAATCGCCGTTCCCAAGAAAATGGCCCATATCATCAACCCTGTGGAGATTTCTTCAGGCCAGCCCAGGGGAATATTTAACACATATCGGCTAAAGACCCCAATAGTAGTGGATAGAAACAGGGCGCCGAGGCAAAATAGTCCAGCGACAGTCTCTATTTTTTCTACTATGTCATTGAAGTTCTTCAAGTTCTCTTTCATCGCCTTTGCCTATTCGAGCGGGTTCTCAGCCTTGGATCCTGAGAAGAGCTCAACATATTAATGAAGCCTCCTCCATCTTAATTCGTTGAATACATTACATTGAGAGTTGAGACCAAAATAATCCTTGGGGTCAGCCAAGGTTACCTGGCTGACCCCAAGGGGAGTGAATGTAGTTGGTACTTTTGAGGACGGATTTCCCCAGTGGTCATTGGTTTACTTAATCTCCTGAACCAATTTGTAGAGTCCTTTTGTTTCAAATATCTTATCGTACTTGTCTACATTTTCCAATATCTTGTTCTTGAACGTGTTACGCTCAGCGGGTTTTAGCTCAATGAAGGTTGCCCCTGCTTTGCTCATTTCTTTCTTGTTTTCTTCAAAACTCTTGGTCATCTCACCGTTATAATAAATACTGGCTTTCTGGGCAGCTTCGAGCATAGCCTTTTGGTCTTGGGGTGATAATGATTGAAATTTCTTCTCGGTCATAAACACTGCTGTAGCGGCCAGACCCCAATTTGCCATAGTGATGTGGGGAGCAACTTCATGAAATTTCATAGGATAAATTTTTTCAGCTGTCGACTCTCCGCCATCGACAACCCCCTGGGCTAACGCAAGATAATACTCAGTCCAAGCTACCCTCGTTGGCTTAGATTCCCAAATTCTAAAATTAAGGTCAAACACGGGAATGTTGGGCACTCTCATCTTTAGCCCGACCAGGTCATCAGCGGTTCTAATGGGCTTTTTTCGAGATAAGAAAACCCTTGGTAGTCGAAACCAGTTATACGAAACCATTCTGATATTCCAATTCTTTGCCAGTCGTTCTCGCATATCCATCCCAACTTTACTCTTCATGAATTTATCGAAATGTCCCGTGTCTTTAAAAGCGAAGCCCGCCGCAAGAACATTAAAGTCCTTATCCAGCCTTCCAGCCCAAACAAAGGACGCGATATATATATCCTGTACCCCCGTCTGAACATTTTCCATCTGAACCGGACCACTTCCAAGCTGGTTGTTTGGATAAATGTTCATTTTTACACGACCGTTCGTGGATTTTTCAGTAGTATCAGCGAAGATTTTCACCGAGCCGTGATATATCTTGTCCCCAGTAGTTGTACCAGCTTTTAGGGTGACGCCAGCGAATGATGTTGAGACAACTCCAAGAAGAAATAATGTCAAAATCAGATAAATACCTGTTTTCTTCATCATCTTCCCCTCCTTTTTGTTAGCTAACATAGTTTAAGGCAAAGATTATCTGCATTTCTTGACTTTGTCTCTCACCTCCTTTCTTCCTAATAATTATCCCTTGTGAATGAAATTCTTGGATTCCTAATTTCTGGAAATATCTTATCTTATATGCTTTCTCCCTATTTATACAAAAATTTTAATCTAGGAAATGCAATTTTTTGATTTATCAAACATCGCCATGAGTAACATAATCTATAATTTGATCTTTATCCATTCCTTGCATCCCGAGGTCCTTCAGAGTTATGCCATTAGCCCTATAATCGAAATCAGTGAATACTTGTAGTATGTCTATCATCGCCTTCGTGATAGGAACATCTATTCCAACTACCTCTGCTAGCTGTTCCATTGGTATAAAGAAATAACAGATATCTTCTCTAAGCACTCTTCTGTTGCCAGCGTCATTGGTCCATCGCTTGACATGAGGATATGTGACGTCACCGTAATTCTCATACAAATTTTCTCCTTTGTAACCATAAGTTTTATTAATCCAATCGGAGTGCGTAGGAATTTCACAGTTGAATGCGCTGGCAACCTTCATCTTTTCTTCTTCGAAGGCGTCGGCCAGTTTTGAAGCGCACATAGATACTTCCCCATAGAACCTAAACTCCTTTGCTCGCTCAAAAAAGAATTCGGCCTTGGGGATATTTATCTGAGCATGGGAAGAAGGGTTGCCGGGGAAAAAATTGTTTTCGAGCACATTCTTCGATAACCCCATCTGGGGATATACCTTTTTTACTATCTCATATGTGCCGTCATTTTTTATCGCCGGCCAAGCTGACATCCTAATATCCCTCTTGAAGTTGTAGATGTGTGCGTGAGCTGGTCCGATTTTTCTACTCAAATACGGCATGATGTGTTCTTCAACCAATGTGATTTTTTCCAAGCCACCAGTTTTCTCCAACAATTCTCTTGATCGTAAGGATGCCCAATATCCAGTAGTCACCACTATTATCTGGCCTTTTGCCAAATAAGATGATAAGACCTCAATAAATCTTTCTACTGCCATTGCAGGGGCATTGATCATGATAAGGTCAATATCCTTGATGGCTTCTTCTGCATCATCTGTGATTCTCTTTAGCTTAGCCAATCCTGTCTTGCCCGAGTGCGTATTCCCCGTTAACAATATACCGCCATTTGTTCGAATGGGGTCGAGATTCTCCTTAAAGTCGGGGAATTCATATAGGTTGACTTTACATCCAAGAAGGGAGAGGTCGGCTGCCATGGCCATGCCTCCACTTCCGCATCCACAAACTGTTATGCTGGGCAATTCTCCCACGATCGATTATTCCGTTTTATTATCCATTTTATTAAGGGAAGTATCTGGCTTGTGGGTCTAAAGAGTTGGGCAAGGAATTTTGTTCTTCAAGTCCTACCTGCAACCAATTCCGTCAGTGTCCCCTGTCCTCTATAAATTCTAAATGCAAAACAAATGCCGGGGAGATTCGAGTGGTTTTTCTTGATAAAAACCTTGTAAAATCAATTATATAAGGCGATCAAGTCGTTTTTGATAAAAGATCAAGATCCGAAATTTGTTGCAATTTTGAAAAAAGCTATGCAATAATGAGACACCCTGCAGTTCAGAGGGCCCACGGGGACCCCTATGAAATAGGGGAATTCAGGTATACTAGCCAGGAGGAAGTTATGAAACCTAGGCTTTGTATCGTTGGCGGTAAACTTATCATCAACATCGCAGAGAAAGTGGCTTCTGAGTTCAGTAACTCAGCTGAATTTCTATTCATACCGCATTTGTTGGAAGATGCCTTGCCGTATCTGCGAAGAGTCGAAGGGGATGCAGATATTGTAATAGCCGGTCCTTCGACCATGCGAATATGCTCCAAATCCCTCGCTATTCCGGTCATATCCTATCGTCCAACGTTTCCCGACGTAATCCGGGCAATTCAGGAGGCTCGAAATTTCGATAACCGCATTGTTATTTGCCTTTCACCTGACGACCGCGATTTTGACCTCCCCCTCCTTTCTCAAATTATGGACGTTTCACTTTTCCCATCCTACTGTGAAACCTTTGAGGATTATGAAAATGCCTGTAGAATTTCGAAAGAAAAAGATTATAGTGTCATCATCGGGGGAAGTTTTACTGTCAGTGCAGCAGAAAAAATCGGTGTAAAAGGGGTTTCACTGTACAAGGGCATGGATATGCTCCGTACGGCTGTCAAGAAGGCTCTGGAAATCTACTACATACACCATGAGGGATTACGCCGCATATCACAGCTCACCGCTGTAGTCAACAACTTTACCGAAGGGCTCATCCTAACGGATGAAAAGGGACGGATCATTTTAGACAATCCACCAGCTCAGCGATATTTAAGATGCAATGAACTTCAAGGGAAGAGACTCTATGATTTGTTCAGCACTCAATTACCGCTTGGGGCACTGAAGAAAGGTGAAAAAATTCTAAATGTCGTTGAGAAGGGAAATCTCGTGGTGAATTATGTCCCCGTGAGCTCTGAGGCGGAAATCCACGGCTTAGTCTGCACCATTAAGAAAGTCGACGAAATCCAAGATGCTGAATTCATTGTAAGAAGGAAACTTCACGATCGCGGTTTCATGATTAAATACACGTTAGATGATATTGTGGGCCAGAGTCAGGCCATCCATCAATGCAAAGAGCGGGCGACACTGTTCGCCTCGGGGAAGGCTCCTATACTGATTACCGGGGAGAGCGGAACAGGTAAGGAACTCTTTGCTCATAGCATTCATGCTTTAAGCGATCAGCGCGGTGGTCCGTTTATAGCAATAAATTGTGCTACTCTTCCCAGTGAACTTCTTGAAAGTGAACTCTTTGGGTATGAGAAGGGAGCCTTTACCGGTGCACATACTGCGGGGAAGAAAGGCCTAATAGAACTGGCCCATAGGGGAACGCTCTTTCTAGACGAAATCACTTCCCTCAGTTATCCGCTCCAGGCAAAACTTCTCCGGCTCCTTTCCGAGCACGAGATCCTAAAGCTGGGAAGTGACCGAATTATCCCCGTCGACATTCGAATTATAGCCGCCACGAACATCGATATCGAATCATGTGTTGAGGCCCACAAGTTTCGAGATGACCTCTACTATCGCCTGAGTGCATTCCGGCTCCATATCCCACCACTTCGTGAACGTGTGGACGATCTGATACCACTCTTCCAACATTTTATTCACAGTATACGAGATAACGTGGTCGGGCAAGTGGCTAGGCAAAAGAAAATCATCCAGAGCGTTTTAGCCAGAGAACCGTTGAAAGGTAATGTTCGAGAGTTGGAAAACATTGCAAAACGGTTCTGTCTCCTCTATAGCCCCGAGAAGAACGGAAAAGAGATAGGAACCTTGCTTGAGAGTTGCCTGGAAAAGAAAATGATTTCATACGAGCCGGACGAAACTCCAACTGATCTTAAAAGGGCTTTAGAACTCACCGAAAAGAAAATTATACAAGATGTTGTGAAAAAGTATAAAAATAAAAATGATGTTTCAAGAATATTAGATGTGAATCGCAGTACGCTTTGGCGGAAATTGAAGAGGTATGGAATTTCAGAATAAAGAGTAAATCAAAGCTACTAATAACGTATCTCCGCCAGGGACAGATATCACTATCTTTTTGTGGCCTCGGGTGGGGCGGGAGAGCTGGAACATTTCTATGAGGCAGTCGTTCAAGGTGGTGCTCAGATCTTGTTGGCCGCCTCGGTTTTTCACTATCGCATCTTAAGCATTGGAGGGGTCAAGGAATATCTGAGGGCGAAGGGATTGCGGGTGAATGTATGACATAGATCCAATGAGGGGACAGCACCGAGATAAGAACCGCACGCACTTTGGTGTCTTTTCATAAAAGGTACACTGACCAGGATTTAGACTGACACTCCGTGGGGTAGCATTTAAGCATAATATGACAGTCCTGATTCCAGGTGTGAAGTTTTGATATTTATTCAAGACCCATGGGGTTTCAATTATTTGCAACCGAAGTAAAAGATTGGAAATCAAGAAATGAAAGAGGGAGCGGGAGGAACAGTGAAAAAGGGAGTGGAAGCGTGTGAAATGCTACGAGACCCATATTGATCCTTTTCTTCGATACTTTTAAGCGTTACTATGGTATTGATACACATAGAATTCTTAATACTCAATAACGTACAGCATGTCTTCACTTTCTTGATACTATACTTGACGGCTTCGTAAAAAGTCCATCTGCCATTCGACAAGCTCACGGTCCTGAGCAGGGTCGAACGACTCCCGGCCTTGAGCAAAGCCGAAAGGCGACGTTGCGCTGCATCCCCTGCCCTGTTAAATTGAAGGCAGCCATATCAAGACATATGGGATAGAGAAGCTGTTTGAAAACAGTAACATCAAACAAAGAAAATATTTAACAGGGTAAATCACTGCAGCGCACTGTAAGTACGCCTCATTCCTCAGGATTTGCGCGCCTTGAATTTGGAGTTTTTTACTTTGCCATCGAATTTTGACTTTTTACGAGATCATCAAGCTTGGATAACCATCTGATTGAACCCGGATTTCATTATCTGTTTAATCTTTTTGGAGTAACTCCATCAGTTCTGACACC
>Ga0209635_10003473_pt1 | contig 12284 bp, 12 predicted proteins | sample DeeMarSWOR230_32_FD_187463 | JGI IMG/M metagenome (GOLD analysis project Ga0209635, IMG submission 187463) | Marine sediment microbial communities from White Oak River estuary, North Carolina - WOR-2-30_32 (SPAdes) (version 2) | ecosystem: Environmental > Aquatic > Marine > Intertidal zone >...
ATTATTTATTAGAAGCCGCTTAATGCTTTCAATTGAGTGAATATAAACATCTCCACCTTCGTGATATCGTTCGAGTAATAAACCATCTTCGTAAAGCTCGTACCAAAGGTGTATGGAAATCAAATTTTTTTGAGGCTTAACTCTTCGAAATCCGATTCTAATAACTGTTTGTGAATCATCCAATTGTTTATGTTGAACAAACCAACTGTCTTTATCTTGATTACTTGATACTTGTGCGAGATCAAAAACATAAGCTCCTCTTAGCGCTAGATGATTTCTTATGCTATTAAGTGCGTGACATTGATCATCGTATGACAATAAATGATCGAAACTAAAACTGGGAAAATAAATGAGATCAAATTTCTCATTTAAATTGAAATTACGAACATCTGCATACTTCAATCGAATGCGTTTACTAACTTCTTTTGGTAATCTTGAAATCTTCTCTTTAGCTGCTTTTAGCATATATCTAGAATTGTCGATTCCCCAGACATCAATACCTGATCTTGCAAGTTGTATGGCTAGTCTAGCAGTGCCCACTCCTAGTTCGAGAGCCTTTCTACCATATTTCTTTGCAAGGCTAATATAGAATAGCGTGTCCTCTTTTTCTCCAAATAGGTCATAAAACTTCATAGAACCCTTTCGATACGTCATATAATATTGAACTACCTTAGGATTTCTTTCTCAAATAAAAGATTGAATTGAAAAAAAATTCATTTTTACTTACGACTATCTTGATCGGGTTTGTACTCTACGCTGTAATAAGGTCCAAATCCAATCCACGAATTCTCGTAAATTCTTGGTTTGTATATATACATCGCCAGGTCCTTTAATACGAGTAACAAATCCTTCCCCACTAAGTATTGTTTCCTTCCAACCACCTATCTTTTCAACCTCATATTGACACCGGTCAGAAAAGGCAACAAGGTGAAAGTTATCCACGACAAGTTCTTCTCCCGGACCTAATTCGTGTATGTCAATTGCGCCAAATGTATTAATGAAAAGATTCCCACTACCTGTCACTCTTATCATGAATAAACCTTGACCGAATAATCCTTTAGTGAATCCTTCCCACTTGACATCAAGATCGACATTCTCTGATGAAGCTAGATAGGATGCTCTCTGTATAATAAATCCTTGATCTGGTTCTACTCTCATCACTTTAATATCACCAACAGGTGCTGCAACTAGCCCTATCTCTCCGGGACCTCTGCTAGCTATGTAATCATTTACGAAGAGAGATTGACCTCCGAGAATGGACAATCCAATTGTGCTTAGAATGCTTCTTTCACGTCTTCTTGTCGTAATCTCAATGTTTGGGGACATATATGTCAGTGCTCCAGCTTCGCCTACAATCTTTTCTCCTGCTTCAAGATTCAAAACTAACATAGCATATGATGGACTGTATTTTATTTCGTATTTCAAATTCAGTTCCTCACAAAGAATTTAATTCAACATTCTTATAAAAGTCACTTAGCTAACCACGAAATTAATAACACATTGTGTATCTTTGATAGTAAGCGTGATTATTGTTGAAGGTACGTTCATATTGCGCAACGTGTCTATTGCGAAGAGCTGAACTTGAGACAAGTAGAGCATCAACTGACGAAAAGACTCGATTTAAAGTAATGCAAACCGTTTTGGAGTTGTTGGCTCAAGACTTTGATGTTAATGCTGTTCCAGCTTATATTGGTGCAAAGAGAGATAGATTGATCAAACAGTTAACCGGATGTAAAGACCCCTATAAAGATGATAAGGTGAAATCCAATAATGCAGCTTTAAAATTGTTACCTTTTGCTCGACAACTCGTGAAAGAGTCAGGTGAAGGTTTTTCCAGATTTAAAATTGCTTGTATCATTTCCATTGGTGGAAACGTGATCGAGATGGATGTCAAGAACCACGATTTCGATCTTGGATCATTGAACCAAGAATTCTTTAACAGGCAACTAGCAATTGACAATACTGATTTGTTCTATAGACTTGCTGGAAGAGCACAGACGATCTTGTATTTAGCTGACAACGCTGGTGAAATCGCTTTTGATACAATTCTCGTGGAAGAATTAAAGAATCTTGGAGCAAAAGTTACAGTTGTTGTTAAAGGTGGACCTGCTCTTAATGACGCTCTTATGGAAGACGCGATCGAGGTAGGTATGGTTGATATTGCAGATCGCGTCATTGATACAGGCAGTGACACTGTGGGGTTCATACTCAACGAAATATCTGATGATTTAAAAGAAGATTTGACAACATACGACATCATAGTTGCAAAGGGTATGGCGAACTATGAGACAATTACAGAGTATCATCTCAAAACGCCTATTATACACCTTTTAATCGCGAAATGCCAAACAATTGCTGAAAGCCTCAACATTAATAGAGGTCAAATGGCTGCTGTTGTGGTACAAAATTAAAAATTCAGCATTAAACTGGAATAGAGTACTAGTATAAGATCTGTTCTTCACATATTTTTCTAAACAATGTATCTTTGTGGGGATTCTTCGAAATCTTTGACGATCTCCATAACTCGTCTAGGTCCTTCAACAGTGTCTAAAGGTAAGTCTTTTAGAATCGACCAAGGTCCAACTCTCACTAATTGAGTAACTACGTGGTCATAACCAAAGCATTCCTGAGCAATTTGTAGAATTAAGGTCTTAACTTCTGTTTCTTTTAGGTATCCTATAGCGTGAAGATATTCGTGGAGTAGGATATTATAGATGAAGGCATTAACAAGATTCTTATCTTCAGTTGCAACTTCTACTATTTCAATTAATCTTCGATTCATAACGATGTTATTAGTGCCTACAGGATGATATGCACCAAGATTTAGGGGAAGGTCATCGAGAAATAACATCATGCCAGTTCTATAATGTCCAAGGATTTCTTTGACCGAGTCTTTAACAACTTCCCAAATATCCTTTAGGTTATTCGCGTACTCTAATCTTTCACAGTAACTGTTGCCAATTTCACCATTTAAGTTCATATTTCTTTTTACACATCTATTAATCGCACAGTGGTTAAATTAAAATATTGAGATTTTCAAGTGACAGTCTCTGATTATATTTAGCTGATTTAACTTTTTTTATTTTTTTTCATTCAGAAAGTTATTTTAAACTTGGCAAAACAAGCATAACATTTTTTTGCGTCACTAATAAATTTCTCTCTAATATATTTAAGCTAAAAACTCGGTTTATTAATTATGAGCAGGTAAATATGTTTTTTAGATCTAAAGAACTTAAAAGACATCGATTTTTTGTTATTTGTTCTTTTCCAATAAAAAGAAACATTTTCAAACTCGTAAATAATTTACTGTATTCCAAATAGAAAATTCACTAATAAACATCAGGATATGGAAGAAAAACATCAACAGCAGAAGCCAAATTTACCAAAGTATTAGAAAATAATCAAGTGAAGGTAATATGAATTTAAAAGACATTATTCCCCTTTCATTTAAAGCCATAACTGAGCGTAAATATCGTTTTCTCCTAAATCTAATTGGAATTTTAATTGGAATAACCGCGATAACAGGGCTCGTCTCACTGACTCAAGGGATGAATGCAGAGATCAATGAACAATTAGACATCTTAGGTATAAACTCACTAACAATAATCCCTCGTAATAGTGTTTCGAATACTCCGATGATGGGACAAGGATCGCAGATACTTAACAGCCCCATTACTCTCTCTTGGAGAGATCGTAATGTGGTCTCCAATATTTTAGAGATAAAAGAAGTAGCTGAAGTGCAGTCCAATTATTGCACATATAAGGTTTCAGGAAAAGAGTACGTGTCGCAAGTAGTAGGTGTTGGGGTTGAAATATTTAGTATCAATAGTAATTTTGATGTTAGTGAGGGAAGAGTCTTATCAAGAAATGATAAAGCTGCAGCTGTAATTGGCTCAAAAATTTCCAAGCCGGATAATGAAGAAAAACCTCAGCTTCAGGTGGGAGATAGATTAGTTATAAAAACGATTAGAGAAAAACAAGAGAGAGAGATTACCTTAAGAATTGTTGGAATAGCAAAAGAGAGCGGCACAACGATGGGAGTTAGTCCTGATAATATGATCGTTATTCCGATTAGAACTTCTGAACAATTTTTTGATTCAGCAGGCGAATATTCAATGTTTATGGCATCCATTCACAATATTGATGACATTGATATAGTTGCGAAAAAAATAAGAGATAACCTTGATGATGTAATTGTTGTAACACCTAATTCAGCTAAAGCTATGGTAGAAAACATTATCGACACTCTCGAATCAGTGTTGGGAGGAATCGCAGGAATTAGTTTATTGGTAGCAGGTGTCGGAATAGTAAACACAATGACTACTAGCGTAAATGAGAGAACCCGAGAAATAGGAATATTGAAAGCTTTAGGCGCAAAGAACTATGATGTGCTCCTCCTTTTTCTTAATGAAGCTACGTATACAGGCATAACTGGAGGCTTTTTTGGAGGTGGTTTTGGTTTTATTCTTGGAAGAATTGTGGGAAATTACATTGGTTTAACTGTAGATATCAGTTTATCTCTTTGGTTTTCAGTGATTTGTTTTGCTATCATTACAAGTCTTATTGCTGGTGCTATTCCTGCTTTCCGAGCATCCAAATTAGATCCCGTAGTTGCTTTAAGACACGAGTGACAAGTATAGTCTGGTTAACCCTAAGAAGTAATCTATGTTTTTCTTTCCTTAACCAGTATTTCTAGCTATTATGGTTGGTGTAAATCAATAGGAATTAATAACCGATATTTTAAAGGCTAGAGAAAGCATAGATTAATCTAAATTTAAAAATAGTTAGCAAGCATGAAACGATGAAGATATAAATTATTAAATTACATTGAAGATCTGCGATAGTTTGCTTCTAATTTCTCTTCTATTGATACTGGATATTTATCAGAACTTGTACTACTTTTGCTTAATTGTTCCTTAATCTCAAGGAGTATTAATCGATTTTCAAGAGATATTTTGAGACACTCTTTCAAAGCTTTGAGCATTAGGTCATTTTTTACTGCTTCTATTATTTGGTCCACATCGTAACTTGGTTTAGCATAGAACTCTTGATTTATTTTCTCAAGTAGATCAACAGTTTCCTCTTTACTAATATTTAAATCAGCTTTTGAACTCATAACATAACCTTTCCTATAGAGCACCTCACCAAATCTAAATCTTTTTCTCTTTACCCAATACTAAAGAAATTATTAGCTCAAAGAATTGCTGTCTTGTTTTTCATAAGATATAAGTGTTAAGCTAGATGGTATTTGGAAATGGTAACTTGGCATCTGTTGTAACATTTAAACCAAGTCGATTCAATGGTATTTCATCACCTACTTCCATTAAATGAGTAGTATGCATCTCGCAAGATTTCAATTTACTCAGCGCATCTATACATTTTTGTGCGTTTTCATCGCTTACAGCACTAGCAGCTAACCCATCGAGGATCTCCTTTACGTCTAGGGATATTTTACTCAATCCCATAATCTTCTTGATCTGTTTCATACTTTCGATGACATCTCTGGATATCACATGAACCTCGTCGGATATCCCTGCTATGATCTTTGTAGTGTTCAAAATCGCTGCTGATTCAGCGTGTAACAGTGGTGAATTCTTGCCTGTTATTATCAAAGTTTTACCCGAATCGTTAATAATTTCAATTGCTGCACCACAAAAAACGCCTCTATAACCTTTTCCTTCAATCGCCCTTTTCCTTGCATCCTTAGCAGCTTTTCTTGCAGGTAATACCACTGTGCGATTTTCAGGTTTGACTCCCGCTTTTTGCATGATTTTATCCATCCTTTCAAGGGTGTCTATAGTTGTTTCCCCTTCAACAAACTCTCTTTGGTATTTGAAATAACGTCTGCCAATTTCCTGTTTACTTGCTTCACGCACAACTTCATCATTAATTATGCCTTCCTTTGCCATGTTAACGCTCATGTCGGTTGGCGACTTGATTTTTGCCATTGGATCGTCTTTACCGACCATCTTCTCTATTATCTTCTTCATTATTGCGAAATTTTCTACATCTCTATTGTAGTTAATTGCTGTGATACCATATGCTTCCTTGTAGAAAGGATCGACTACATTATAATCTCCTATATCAGCAGTAGCTGCTTCATAGGCTATGTTGACCGGATGTTCAAGTGGAAGGTTCCAAATGGGGAAAGTCTCAAATTTTCCAAAACCTGAATTGACCCCTCTCTTTCTATCATTATAGACTTGAGCCATACCGAATGACATTTTGCCGCTTCCAGGTCCTGGTGCGGTGATAACTATAATCTTTTTCTGAGTTTTGACATACTCTTGTTTACCGTATCCTCTGTCGCTGACTACAAACTCGATGTCTTCGAGATAATTAGGAAAATCGTAATGCGTGAAAACTTGAATTCTCCTATTCCGCAATTTTTGTATGAATTTTTTTGCAGCAGGTTCATTGTTGAACCTATTTATTACTACTGCAGATACACCCAAACTCAACTCTCGAAGATCGTTTATATCCTTGATTATCTGATCTTCATATGCTAATCCAAAGTCTCGTCTTATTTTTCGTCCTTCAATGTCCTTCGCATTTATGCAATGGATTATTTCTATTTCACCTAGTCGTTGGAGCATCTGTATTTTCGCATCAACTTCGAATCCCGGTAACACTCTTGAAGCATGATAATCATAACGTAGTTTACCTCCAAATTCGAGATACAATTTATCAAATAGTTCAACACGATCTAGTATTTTCTTCACTTGTGCAGACAAATACTTCTTTGTATCAAAGCCCTTTTTCATAAATGAAACTGAATTTGGAGACATATAAAATTCCTTCCTCTATACTAATGACGAACCTAGTGTCATAATCTGTTTCAATTTTATGCGCGCGCTAGCAAAAGATCCTCCTTTGAAGTATCCACAGACGCCACTGCAGCAGCTGCAGTAACAACTTAAAGAAAACTAAGATATTATAATATACGTTAATTAAATTGATTAGAAATAAAAAGAACATTACTTCAATAGCATATATAATAAAATATCGGAATAAATCGCATGTTCTCAAAGATATCCATAATTAGATTGCTTCTTATTTTTCTTTCTTTCCTACTATTTTTTTCCGGGTTAATATACCTAATTTATTTACAATTCGTTTTTCCCAAGCTTATCCCGTATCATGGTAGTGGTGAAAGATTCACATTAGATATAACTAATGATTATGCTTATCAAATATCTTGGTTAGCATTTACTAAACTTCATTTAACGCTACAAGCTAACAACACGGTACAATTGTATGTAAATAGAGAATATGTTTGTGATTGTACACGTTATGATTTGGTTATAGAACCTGGTACTGAAAATTTCATTTTGTTGAAGTCTAATCATCCCGTTTCAGGTATGTTCACAGCAAGACAGGAAATACCTCTAGTGAGGCAACTGTTAGCATTTATTTTATTCCTATCCGGTCTTATAGGCGTAATCACTTCAATAAAATATTTAAGAGTGAATTAGAGGCTTTCCCGTTATTAAAATAAGCATATGTAATAATCAATGAATAAAGCTGGTCAAAAAAAATATCAAGAAAAATTGTAGGTAAATACTAAGACTAAAACTCCAATGACTTATTAGATTTAGAAAGTTTAAACTGAATTACATATCAACTTTTCGTATAACTTCATTACTTCTAGCTTATTGTTTTAAACCTTACTTTCTTACCCTGACGATAAGCGAATACTCCATAGCATTCTGTTCCTATGCTATCAGCCAGTTCTTTCAATTTTTGTTTTTCATCATTTGTAATGCCTGACTTATCGACTTTACACTCAACAAGCTGAATTTCAGTTGTTCTGCGATGGCATTCTCTATCTATAAGTGAACAGTAATTATTCGTTGCTTTTAGACAGATCAGGTCTGGAAATGATGACTTGCTTTGCCTGAAGACGGTCCATCCGTTCTTTTCTAATAGCTTCTTAACTCGGATTTCGAAAAGGTAACCCTTACGATATGAATTACTAGTCATTTTTTTCTTGCAGCTCGTGAGTAAGTTTCTTTAAGAAATTATTAACTTTTTAACCAAAAAAATTAGCAGCATTATTTTTTAACACTTATACGCGAAGAAACGTATTCTTACTAACAAATTTATCTCATATATAAGAACCCTCTTATTTTAGGTGACATATCCTAAACCTCTATTTTTTATTTCAGAAAGAAATTGGAAGTTATAATATTAAGAAATCCAAAAAAGATAGACGAATTGAAATCAAAATATTTATCGTCTTTTTAACTTCTTTAATCGATATATCTCAAATTAAATATTTGAAAAAAAGGATTTAAAGGATCTACTAAAAGGCAAGAAGGAAAACTATTTCCTTAGATGGTGTATAGCCTTATCCACATCTTCAAGACCTAACTTAATAAGCTCCTCCGTGGTTGGTATTCCCTCTTGATCCCAGCCAAATTCAGAATAAGCCTTACTCCTCATTTCGATCAATTGGTCTTTGTTTGGAGCACTTCCTTTATATGGTCCACTTGGGAGCGGGGTATACCATCGATAAGGATTATCATCGTCTGTGAGAGGATCCCATACTATATCTGGTCCACCGAGAAGAAGAGCTGCTCTCTGAATCTGAATAATGCTTCTTCCATTATTGTTCATCCACTTCTCTTGAGTCATATCCCATCCCGTAACAGCTTTATAGAAATTCCATATTAGTCCTTGAATAGGCCCCCATCCTAAACTCATAGTGCAAATAACCAGCGAATCCCCCATAGCAGCCAAGGCTTCTGAAAGAGGGGGTCTTGGAATTGATGTGTGGTCTCCACCTTGGACAGAAAGGGCGTAACCAAGGTATGGGAAATGATGACCCGTTCTTATGCCATGTGCTCCCACCTCTATTCCCTTAAAATGGACAGCGTAATGTGTCATGTCTAAACCTTTCATATCTGAAAGCTTCTTTGCAGCTCGGTAAGTACCCTCAGCTAAGACATTGCCAATCGCTCTTCTCTCCGCTATCAATTTAGCTAGTTCACCCATGGCTTCAGCATCACCCCAATTTGGCTCTATTCCATCAAAATCCTCCTTTGTAAGTATACCGCGCTGGTAGAGCTCGGCTGCGAAGCCCATCGTATTCGCGCTATTGATTCCGCTTAAACCCAAATCATCTACGACAGATGATACATATACTACGCCGTCTGGTTCAAAGAAACCTAGGTTTGTGCCACAGTAAGCTCCAAGCTCATAATCAGGGTTGTCAGTGATTGCTCCTTTCAAGGGTCCGCTTTTGACCACTGCAAGTTTCATGCATGCCCTTGCGCAGCCAAAATCACTCCAGTATCTTTTCACCCAATTTCTGGTTTCGAAGTTGATGACTCCAATACTTTTCTCTTCATGCCACTCTTCCTGCCAGTTCCTTACGGGTTCTGATGATGCTTCAGCTCCGACTGAAAAGGCGCCCGCTCCAGTTCCCCAAAATCCGCGTTGAGGATCAGAGAATATTGAATCATACATCTTCTCTTGAAGATTAAGCAACCCCACAGGATCTGATACATCAGGTAGTGGTCCTGTACCCTTTGCGACAATAGCCTTGAGATTCTTTGATCCCATTACCGCGCCATAACCACCATATCCACAGGCGTGCGTCCACTTTTGCATTACAGCAGCATTTCTAACATTGTTTTCTCCAGCTGGGCCAATGTATAACATAGCGGGTTCTCTCCACAACCCAAATTTTGGGTCTCTTTCCTTCATTATTTTTCTAACTTCTTTGTTTATTGCTTGAGTGGTTTGCTTACCATCTAAACCCCAGATTTTAGTTGCATCTCTAAACTCGACATTTCCATCAGTGATTAAGATATATACAGGTGAATTGGCTCTCCCTTTGACGATTATTCCATCAAAGCCAGCGCACTTTAATTCTATTGGGAACTCTCCTGAGGCAGTTGATCCTACAATACCATTAGATAATGGCGACTTTCCGGTAACGCATATTCTTGCCCCCGCTAGATACCCCGTGAGTGGACCAGTGAAAGCTATTAGGAGATTTTCTGGACCTAAAGGATCTATCTCTCTCCATCTATTTCCAAACCTATCCCAGAGAACCTTCACTGCAAGACCTCTGCCTCCAATATATTGAAACAATATCGATGTATCTAATGATCGCTCTTCGAAATCATTTTTTGTGAGATCGACCTCAGCTATCTTACCAGTATATCCGTAATTCATTTAGATGAATTCCTCTCCTTTCTCTCCATATAGATTAATGACTAAGTTTGCTGTGATCTCTTCAGGATTCTTAGCATAGAGATCATAATTGATTGACTCTGTCCTATTTCCCTTAAATAAAGCAAAATACCCTGCACGTTCACATATTTTTACGCATTCAGGATCACCATCACATAAATCACATATAACAACCTGTTTCCTGTCTGGATGGAGATGTGGGACCTCACCTGGACATGCTTTTATACATGAACCACATGCAGTACATTTTTCTCCATTCACTATGACAGCCCCTGTTTTTTCATGTATAGAAAGAGCTTCAACTGGACAAGAATTAACACAGGGATAATTACTACACTGAGCGCATAGATGCGGTACTTCAATCCCTGGTATAAGCATAAACACTCGTATTCTTGAAGCCTCTGGCCAAATTCTTCCTTCATGCTTTATTGAACATGCAATTTCGCACAAGCGACATCCAGTGCATTTAACGTAGTCTCTAACTATCCATGGTCTAAAAGTTTGTACACGTCTAGCACACAAAGTAAGACCCTCTACATAGTTACTGAACATCTACATTATACATTTATCTATTCATCTTAGATTTTATAAGAACGAGAATAAGAGGATTTTTGATGGGTGGATTAAATTCGAACCCACATAGCTAGATAGCTAGAATTTTTTGTCTATCCTCGTTTGAGAGCTCGAAGAAAAGGTCGTAAAGATTCTCCCTTTCAGCACTTCCCTAATGATCTGTATTGTTACCTCAATATAATTAATCCAATTTCAAACAATATTTTTGCTCATTGTTTTTTAGATTATAATTGATCTTTACTAGTCAATAAAGATAACAACTTGTCAACACTACTGTTGCGGATAGTATTTTAGAGATAGCTAGCTCAAAAATAAAATGGTAGAGAATAATGATAAGCCTTTTTAGGTATAAGATAAGACCCATTATTTTAACAGCTATTGCTCCAGCAGCTGGTTTCACATTTATTTATTTACTCGAAATTTTTCTAAAAATTGAGTTTTCTAAACAACTCAGTGCGATATTCAATTTACTAACAGTTGCTTTGATTGCCTTTTTATTATTCCCAAAAAAAGCTTGGCGTACCCTTTGGGAGAATTGAAACTCAAGTTTTCTTAAGAAAAGTTGGTTTTTATCCTCCTAAAAATGCTTGGAAACATGTTATATTAGGTCTAATATTAGCTGGTTGTACCCTATCAGGCATGCTAATTGCCTCAATCTTTACTGATAGATATGTTGTAGATCTAAGTACAATAAACATCCCACATTTATTATTTAGCTTAAATCCAGCGTTATGGGAAGAGTTATTTTTTCGTGGAGTACTGATGATTTGGCTAATGAAAATTAATCAATCATTAAAACGTGCTTTCTTAATACAATCGGTTTTGTTTGGAGTTATGCACATTAAAGGAACTGATCTATTTGCATTAATCGATGCATTTTCTGTCATTGTTATTGCTATTGGTTTCACATATGTGGCTTATAAAACTCGATCTTTGTTAGCAGGTATGGTTTTTCATTATTTTCACGATGCTTTTTTGTACCTTGTACAAGTACCCAATGGAGTATACTCTGGAATAACCGAGAATGCGGTGTTTTATGGTTCTCTATGGTTAATGGCAGGATTTGGATGCATTATCGCTAAGTACTTTTCTGAAAAGTTAGAGGTATATGCCTCTGAAGAATTGTACAATTTACTTGAAAAAAAACCGATTTTCAGATATAAGCAAGCTCAAAACTGAATTTTCAATTAATCTTTTTTTTATTCCTTGAATAATAAAAAACTGAATAAAGGGTTTTTTTTGATGATTTGAATGGGATTCGAAACCACGTACCAGGGGTGACATCGCCCGAAACCCCCTTTTTTATTATATTAAAAAATATTTTTCAATAATAATTTTCAATTTTAGAAGTTCTTTCTTTATCTAAAGTGTTTATGAGTTTGATGAGAATCCTTCCTTTTACTTTCAACTCCTGATATGATATTGTATGTCCCATCGGGCATAGTTCATCGATTACGACTTCCCCATTATCTGAGTACACAACAGGATATGTGTAACAGCCAATCGGT
>Ga0209635_10003474_pt1 | contig 12282 bp, 9 predicted proteins | sample DeeMarSWOR230_32_FD_187463 | JGI IMG/M metagenome (GOLD analysis project Ga0209635, IMG submission 187463) | Marine sediment microbial communities from White Oak River estuary, North Carolina - WOR-2-30_32 (SPAdes) (version 2) | ecosystem: Environmental > Aquatic > Marine > Intertidal zone >...
GTGAAATTAATAAATCTTCACGAAATTCTGACATATATAATCAAATATTCCCTTAACATTTACTAAATTAAATTTGCAATATTAATTAAAATTATTATATAAATAATTTTCCTTATGAATTATTATGATATGAAATATCTATAAATGAGTTTTTAAACTTATTTTAAAACTGTCTCTAATGATATTAATAATAGACTGAGAAATAAGAATTATTGAAGATTTAAGACAATAATTAATGCACCCTAGTGCAATTTCGTAGGAATTTTCGTTGAAAATTAACAAATCACTGCTTTAAAATTCAAATCCACATTTAGTACAGACATTTTTCTTTGCATATTGTGGTTTTGGTATGTAACTGATTATCTTGGTTTTATCTTCAACTTCCTTAATAGCAAAACCAGATGCACCACAATTTGGGCAAATTCTCCTTGAACCTCCAAGTTCAACTCCTAGATCCTGGGAAGGAGTAGATATTGGGGCGGTAGATGTTCCAAAAGAAGGACTACTTCCAAAGGTTGATGTTTGAGAGGTAATTCCTTGTGCTAAACTAGATGGCATAACTGGTTTGGGTTCTTTTAATTCCTGAATCCTCCTTTCTTTATAGGTTAATTCTTCCTGCAATTTATTAATTTGTGATTGAAGGGGACCAATTTGTTGCTGTAAATTCATGTTTTCTTGTTGAACTCGCTGGAGCTGACCTTGTAGCTGTGGTAATTGTGCTTGCAATTGTGCTTTTTCATTATTTATTTGGTTAATTTGATTTTGATAGGTTTCTATAGTAGCTTGAAGATTTTGGACTTTAGAAGTTAATTGGTTTATTTGATGATCCTTTTCATGAACTTGTGCATTTAAGTTAGCAAATTGAGTATTAACACTTTGGAGTTGATTTTCTAAATCCCTGAGACGTGCTTCTCTTTCTTGAACTTGACTCATTGCTGCATTATATTCTGCTTGTGATGGCCCACTTGGAATTGATAGTTCAGGTTCATATGTTGGGTATGAGGGCGCAGGTGTAGGCGGTGCAGGGCTTGTTGGCGGTATAGATGGTGGAGGTATGGTTGGAGGAGGGACGGTAGGTGGGGGCATAGAAGGAGGTCTTAATGGAGGGGGTGAGGGTTTTTTTGGTTTTTCTTCGTCTTCTCTTTCATATTCGTATGAAATTATAATCACCTTTTTTATTATTTATAAAAAATGATCTAATTTGTAACTTTAATAGTGAACTAACTTTATAAATTATCGCACAAAAGTTAAAGAAAAAGAGTAATAATTTAAAGAAATTAGAAGCACTTCCAATAAGGACTTAGTATCTCCTTTAATTTCGGTATTAATTTATTATTCATATAATCTAAAAGTTCTTTATCTGATTTTTTAGGTTTCTCCTCAATTAATTGATCATACTTATCATTAAGAACTTGTAAACAATTATAAACAGCTTTCGCTTGTTTATCAAGCTCGTAGCCTCCCTCCAATGTAATTAGAATACGATCATTTGCAAATTCCTTAGCAATTGTTTTAATTTTTTTTAAGTAATTTGCTGGTGCTTGATAAGTCCATCCCATCATTGTTAATTCATCTGTCCAATGTGTATCGAAGCCTGCTGATATGAGAATAAATTCAGGCTTAAATTCATTACAAATGGGCGCGATTATTTCGTCGAAATAAAGAGAAATTACATCATCAGCAGCCCTAGGAGGCATGGGATAATTAATTATTTTACCTTTTCCTTTTCCTGTACCTATTTCACCAATAAATCCACTTCCAGGATAAAGAGTTCTCCCATCCTGATGAGAGTTAAACATTACTAATTCTCCATCAGATTTTGATCCATTGAAAAATATATCTTGAGTACCATTACCGTGATGACAGTCCCAATCAATAATAGCAATTCTTTTAATGTTTTTCTCTCTAAAAAGATATTCTGCGGTAATAGCAATATTATTGAATATGCAAAATCCTGAAAACTTATGCGAATTAGAATGATGACCGGGAGGCCTCACTAATGCAAATGCATTTTTGCAATTTCCATTCAGAATTTCATCCGCAGCTTGTAAATTTCCTCCAACGGAATATAATGAGGCTTCATATGTCATTGGTGATGCGTCTGTATCCATATCAATATGTTGGATTCGACCGGTTTTTTCAGCTAATTCACAAACAGATTGAATTTCTTTAATTAACCCTTCTCTATGGACATATTTTATCTGTTCTAAAGTTGCTTTTCTAGGTTTTATTAATTTAAAATCTGGATCTTCTAATACTTTTTTTTCATTTAAAAGATCCATTATTACAATAAGTCTTTCATGACTCTCGACGTGCGTGCCTATCCTATGTTGTAGATAAATGTCATCATATACTATTCCAGTTGTCATTAATATTTCCTCTAATAAGTTTAATAATCTTCTTTTAGTTTAATTTTAGGTTTTAATTTATTTAATACTTACATATTTTTATTTTAAATCTATTATGTATTATTACATAATAATAACTATTAAGAAAATTTGAAAATAACAATGGTTTATCGAACATACAATTTAAAGATCATAATTATTGGAGATTCTGGGGTTGGAAAAACGAGTTTAGTAAAGAGGTTTGTATCAAGGCAATTCTCCAGAGATTACAAAGCATCTATAGGGACAAATTTATTTATCAAGAAAATAGTATCGGATTCTGATGAGGAGATATCACTTAATATTTGGGATATAGCAGGTCAGGAACGTTGGGTGAAAATGAGACATTTATATTATAATGGTTCGGATGGAGCTTTAATTGTTGGAGATCTTACAAGAAAGAATACTTTTTATCAAATTACTAAATTTTGGATACCAGATTTGAAAAAAAATTGCAGTGGTATCCCAATTATTTTACTAGCTAACAAAAATGATCTTAACCCTGATATTTCAAAAACAGAGATTGAGGAAATTAGCAATAAAATAAATGCTAATTCAATAATATATACTTCAGCAAAAAATGGAGAACATGTTGAAGAATCATTCAAATTGATATCAGAATTATCTTTAAAATTCTCACATTAATTTTTAATATAAATTAGAATAGAAAATTTTATTCTATTAATCGATTTTGACTATAATTTTTATAAATTTTCTTTCTCCAGGAGTTAAAATCATTTTAAATGTGTCTTGCATATCTTTTAATGATATAATTTTGGAGATATAATCATCAGCGTTAACTTTTTTCTTAGCAAAAAAATCGATTGAATTTAAAATATCTTCTCTATCATGACTTATACAACCTTTAATACAAATTTCTTTCGAATTTATTATAGACATGGGAAAGGATACTGTTCCTTTATAAAGGCCCTCGATGAGAATTGTCCCTCCTTTTCTTATTAAATTTATTGCCATAAGTATTGACTTTTCATTACCAGCGCAATCAAAAATGAAAGAAGGTAATCCATCGGATTTGATAAATTTCTTGATTTTTGCTACACTAGGAGGAAACGCATCTGTTGCTCCAAATTGTAGCGATTTTTCTCTTAAAAATTGATGAGGTTCAATAATTACAAGATAATTTGGATCTTTTTCACGCATTAAATATTTTAAAAAACACAATCCAATATTTCCTCCACCTATTACAAATATATTTTGGTTATCTTCGATATTAGATAATCTCGTACCTCTTACTGCATTAGCAAATGATTCAATCATCACAGCTTCTTTTGTTGAAATATTTCTTGGTATATGAAATAAATATTCAACTGGTACTTTTGCATATTCTGCAAAACCACCATCTTCAAAGATGCCCATTCCACTTAACTTTCTTTGGCTTAAATCAAGAGCAACGTTTATTCCACATACTTCTTCACCAATTTTTACTCCTAAGACATTTTCTCCTATTTCAACAACTTCACCTGAAAACTCATGACCCATAATTAGTGGAACTTGGTATAATTTTAATTTATAATTTGTAATATCGCTTCCGCATATCCCACAATAATGAACTTTTACAATTACTTCATCTTTTCCTGCAGTGGGTTTAGGATAATCCTCTTTATAAATAATTCTTTGAATATCCTCAAAAACAGCGGCTTTAATCAATAATCATCTCTTTTTTTTCATAATTACATTAAAATTATTTGAATTAGCATAATAAAAGCTTTATTAAAATAAACAAATAGTCTTCTCATTTAAGTAAAAAATCGATTAATAATAAAATTTAATGAATATTTAATTAGGAATTAAGTTCTATTTAGTCTTCCTTATTTGTAAACTTTATAAAATTATTTCTTGGTTCATATAGAGTTCCTTCTTTTATTAATTCTTCAAGAGCATCATTAATCCATTTTTCATCTAAATCCTCTTCTACATCAAGAATTTGAATTATAGCTTTCTTCTCCATTGATTTCCAATTATTTTCTTCAAATATTTCTTTTAATCTATTTAACAATTTATCAAGTTTATTAATTGAACTCCTAGATTGACCCACTAAAATTCTATCCATATCTATTTTTCCAGTTGTCTCATCATAACCCGTATCTTTTAAATATCTTTTAAACAGTTTTATAACTTCATCTACATCTTCCTTAAGTACCTTACTCCTTAAGGCCATTTTAGCATAAGCTTCACTTAATCTGACAAGTGCATCTAAATTTCTTGCTAAGATTGATACAACAGCATCCTCACTTTCATATTGGCCTCTTAAATCTAAATAAAATTCTTTTATCTGTTCTTTAGCTTCTTCTGTTATTAAAGGATGACAAGTTTTCCTAGCATGTTTAATATATTTTTTTAAGAAATCTCCCGATATCGGAGAGATTTTATTATTTTCATCTGTAATTGTTTGATTTGCACTAATCATAGAATTCTGAAGTATGAATTCAGCCATTTGAGCATCCTCAGTAGGATTTGGTCTGTCAATAACTACAAAAATTAGATCAAATCGTGATAATAGAGAGGGTGGTAAATAGATATTTTGAGTTGGAGTTTTATATCGGTCATATCTTCCTGATCGAGGATTTGCTGCTGCAATAATTGCTGTTTGTGCTTTTAATGTTGCTACAATACCAGCCTTAGCTATACTAACAGTTTGTTGTTCCATCTGTTCATGTAGAGCAGATCTATCAGCAGGATTCATCTTATCGAATTCATCAATAGCTGCAACACCACCATTGGCTAATACAACTGCACCTGCTTCAAGGTTCATTTGTCCTGTATCAGAATCTTTAATAACCGCTGCCGTTAAGCCAACGGCCGTAGATCCTTTCCCAGATGTGTAAAGGCCTCGCGGTGATATATCAATTGCGCTTTTGAGGATTTCACTTTTGCCAGTCCCGGGATCTCCTACAAATAACACATGTATTTCTCCTCTCTTATAACTACCGTCAGGCCTCTGTTTTCTAGTACCTGCAAATAAACTTAAAGCACATGCCATTTTAAGTTCATCCCTTCCATAAATCGTAGGAGCAATGGATCGAGCAATTTTTCTTTGGATCATTGGCTCTTTTGATAAATTTTTAATTTCTTTTAGATCTTCTTTTGATAGTTCTATGATGTCTTCTGTTTTATCTTCTGAATCGATAAAATTTACTTCAATGAAGGTTTTAAATAAAGTACTATTTATGTTTTTAATCGATTGGGCTATAACAGATTTGAAAATGCCAATAATTTTTACCCTATCTCCTGGTTTTACAAAATCCACTAATTCTTGTATTAAAATTGCTTGATTAGATCTAGGAATTCTACCAGGGGGTAAATCTTCAGGGATTTCTTGTATCATAATACTTTGCCAATCTATAAATGAAGAATTTTTAGATATTAATCTAAAATCTGATTGTGCCTTAGCCTTACATCTTTTGTTAATACAGAATTTTGGCCACTTTATTTTTGATGTAAGTTGAATCACTTCAAACTGAGAGCCACATATTGTACATTCAAAAGTTGCTTTCACTAACTTTGGTCTTATTGTTGAACTTCTAACTACAATTCCATTGAAACATACTAATGTATCAATATTTTTCGCTCTCAGTCCTCTTAAAGGTAAAATTAATGGACTGTTTTCATCTTTTGTGGTAATCCTAACGTAAAATTCCTGACTTGTTTTACCTCCTCCTTGAAATTTCATAATATTTTCAAAAGCTTCAGCAGCATCTTCTAGCAACAATTCAGGATCTTTTTTAAGCATTTCAGCAATTTGAGAGTCAAAAGCCAATAAATCCTCATATAATATGATTAGAGTATTACCACCTTTAGATATAATATCAATAATTTGGTCCTGATACTTATATACTCCTGGTCTATCTTCGAATAACCTTATAAAATCCTCAAATCGCTGAACTTGATGAATAGGAATACTGGGACTAGTTGAAGGTATAGCCAAGAAAATTCACCTTAATTTTTACGTTAATATACCCAAATTATTTTTAATGATATTTTAATTTGTTATATTAACGATTTAAGCTTATTAAACTGCAAATAAAATTTTTTAGAAAAAAATAAAGAGAGAGATATAGTTTAGTAAAATATAGATTTATTTATATTTTCAATTAAGGAAAATTTTTAAGTTTCTTTAAGTTTTGCTAGTATTTCGCATATTATAGGATCTTGCGACATCTCACATCTTACCTTTAATAAAGCAATGATTCTCTTCTTTATTTTTTCATCTTCATATTTAGCTGTTCTTCCTAAAATTAAGGCAATAGATTGTTGTGTAGTTAAAGAACCAGAATCACTGAGATTTTTCAATAATCTAGATAAAATTTTAGATAATCCAACCTTTTGGATGATTTGAATCATAGTATTTATTATCGATCTTCTTACATCATCAGATTCATCACCTAACAGAATTAAAACTTTTTCAAAATTGTCATCGATAATATTAAAATCGTATATTTTTAGTAAATTAGCAGCTCCTTGTCTAACTTTAGAATCTTCATGATTTAGATTTCCTAATACTTTTTCAATTGGAATTATTGAGGGATCAATATTTTTTATTGAAGCAATTAAATTCATTGAGGAATTCCGGACCCAATTATTTTTATCATTCATTAATAGAACTAACTCGTCAATAATTTGTCGTTTGTCATCAACTTTTTGAATAATATTTCCTAAACTTGAGACAGCTGCATCTCGTACTATCCATTCTTCATCAATTAATGCCTTGTTTAATAAAATATTCACAGCTTCTAAAGGCACTTTATACCCAATAAATCCTAATATTTTAACACTTGTTTCTCGGATAAATGAATCTTTATCTGAATATAAATTTATAATAGTACTCACAGGTATTAAATCAGGTTCTTTTTTAGCAATTTCTAATAATGATTTTGTTAAAATAACTCTTACTGATAAATCCTGTTTATATTGCAACTGGAATAATTCATTTATTACTGGCTTTAAGTAGATTGGATCTTTTTTCGCGATCTTTGAAATTAATTGAGATCCCTCCTTTTTAGCATTGATATTGTAAGGTTCTTGAAATATTGAAAGAATTACCTTTTTATCTATATTATAAAGATAATCATCAACTAGACCTTCTAATGAAACAATTGAATTTAATATTATATCATCATTATCACTGTGAATGAACTTCAGTAGCTTTGGGATTAAGGTATCTGGATTCTGTCTAACTATTTCAATTATGGTGCTTGAAATAATCCCTTTTGATATAAATTTCGATTCATCTTTTATTTTTATTAGATTTTCAAAAATTAAATCTGGAGTTTTAGGATATTTTGTTATAAGAATCTTTGAGATTTCATTTTTTAGATCATTATCTTCAAACTTTATGAAAATTAGGAGGATGCTTAAAACTTTTTCCGGATTTTTTTCCCATAAATCGCCAAGAAGTTTTAATACACTTAATAAAATTTTAGTGTTGCTTGGATCAACTTTATTTATAATCATATCTATATTTAAAGCTTTAGGGTTTTCATCAAAATATTTTCTAAGTGCTTGAGCTGCTGAAATTCTTACATTTTCATCAAAATCAACCAATCCCTCAAAGAGTGGTGTGATTGGAATTGAAAATTTCTTAAAATTCCCTATTTTTGCCAAAATTTCAAAAACTGAAGCTCTAACATTTGCAGTTGGATCATTTATAAAGGGAAGAATTTGAGAAATTAATTCTAAATTAATATTGTCTAAAGAAATATTTTTAAGATTGCGAATAGCAGCGGCTCTTATTTCTCTATGAGGATGATTTAATTTATTCAATATGATATTAATTGGAATGGGAAACCCAGATTCTTCTAAAACATTAAAAATTTCAATCTGTACTTGATTATCTGGATCATTTATCAGCTTTTTCATATCAAGTTTTAGAATTAATTCTTCTTCTTGTTGAATTAGTTTTGAAATTAATTTTAATCCGATTAATTTTAATCTCCACTCGAAATCATTTATTAAGCTAAAAATTAATTTTTTTGGGATTTTTTGTAATAATTCGATATTGGTATTTAATAGAGATCTCGCAAAAGGAAGGACTTTATCATAATTTGGGGAGTCTAAACCCTCTGTTATCCAAGGAAGGATTGTTTCTGGAATATCTTCTTCCAATTGATTTAATACTTTATAGCATACTCTTCTTGAATTAATATTGGGATCACACAAGCCATCAATTAGTAAATTTTTGAATCTCCATTCATTAGGAGAAATTTCATATTTTAATGGGATTCGCTCAAACATAAGAATTAATGTACTCTCAGCATATTTTCTCAATTCTGGATTTTTATTTTTTATAAAATGAAAAAGAGGGATAGGGTCAAAACTTTGACCGCATTTAGTAATTTTAGAATACCTAATATTAAATTTGAATTTATTTTTTCTTGATACTAAATAAAAGGTTGTAAAAATTATTAGAATGATTTCTTCGATTACTGAAGGCCATGCATATAACAAATAATTAGGTTCAATTTCTTGAGTTAAGGTCCAAAAATTTAACGTGTTAGCTAAGGTAGTAATATTTACTAATATAAAATTGACAAATACATTTAAACCAATCGCAGCCATTAAATACGCAGCAAAATAAATATCGATACCACGATATTTAATTTTTCTTCCCCAAAATCGTGTAAAATATCCAATGATTCCAAAAAATAATGTAATATATACAAAATATGAAGACATTGTGGATATAGCGAGTTTACCAGTGAAGAAAAAACTTATTGTTTGAATTAGAGATATCCAAGCCCATACGAATACAAATATCATGAATCCTAAAATAATATATGGTCTAGGAAAAGATACAAACTGTTTCATACCACGTTTACTATTTTCAAAATTTAAAAATAGAGATCTTTTTATCTCTGGGATATGATAATATTCATTTGAAATTCCAGCAATATAACCTTTTGTTCCATAGAGCACTAATATTAATAATGGGTAAACTAGCATCCAGAATATCCAGATCAATAAAAAAGGTAATCCTAACATGCTTAATAAAAGGGGAGGTATAACAAACAAAGAATATAACAATAGAGCCATAAAGAATGAAATTAATTTATTGTTTGATATGTTGATAAAGTATTTGCTAATGAATTTATGAAAAGGTGTAAGACCCTCATCAGATTCTTTGCTTAAGGCAATAAATAAAAAATCTATTAACGGATAAACAGAAATGTAGATTAGGCAAATAATAAAAGGAATTAATAAAATAAGGGGGTTAACTGTTTCAATAGTAAATATAACTCCCATAGAAATAACAATCATAGCCGCCAAGCAGAAAATAACACCATAAATAATACATTGAAGACGATCTTTTGTGTTAAATTCTCCTTTTTTTACTAAAGCAACTTGTTTATATATAATAAAAAAACCAAAAATAAAGATTATTATAAAAATTACAACTAAAATTGATTCAACAAGCAAATTTTCCACAGAATCTAATTTTTATTTATTAATAAATAACATTTAATTTCAATAGTGGTTCATTTTTTTTAATATATTAAAGTATTTTAATTTTTAAATTATAGTGTGGTAAAATTTGAAAAAAATTGAGGAAGAGTTATCTTTAAATTTAAATAGAGTTAATTTTGTATTTAAAAATGAAGAAATTATTACTGAATGTTTAAAAAACCATGGAGGGTTTTCCTTATTAGGAGAACAATATGGTCCATTTGAGAAAGGAAATAAATACAAATTAAAATACTTTTTAGCATTACCATTTATTCAAAATGAGGTTTTAAAACTTAATTCTAGTGAAAAGTGTGACAATATTGATGTTCAGAGGTATGCTATAAACGAACGTGATGATCAAAAATTAATCCATCAATTAAACATCTACTTTTTGAACAGAGTTAAAGAGTTTAAACATTTTATGGAAATTGACGTTAAACGCAACCATAAACCTAAGGTTGATTTAGATAGATACAATTCTTACACTACAAATATCATTGATAGCAGATTATTAAAATTACTTAGATTATCTAAAGCAGAATTATCTTTAGATGATGAAAAAAGACTGAGTTATGCGGAGAAATTATTATATAGAAGACTATATGCTATTATTAAAGCCTGGAGAGCATTTTTCTTATCAATAAATTAAAAAAGAGTCAATCAAAAATTTATAGTTCTATTTACCTTACTCCAAATTTTTTAAAGTAATTTTCTATTAATAATGCAATTTCTTTATTTGGATTTAACTTAGGTAGGATTTCGATGATATTACTCAATGCAAAATATTTTACTCCTTTTTCACTAACTAATTGCTCAACGGTTTTTCCATCATCTCTTATTTCGTTTCTATTCGTTAATCCAATAGCAGAAATTACATTTACATTAAGTTTTTGTAAATCTTCGATGCATTGGATTAATGAACCTCCAGTAGTAGTGACATCTTCAAGAATTACAACTTTACCATTAGGTATTCCTAAATAAAATCTATCTTTTATTTCTCCATGATTTTTTGGTCTTCCTCTGCCCATTGACAATTTAAAAATTCCTGGTTTATAATTTCGATTTTTTCTTGCCCACTTAAATTGCGTGATAATACCTAATTTAGTAGCTCCTTCAGGTACACCAAAAAAACAATCAGGAACCAATTGTAAATATTTTATGTACGATAATAAATAATCGGTTAATTTATCGGTTAAATAAACGTCCTCAGAAATATTTCTCCAATTAACATAAAATGGAGACTCTCTGCCAGATTTTAACAGAACTGGTTCCTTATAAAATCCGATTACTTTATTTTCAATAATAAAATCATAGAATTTTTCTTTTTCAGTTTCCCAATTCATCTAAAATCATACTATTCTTTTAAAAGTAGATATTCTTTTCTAATTTTTGCATAATCTTGAGCAGTAATTTTTCCATCTAAAAATTCTTTTTCCTTCTGCCGCATTATTTTTCTTTTTCTTGCTAATTCTTTTCTCCTCTCAGCTTTCACAAACATTTCTGATATGTTTTTTGATAATTCTACTACTTTATTGTTTTTACTTTTTTGAAGATCAACAAGATACTTCTGAATAGGTTTAACCATTTCAATATTTTTTTTTGCTACATCTAATATTCGAGTAAGAGAGAGAATTATTTCTTCGTCATTTTCGCTATCTAATACACCGATTAAACGTGGAATTGCAATTTCCTTCATGATCTCATCAAGATAACTCTCTATATCTTTCTTAATTGTATTATCTTCATATCTATCTAATTTTTTCTCTCTAATGTATTCTATAAATATAAGGGGTAATTCTACTGGCCAGTTTTTCATTTTTTCCTTGTCTATTAACTGAATTACTCCACCATCTTTTTTATGAAATAATTTTATATCCAATCACCTGTGGTTAGTTTTTCTGGTAAGTATTCATCTGTTAAAAATTTGAACCCATGCGTTGCAAAAGCTTGGATTTCTGCTTTCTCTCTTAATTTTATAGCAAGTTGTAAATCTGTTTCCCAAGCTTTATTCTTTTTTACAAAATCTTCTTTCAATAAGTCTTTTGTACGCTTTTCATCCTGTTTATTCATCCTAATTCTTGCAGCTTTAGGAATTTGATATTTATCCAAATCTCTTGTTAAAACACCTAAAAGCTTTATATTTGGTGTAGCAAGGAAAGGTGATTCATAACTTAATCTTTTTGAACCTCTTAGATAAACAGAGTGAATATAATGTCCATAAGGATCACTGTCAACTAAAGTAAAAGTAGGCAAATTTAATTCTTTATTTAGTCTTTTTAAAAACATACGGGTAGCTACATTTCCTACTCCTTGAGCAGTAAGTAAAATGCAAGGATATTTCCGCCAAAATCTATCTTCTGCAAGTCTCATCATAGCAGCATTTTTCTCAATAACTAAGATTAATTCAGCATCAGATTCAATAATTTCAATTTGA
>Ga0209635_10003476_pt1 | contig 12280 bp, 11 predicted proteins | sample DeeMarSWOR230_32_FD_187463 | JGI IMG/M metagenome (GOLD analysis project Ga0209635, IMG submission 187463) | Marine sediment microbial communities from White Oak River estuary, North Carolina - WOR-2-30_32 (SPAdes) (version 2) | ecosystem: Environmental > Aquatic > Marine > Intertidal zone >...
GTTTTCTAAAGATAAATTTGCGATAAGAGTGGTTAGAGGTCGTCATTTTCACCAATACTTAGAAAGAAACAGCGAATTAGATGTAGCATTTTGCATAGGAAATACACCTAACGTCCTAATTGCCGGAGCAACTTCCGTGGATATTGGAATAGATGAGTTACATATAGCAAATGCACTAGAGCCCTTAAAAGTTGTTAAGGCGTATTCGAATGATCTTTTGATTCCTGCTGAAGCGGAATTTGTTTTGGAAGGGCGTGCATATTTGAAAGAAAGACGCGATGAAGGTCCTTTTGTCGATTTAACGGAAACGTATGACGTGATTCGAGAAGAACCTATTTTTGAAGTTAGAAAAATCACTCATAGAAAGGACGCAATATGGCAAGCTTTGTTGCCGGGCGCACTTGAACACAAAATATTAATGGGAATGCCGCGGGAGCCCACAATTTTCAATAAAGTAAATGAAAAAGGTGTAAAGTGCCTCGACGTGAACGTTAGTCCTGGTGGATGCTCTTGGTTACATGCAATCATTCAGATTGACAAAAAATCAGAAGAAGACGGCAAAAAGGCAATAGAAGGCGGTTTCGAGGGGCATCGAAGTTGTAAACATGTTTTTGTGGTAGACAAAGATATCGACATTTACAATTGTCTATCTGTGGAATGGGCAATGGCAACTCGCTTTCAAGGAGATACCCAGATGATTGTTAAAGACAAAGAACGAGGGAGCAGTCTAGATCCTAGTGCCGAACCTGAAACAAACATGACCACGAAAATCGGGTTTGACTTGACTAAACCACTCGTAGCTAAAGGAAAAAATTTCGACGCCGTAGAATTTCCAAAAGTAGATATAAAGAAATATCTTCATTACAAGGAATGACTGAGTATGAAATTAACACCCGAAGAGCAGGACATGCTGGATGGCAAGCATGGAAAAGCAGTTAGGAAATCGATGGAAATATTGACCACATTGGGTGAGATTTTTGATGCCGAATGCATGGTTGATGTTTGCAGTGTTCAGATAGCTGGGGTTTCCTATGCCAACCTTGGCGAAGCAGGGCTGGAATTCTTAAGCGAAATGGCCGAAGATGGAAAGGTCAAAGTCTTAACAACCCTAAATCCTGCAGGAATGGATCGCGAAAACTGGCAAGCATTAGGAATAAATGAGGAATTTGCCAAGAATCAAATTCGCGTTATCGACGCCTTTGCCAAAATGGGCATAATTACTACATGTTCGTGCACGCCGTATTTCATTGGGAATGTTCCACATTTTGGACAACACGTTGGATGGGCCGAGAGTAGCGCTGTGTGCTATGCAAACTCCGTTATTGGTGCTCGAACTAATCGTGAGGGAGGACCAAGCGCATTAGCTTCGGCTTTAACTGGAAAAACACCAAAATACGGTTATCATTTAGACGAAAATCGCCATAGTCAAGTCTTAGCAAAGGTGAACACTCAAGTCAAAGGTACTGACGGGTTTGGCGTGTTGGGAAAAGCGATTGGTGATAGATTAATTAAACTGGGAAAAAACGTACCATTTATTACAGGAATCCCTTATGCCACCATTGAAGAGCTTAAGTCGTTTTGCGCATCTATTGCTACTTACGGTGGAACAGCGTTATTCCATATGGAAGGTATCACTCCCGAGTTTGACAGATATCCGAAACCAACCGGTAATGTTTTTGAGATTAATCAGGAGGACCTGGAAAAGGCCAGATTTGAACTTGTGGATGACGGTCTGGAAGTGGATTTTGTTAGTATTGGCTGTCCTCACGCTTCAATTAACGAAATCGAAAAAATCGCGAGTTTGCTGAAGGGAAAGAAAGTCAAGAAAGAGTTTTGGATTACTACAGCTCGACCTATAAAGAGAATCGCCGATGAAGCAGGATATTCCAAAATAATTGAAGACGCCGGAGCAAAATTCGCAGCTGACACATGCTGTGTTGTAGCTCCAATAAAGGGCCACTTCAAGGGCATGATGGTAGATTCTGCAAAAGCATGCTATTATGGTCGAGCAACCAACAAGTTCAAAGTGAAAATCGGAACGATTGAAGAGTGTGTTAAGGAGGCGACGAAATGAAGCTAAAAGGACGAAAAATCTACAAAGGCATTACAGAAGGAGAAGCAATTGTTACCGAAGATGGAATTTCATTCTATGGAGGCGTCGATCCTGATACTGGCAAGGTTGTTGAGGCTGGACACGAACTTGAAGGGCAATCAATAACTGGAAAGATTTTGGTATTTCCCACGGGCAAAGGTTCCACAGTTGGATCCTACACATTGTATAGGATGAAGAAAAACAACACTGCTCCAGCAGCAATAGTTAACAAGCAGATCGATACGATTATAGCCGTAGGTTGTATAATCAGCGAAATTCCATGCGTGGACAAAATTGATGTTAATCTAATTAAGACTGGACAAAGAATTGTTGTCAACGGGTCAGAAGGGACTGTTGAGGTGAAATAGGTGGGCAGTGGGAAGGGTTATGGAAAGACGATCCTTTTCGGAGAGCATTTTGTGGTCTATGGGCTGCCATCAATCGTATCGGCGTTAGGAGCTTATACGACTGCTGATGTCAAGGTGGTCAAAGGAAACGGATGGACTGTCAACGATCAGCGACCTGCCACTCCCCGTTACAAAGAACAGAAACACGTTGAGGCGATGCAGGCAATTGCCAACATAATCAATCATTTGAAAGTGGATGTCGAGAATCAAAGACTTGAGATATCTTTTGGTGGTGATTTGATTGCCGCAAGCGGAGTTGGTGCTTCTGCTGCTCAATGCACCTCTTTGGCTCGCGCTTTGAGTGAGACCTTTAATCTTAATCTGGATGACGAAAAGATAAATGAGGCTGCTTATGAAGGAGAGAAAGCATACCATGGAACACCTTCTGGTATAGATAACACAGCCTCCACTTATGGCGGTTTGATTTGGTTTGTAAGAAACTGGAATACTGGTAAGAATACGATAGATTTCCTGCAATCACCAAGAAAGATTCTAATCGTAATCGCAAATTCAGGAATAACAGCCTCAACAACGGAAGTAGTTGCTGATGTCCGGCGGTTAAAAGAAGAAGATCCTGAAAGAATCGAGAAGATTTTTGGTGAATACAGGAAACTGGCTGAAGAAGCAAAAAAGGCTCTGCTTAAAGGAGATATTACTGCTATTGGTAATTTGATGAATCAGAATCACAAGATGTTACAGCAGATAACGGTATCAGGAAAAATCAATGATGAATTGGTGGAAATAGCTTTGGAAAATGGGGCGATTGGCGCCAAATTGACAGGAACTGGTCGAGGTGGCTTAGTGATAGGGTTAGCCGAAAACGAAAACATACAAGAAAAAATTGGCAAGGCTATAGAAGAAAAGGGATATAGTGTTTGGACAACAACGATAGGGTGAGAGAGTTATTAGGTAAGCTGGAACATTTGGCTTCAAAGAACATTTAATTATCAAAATAAACAACAAATCAATCATCATTCAAAACATAGTTCAACGATCTATTCCGCTGGAGCTAGTCTGTGTCACCCTGTGTCGTAAAACATATACGTGGAGATGTAGATCGCGTTCCTGCGGAGATGATTTCCAGAATGGAATCGTCCGTTACTGGACAGTATTTCATGCCGTCATTTTCTTCGCTAGATTTTGGTATTCCCGAGATAGTAATTGTCAAGCGCGCGCTAGAGAGAGATGAGTTTGATTAAGCAGCACGCGCGAAAAAGATTAGGGAATGATGTGTAAGCGTTCGCGTTCAGGCACAGAGAAGCGCACAGTGACCTCGTCAACACCACCATTCGAAGAAGAAACGCGAACTTTGACCCATGCATAACCGTCTTGCTTAATTCTTATCTGCCAGTGGGTGCCAACGGTTTCGTTGTTTTTTATAACGCTAAGCGCAACTGTTTGGTTTCCGCCTACCAATTCGATGTTGAAGGAAAGTAAAACTGAAATGTTGACTGGTTTGTTTGTAGAGGTCTGTAGCGCTTGTAGAGTCGCTGTATCAAAGAACCCTATGTTTGCCACCGCTACCGAAAAATTGAACATTCCACTCATCATCTTTGAAACACCAAAGTGGGCAATCTCCAGTTTCGGCGTGATTTCAACCAGATCAATAAGCATTGGCAAGACCTTCAACGCCCACTTTTCGATTTCTGCTTCTGGAGGATTGTATTTTCGAAAAATCCAAGAACCCCCTATCTGAGTGCAGCCTAGTTGTGGGTGTGTGAAATTTTGCCAAGGCACAAACACGTCGGGGTAATCTTTTTGGAATTGTGATTCCCCACCAGGATAGAACATAGGGCCAAAAAGTTCCACTATGAAACAAAGAGCGTTTTGGGTATCATAGATCCAATCGTCACAAGCTCCATTTGCGCCCACGTAGCGGTACTCGTAGCCTGTTAAATTTTCATACCTCTCTCTCAAAGCAATGTAGACCGAATTGTCAGGCGTCTGAAATACTCTCGAGTATGCCCACGGATGAAGCAGGCATTGCGCTCCACTGTGCGTGTCAAAGACTACTGCGATATTAGTACTGGACTCCACAAAGTTTTTTACTGCAGTTGTTTCTGGTTCCGACAGAGGATAAGCGCCATGGTCTGAATTTGAAAAGTTTGTCCAAGCTTTTGGATAATTTCTGTTTAAGTCGACGCCTCCTATCCCATCTTCATTGTATAATCCGTCACCATCGTTGTCAATCCCTTCCGGGTAAGAAATCCACTGGTTTGTAGTTTCATTCCAGACACGCATTTGAGTGATCTTTCCATCGCCGTTAAGGTCTTCGCATGGGTCTTCGTCTAGTTGACCGTCTAGATCTTCGTCTCGAGGTCTAGCGTTATTTCTTTGGTAAAATCCTTTTAATGTTAAATCATTTCCATCCACATTAACGCATGGAATTATGTAGATTGTCTTTTCGTCCAAAATTTGGGTGACCTTTTCGTTTACACCGTAGTTTGTAAGAACATACCAAGTGTAGTAAAGAGCGATTTCTTGACCAATTATTTCATTGCCATGATGAGGCCCAATAAAAAGCATCGCAGGCTTGGTCTCATGGCTGCCGGTTAAAGAGTTTGTTATTTCAGCTGCCCAGATTGGTTTGCCTTCAAAACTGTCTCCAATAGAGTAGACTCTTATGAGTTTAGGGTAGCTTATTTGAAAGGTTTGAAGCATATCTACTACTTCACCGGAAGTGTGGTATTTCTTGAAATCCAGAACCTGACATGTTTGTAGTTCAATTGCTTCTGAGCTCTGTCGTTCCTTCTGGACAAACAAAACGTCGGGGATGGCATGAGAAAACGGGACAAAAACTAGCAGAAAAACAAGGCTTACGAAAACAAGCCTAGCCGTAATCACACGCTCCAAGTAACCTTTGGGCATAAAAAGGTTAATTAACTTTATAGCTAATCATGAAGCAAGATGCTGTTCACATAACCCGCGCTGTTTACTCAATTTCGATACTATCTATGTATACTCGATTCAGATAATAATTAGTACCCCATCCTCCTATTGGCTACCTGATATCTGTGGTCTGAATCAAGTATACACGCATTAGCTGTCCATTAGAAGCCTGTACTTGGTTTTTCATTAACCGCCGTCCGTCCGTCGTCCGTCCCTCGCGTCGTCTATCGTTTGTTTTGGTTGGTTGGATAAGGTAAAGTTTAATCCTTACATGCCAAGTGTTAAATCACCTACCTCAGAATTATTATAAAACAAGCTGGGAAACTCTTGAAGACCAACCCGATTATACAAACAATGCTCAATCACAAGTCAATTCGAAAGTTTACGGATGAATCTCCTTCGGAAGAAGTAATAGAGACTATTGTGAGGGCAGGTCAGCAGGCGCCATTCGCTTCACAGTATTACAGCGTCTTGCTATCTCAAAACAAGAAGCGTAACCCTTGGAAGGCACCGCTTTTATTCACGATTTGCATCGATTCTCACAAATTCGAGCTCATAATGGCCCATAGGAAATGGAATTTAGCTACGAACGACCTTGCCCTCTTAATTTTTGGAATTCAAGATGCAGCTCTGATGGGTGAAAACATGGTGGTTGCTGGAAGAAGTCTAGGGCTTGGAAGTTGCTTCCTAGGAAGTGCCTTATACAGAGCCGACAAAATTGCCAGAGAGTATAATCTACCAGAAAGAGTGTTTCCTCTCGTGCAATTGGCAATGGGATATCCCGCGGAAGACCCGCCTACACGACCACGATACCCATTGGAATTTACTCTCTTTGAGGACAAATATCCAGAGTTAAGCCAAAAAATGGTTTCAAAAGCCATGAAGCAAATGGATGAGGGTTATCTTGCACAGGATTACTACCTTAAGAACAGGGGCAAAATTCCGTTAGAAACAAACCGTAAAGAGACGTTTACATATGAGAACTATAGCTGGACAGAGCACATCTGCAGAAAATGGGGGCAATGGTATTCAGACCCAAAGGAACTGCTGGAACTATTTGAGAAACGAGGTTTCCACTTGACAAGAAAAAGAAAGACAATGAAATAATTCCTATGGGGCGCGCGCCTCGGCGTCAGATTGATTAAGCTCAGCTTGATTCATCGAACAGTTTGTTGATGAACTTACATCCACGGTTTTCTGGAGGTTTATAAAAACACATTTTGGTGGGCTATTCTTTTGAGAATCTTAGACAGCCCCAACATTGACTAAACAAGCGAACCTTGTGCTGGTTTCTGTGGTTTCTGCACAATTCAACGGCTTTTTCAAGAGGAATTGGAATGTTTTTTGACATGGAATAACAACTACCACGTGGTGTTTTAATCGTTTTTGTCGGATAAAACTTTACCCCACCACCAAGGGAAAGCCCACCCGCGTATGCGATTTTGAAGAGCTGTACCGTTACCTTGTGGATGATTTCGTCATTCAACACTGTCGCAACCTTCGGATTGAAGATTTCACAGTTAAGAATGAGGACTTCTCAGCAAATCTTAAGGGGAAGAGAGAGTACCTCGATGTTTCTGGAACACGTGATCTAGTCAAAGGTTTAAATCAATATTTCCAGAGCAAAATTGAGATTCCAAGAATTAGAATGGGAAAGCGTCAGGAACTTGAGACTTTGATTAACGAAGAGGCTTGTTGTTCGCTAAGTATTTGAGAGGCGAAAGGGACTCATGGGTTCCTCAAATTGCAATTCCTAACTAACATTTGGGCTTGGCATTGCAAGGATAGAAACTATGATTCTTGGATTATCCAAATGCATGCATGCGTTCAGCATTCTAATTTATTTTCTAAACAAAAATGATAAATAGAGTTCATTGAAGATAATATTCTGCTGGAGGAAAGAAATTTGACATTTAAGGAAATGCCTGTTGAAGAGAAACACGATAAACTCCTGAACCAATACATACTGAGTGAACTTATGAATTATGCTCTCCACAAGGAAATGGGAACGATGGATAAGCGGAATACAATGATGTTAAAGGTGTGGAAGAGGATGATTCCAAGCTTAATGGGTGTCGGACTTACAGTGATGAAGGCTGTTGCTCCTGGCACGACATTCAAGAAGATGGTTGACGGTTTTGTCTCTTTTAGTCAAGTGATGATTCCGCTTTCAAACATAGAGGTAACTTGGGTCTCGGACCGTGAAGCAGTTATGAGAACTAAGAACTGCCCTCAGCTCCTAAGAGGGAGAGAGTTGGCGAAAAAAGCTGGTCTTGACATTGACCCAAAGGAAATTTGCAGAAACGACTCTAAAATTATGCCAAAAATGTTGGAAGAGTTCGGAATGGACATGACAATGGAGCTTGAAGAAAACGGATGCGTAATGAGGGCAAAACTGAAATAAGCTGAACTCTTCTCCCGCCTTTTTTGTATAAACGGTTTAATCAATTGATTAAGAAAATTTGGGTTTGGGGATAAAGTTTTATCCCACCACCAAAACGGACGACCACCGTCACGGACGGTTAGTAAATGAAGCGGGAGAGGTAACCACTGTATACTTGGTTCAGGATATATCTATGGATATCATGAGAATAGGATATGAATATAGTATCGGAATCGAGTATGCAACTGTTTGAAAATCCGAAGAACCTGGAGAAGATCGGGTTACGCAAAAATGTATACAATCTCGCAACAGCAAAAAGAGCATCAAGACAATCATCTTCTCTCCGAAAGACCACAAAATGGGGATAATTTAAGAATACCTTTCAATTACGGAGGCAGATTCTTTATAGAAGCAGAAAAAAGAAGAGTTTTGAAGTCTCCAACGTTACGAGTTCTTCATGCACGTGAAGTTAGCTTGAAGAAGTCACGTTCGGTCAAGATACCAACTAGCTTCTCTTCATCCACAACTAGCAATGCTCCTATGTTTTGTTCCTTCATAGTTCTTGCAGCTTCAGTCGCATCCGCATTTTCGGAGGTCGTTATCAATTTTTTAGTGCCTATCTGCAACGCCGGGGTCTGGAGAACTTGAAGGATAGTTCCAGAGCGTAGATTCTGAAAGACTTCACCTGACCCAAAAAACCTAACAATGTCCATCGTGGTGATTATGCCTACCAGTCTTCTCTCCGAGACAAGGGGTAGACGGCGAAAGCTTTTGCTTACCATTTCTCTCTCAGCTTCGATTATTGTTGTGTCACCGGCTCTTGTGACTACTTTTCTTGTCATCAAGGTTGCGACCTTAGTGTTTATGGCTTTCCTCTCGAATATGCTCAGTAGGTCTTTTTCGGTTACAATCGCGATTACATTGTTAGTGCGGTCTACTATTGGCAAACCGCCTACATTACGTTGCTTCATAATTTTAATCGCATCGTCTATCGTCGCGACATCTTGGACAGAAGGCGGATTTGGTTGCATAATTGATTTGACAGGCTCATTTATAGCTTTGAAGAAGGAACCACCAAGCTCGCGTCGAATAATCTCGAATTTTCCGCCTCCTCCCAAATAGTCTACAATATTGGTACTCGTGACTATCCCTTGAAGTTTTTTTGTCTGCGAATCCACAATCGGGATGCGTCTGAAGCCCTCTTCTGCCATAATATGAACGACGTCGTAGACTGTAGTCATAAGCCCTGCTGTGATAACAGGAGACCGGGCAATCTTCATGATTTCTCCTTTGCGGCTTAACCCTTCGACACTCATCTTGCCAATTCGCCCTCTTCTTCTTAACCTAATTCCTACGTATATGATACCTTTGCCTAATGCTCAATTATGAGCCTACAACAATCAGTTCCATATAGATAAGAGCTAGTATAAATCGCACACGCTCCGTCTTCCAGCACTCACAAACCAGAAGAACAACAACACACAGTTTTCAACTGTTATTGTTCGCCCAATTCTACGCCAGCCTCCCCAAAACAATAGAGTCATAACTCTCTCCTCAGTCACAGACAACAGCAACGCTCACCCAACAACCAGGAGGCCCATAGGAAACACGCAAGAAGTAGTAGAACCTGAAAATTTTCCGCGTCCTACTACTTCTAATTGTGCCGGGACAAAAGAAGAAGACGCTAAGAACCTTAACGGTTCTTCAAAAACACATCCAACCTATTGTGCAGATTCCCCGTCCCCTCGGTTTTTTCAAGATGTACCGTTCACAGCCCCAACCCTTTCACACTCGTTTCTTTCTGCTTTTTCCGTAGCGTAGCTGGGATTGGTGGTGATACCTCCACTGGAGTTTTAATCAAAGCTACAGCAGAGGACCAATTAGGGTCATTATTCAATCTCATAAGGGGCATTAAGAAAAATGAACGAGGAAACTAGACTAAAACACGAAACACCAGATTATGGAATCTTTACGCACGTGCTATTTTATTAAATCGTAAGATTTAAGTGAATCTTTGACGTAACCTATCTTGAGGAAGCTCTATGCAAAAATCAAGGATGATTCCTTTAGCGAAAGGTTTGATAGGTGGAAAGGGCGAGGGCATTCATGGGCAACTTGAAGTATTCCTGACTAATCATGACACTATAGAGATCGTTTTTCATAGGAAGCCCTACGGTGGGGCTTCTAACGTAGATTTCTCTATTTCATGCGACGACTTGCAAGATATGATAAACATATTGTCTGAAGCCAAAGAAAAAAGTGACAATTATTGGCTTTCAAGAGCTGCTACAACAGAATCCAAGAGGTAGAAAACCTTGCGCTTCAGTAATACTTATTGTTGCTCCGCAACACTTAATCTCTGAGTTAACCAACTTCAACAGGAGACTTACTTTGACTCGCAAAAAGGCCTTCACGATTTGGCTGCTCATTGTACTCGCCTCCCTAGCTATCTTGGCCACACTACACGCATGGATTCTGTGGCAGGTTGAGCATGCCAATATAATTACGATTTTTTCATTCTCACTAGAAATTACTCTTTACTTGATTGCAACTATGAGTACTGCTTTTCTTTTTATCGGAGCCGTATGCTATGTTGTTTTCCGAGGTGACTCGATTGATTTGCAGCTGTATCAACTAGGCAAAGATTTCGAGGAAAAGTTTGCTAAGAAATGTGAAGAAATCAAGGATTTAACTAACGACTCCTTGATGAAGCTCGGTCTAAATGGATTCCAGTTAAAAGAGAACCTCAAGGACATGCAAGAAAGACTTGAGGAATTGGAAACGCATGGGAAAATCCTCCAGGAAACAAAGGGAAGGCTTGCAAAAATTGAACACAAGATGAGCGTGATTGATGCCACCCGCAAAGATTTGTCTAGTCTAAAGAAGAAACTGCAAGCTATAAAAAATGTGCAAAAGGACTTAAAGAACATTCAAGGAATCGTGGCAAAACTAGATTTCATTCCAAGATCATACTTGACAAGCAGTGATGAAATGAAAATACTTGAAGGCAAAATACTTGAAAGCAGTACAGTCCGGAAATTAGAGCTTAATGACATAAGAAAAATTGAAGACTTCTTATTGAAAAACCCTGTAGAAATAGCAGTAACGGAAGCTATGTCTGAGAGTGAAGCGAAAAGTTTGCAGAGCATAATACAGCTGCTAATGATCCCAGGTATTCAGCACGAAGATGCAGTACTTCTTCTGAAGAGTGGGGTGAATTCTAAGCAGGAACTAGCAGTTCAAGATACCTTCAGTCTAGGGGCTAGAATTGCAAAGACTGCAGAACTTTACATAAAGGAAGGCAAAATCGAAGATAATGAAAAACCCACTTTGGAAGAAATTGCTGCGTGGATTAGACTGGCGAAAACCCACTAATCCGCCTTCCAAAATTTTTCGCAGTTAGCGAATTGTATCTTCGTCAAAATGCCTGTGCCACTAAAGCAACATATTGATGGAAGGACTTGAGCATATCCCTGATCGTTTGCCCTTAGCGTAGCGCGTGCAGAAAGCATCAACATATTAGTCCATTCTGTTTTCTGCTTGCAATACATGCCAATTCCTTGGTTAATCAATTCGCGGTTTCGCCGTCATGTGACGGTTGAGTTCTTATATGGCAGCTTTTGCACTATTTCTGTAGAAGGCTATACCATGGGTTCGAAATTGTTAGTTATTATTGCAACTGGTGACAAGGAAAAAGCTTTGGCTGGTTTAATGTATACTCGCAATGTTTTGAAGAACAAATGGATGGAGGATGTCAAAGTTGTGTTTTTCGGACCTTCTGAGAAACTGGCTGCTCATCATGATAAAATAGCAAGGTTAATCAAAGAGATAACCGCCACGGTTGAATGCTTTGCCTGCAAGGCTATCTCTGATGAAGAAGGCGTATCAGAAAAGTTGGAGGAAGTTGGAATAAAAGTCGAATACGTCGGAACGATTGTGTCAAATTCAATTAAGGAAGGATACCTTCCCATGGTTTGGTGAGGGCAAGTATATTGAGGGAAAAAGAATTCAGAAAGCATCTCGAAGGGCGCAAAATAAGTGAAGAGAGCATTGACTTCGCCGTGAACACTGTTAAGGAGTTCGAGAAGTATCTTGAAAATAGGAATTTGTCGTTTGAGTCGGCAGGTCTAGAGGCACTAACAGATTATGTCTCGCTACTGACAGAGGAAGGCAAGAACTCATGGGAACGGCTAGTCGCCGTTGCTCGCTACTGCAATCTGACCAAGAAGAACGATTACTACGTCTACTTTGCATCGATACTAGGCGCCAGAAATGTCTTGCCCGACATAGGTGAGAGATTAGCATCTATTGCAGGGGAGGAGACTCGACGCAAAGTCTTTCAAGGGTTTATGTTGCCCCCACTAGGGTTACCTCAGGAGAATTATCCTAGAATTACTCAGAAAATTATGGATAAGATGGAAGCTGACTTGTCCAGAGAAACATGCAGAAAAGTCCTTACTTGGAACTATCACAAGTTGCCTGTTGAGGCCTTCAAGGAGAAGAAGGAAA
>Ga0209635_10003485_pt1 | contig 12266 bp, 10 predicted proteins | sample DeeMarSWOR230_32_FD_187463 | JGI IMG/M metagenome (GOLD analysis project Ga0209635, IMG submission 187463) | Marine sediment microbial communities from White Oak River estuary, North Carolina - WOR-2-30_32 (SPAdes) (version 2) | ecosystem: Environmental > Aquatic > Marine > Intertidal zone >...
TCGTTAGCCTTTCAGCTTTGCTCAAAATCCACTTGTCTAAAGGCTGAAGAACGTGTCTTGCATTTTCATCTAAGATATAATCCTTTAGTTGGTTACTCACAAAGCGTGAAGCATTCCATAGTTTAATTAGAAAGCGCCAGCCGTATTCGACGTCTGGCCAGCGGAATGGTATGTCTGAACCTGTAGCTCCGCCGCCAGCAACCCATTGTCTTGCCGCGTCTGCTCCCCGTTTTGAGAAAACTTCTTGAGATGCCACGTAATTGCCGAATGACTTGTGCATCGAACGTCCGTCTGTTCCCAAAACCATGCCGTTGATCAAGCAGCTTTTATACGGCTTTTCGTTGAAGAGAGCTAGGTGCCTAACCATTAGGTAGTATGCCCACGTGCGGATGATGTCCACACCGGAAGCGTGCATATCAGCAGGGAAGAGCCGTCGCCAGTCTTTTCTGTCGGGCCAGCCAGCGTGAACTGCACATGATATTGATGAGTCAAACCACGTGTCTAGGACGTCTCGTTCCGGCTTGAATTCGTTTGAGCCGCATTTTGGGCATTTGTCAATTTTTGGATTTTCTATGCGTGGGTCTATTGGTAACCAATCCGGTTCGGCCAGAACTGTTTCGTTGCATTTTTTGCAGTACCATATTGGTATCGGTGTTGCGAACACTCTTTGCCTTGATATTACCCAGTCCCAGTCAAGTGATTTCGCCCAGTCTATTAGGCGGTATTTCATGTAGTCAGGATACCATTTAATTTCTAAAGCGTTCTTTTCTATTTGATCGGTGAGGATGCGTGTCTTCATAAACCATTGTTCCCTTTCAAGGATTTCTATTGGGGTGTGGCATCTCCAGCAAACGCTTACTTCTTGACTGATAGGTTCGATTTTTTCTAGTAACCCTTCTTTTTTCAAGTCTTCAATTATGGCTTTTTTAGCTTCTTCAGTCGTCATTCCAGCGTATTTTCCAGCGTTTTGGGTCATTTCACCTTTTTCATCAACACACGTTATGACTGGTAGATTATGTTTAGACACGCTTTTTACGTCTGCTTTGTCTCCGTATGTGCATATCATCACAACGCCTGTTCCAAATTCTGGGTCTACAAGATCGTCGGTTATGACTTCTACTGTTCTATTCGCTGTGGGTACATGAATTTCCTTCCCAACGTATCGCTTGTAACGTTCGTCGTGGGCGTTTACAGCTACCGTTACGCATGCTGGGATTAGTTCTGGTCTTGTCGTGGCTATTGTAAGGAAGCCGCCTTCCTCAAGTTTAAACCTTATATAATGCAGTTGTGCGGTTCTTGTTTCGTATTCCACTTCAGCATCTGCTATGGCGGTTTCGCATCTTGGACACCAATTTACGGGGTGCGTTCCACGGTAGATGAATCCTTTCTTATAGAGAAGAACGAAGGAAAGTTGGGTGCGTCTCCAATAGTTCGGATCCATTGTTTTGTACTCTGTCGTCCAATCAATTGAACACCCAAGATTGGTAATCGCTTTCTTCATAACGCCTATATTTTTGCTCACAAGCTCCTCGCAAAGTCTTCTAAACTTATCTGGTGGGAGATCCGTTTTTTTGATTCCATGCAGCTTCTCAACTTCCACTTCGGTGGGCAAGCCGTGGCAGTCCCACCCTTGAGGGAAATAAACATTATAGCTTTTCATGCGCTTGTATCTGGCTACCATGTCGAAGTATGTCCAGTTGAGGACTAACCCCATGTGAAATTCACCTGATGGGTAAGGTGGCGGAGTGTCAATGCTGAATGTGGGACATGTCTTGTCATTCCAGTCGAAACGGTAAACACCCATGTCTTCCCATTTCTTCTGCCACTTCTCCTCAACTTCAAGAACTTTGAATCCCTTAGGCAACGGCTGCTTCATCATTACAACATCCTAAACGTGCTTAAACCTTAGGAAAAATAAATATACCAATAAATAATAGTTACCCTCGGAAGGTTTAGGGGAGCTGGGGGGTGACCCGGCTGAGAGGACGGTTGAACACTGTCGACCCTTTGAACCTGACCCAGATAATGCTGGCGTAGGGAGAGTGTGCAAATGCACAAGAAAAAAATGCTTCCGAAGATTCGAAAATCTAATCCCCTAAACATTTTGGAGGCGCATGGTTAAATTGGCTCTCAAGCCACCGCCTGAATGGGGAACAGAACCAGTACCAGCCGAGAAAAGAGTTCTAAGACCAATCGATTACTTCATCTTATGGTCCAGTTTGGCAGTAGGATTGCTTGTGCTTGAGGCTGGGGGCTTGCTTGTAGGCCTACCCATGCCGATAGCTTTGGCAATAGCATTACTAGGCTCCGTTATAGGCTCTGTTATGCTAGCGTTGGCTGGCGGCCTAGGGAGCAAGTATGGCCTTCCAACTATGGTAAGCTTAAGGGGAGTTCTAGGATTGAGAGGATCATATCTCCCAACTGCACTAAACGTAATACAGCTAATCAGCTGGGCGGCTTTTGAGATTTTAGTTATGGCTGAGTCTGCTCGTTCTATTTCTGGACAATTTTTAGGTTCATACACCACGTACTTTTGGGTATTCTTCTTCGCCGCCTGGTGCATGTTAATGAGTCTGGGTGGACCACTAACAGTGATAAGACAATGGTTAGAGAAATTCGCGATATGGCTGGTTTACGGCACTGCAGCCTTTATCACCTATATAATTCTTTGCAAAGCAGCTTACCTTCCGTTTCAAGTAGGTGAACCTATGCCAGTAGGACTAGCCTTAGACTTAGTCATAGCCATGCCCATATCATGGTGGCCTTTAATATCGGATTATAATAGATTCGCAAAGAGCGAAAAGGGAGCATTTATCGGCACGACAACTGGTTACGCCTTCACAAACTTTTGGTTTTATGCCTTAGGCATCCTACTTATAGGGTATATTGGCGGTAGCGCCATCTCAGCGATAACGTCCATTACGTTTGGTGGTTTAGCTCTCTCTATATTGCTTGTAGATGAGACGGATAACGGCTTTGCTGACATATACTCAGCAGCGGTCTCGATACAAAACGTTTCACCAAAGTCCAAACAACGGAAGATTATCATTGCCGTGACCGTGGTAAGCGTCCTGATGATCACTTTGATGCCTGAGCAATGGCAGCTTGCATACCAAGATTTCCTCATTTACATAGGAGCGGTTTTCGTACCTTTACTCGGCGTGTTTGCCATGGATTTTTACATTCTTAAGAAAAAGCAGTATGAATTAGAGGAGTTTTACGCTTCAGCCAAGCATTTCAGAATTAAACCAGCAATCGCTTGGTTTATCGGTATCATTGCATATTTCATATTATACTTTTATACTGCCATAGGTTCCAGCATTCTGTCCTTCGTGATTTCAGCTCTTGTGCTTTACATACTTGAGAAGGCTGGTTAAAACATGGTTGGCATCAAAAAAGTGAAGGGTAAAATTCCCGTTGCAATAACAATAGCTGGAAGCGATTCTGGAGGAGGCGCGGGAATTCAAGCAGACCTCAAAACTTTTGCAGCCTTAGGTGTTCACGGCACAACAGCAATCACATCTATCACCGCTCAGAACACTCATTCGGTTACGGCTGTTGAAGACTTGAAACCTGAAATGATTCGAGAACAGATTAAGGCAGTGGCTGGGGACTTAGGTATTGACGCTGGAAAAACTGGGATGCTCCACACGAAAGAAATAATCAAAACTGTTACTTCAGAAGTTTCAAAATACAAGTTTCCACTGGTTGTCGACCCTGTTATGACTGCCAAATCTGGAGCACCACTCTTGAAAACTGAAGCTATGGATGCTCTGAAGAATCATCTTATGCCAAAAGCCACGGTTATAACACCCAACAGGTTTGAGGCTGAGAAACTCGCCGACATGAAAATTGAAAATCTAAAAGACGCAGAGTTTGCAGCTAAGAAAATCTCTGAAATGGGACCAAAAGCCATTGTAATCAAAGGCGGACACTTGGAAGGGAACGAGGCAATTGACCTCCTCTACTATGAGGGAAAGTTTAAAGCGTTTAGCTATCCAAGACTTGACGTTAAAACCACACATGGAACTGGTTGCAGTTTTTCAGCAGCAATAGCAGCTGAACTCGCCAAGAAGACGAGTTTATTGGTGGCTGTTAGAAATGCCAAGAAAATTGTGACTTTGGGTATAAAGTTCGGATTAAAAATTGGAAAGGGTTATGGTCCAGTAAATCCGATGGCTTATCTCTATCGTGAGTCTTCGAGATACAATGTTTTGATAAGTCTGGAAAATGCTAAGGCTTTGCTTGAGGCAAGCCCTGAAGTTACAATGCTTGTACCTGAAGTTGGCATGAACGTTGCTATGGCGATTCCCTACGCAGAAAGCAGTGATGATGTGGCTGCGATAGAAGGTAGAATCGTTAAAACACGCGAAGGCGCTAGGGCTGCTGGCAACCCAAAATTTGGATGCTCTTCACACTTGGCCAGATACATACTTGAAATAATCAAATATGACGAAAGGAAGATGGCTGTGATTAACCTGAAGTTTTCAGACGAGATTCTTAAAACCTTAGAAAAGTGGGATATGACAATATCCTTTTACGACAGGAAAAATGAACCTGAAGAAATCAAAAGAGTTGATGGACTGAGCGTGCCTTGGGGTGTAAAGGAGGCCATTAAGAAGGCTGGAAAAGTTCCAGATGTTATTTATCATAGAGGAGATATCGGTAAAGAGCCTATGACAGTTATTTTAGGTGAGCAAGGCTATGATTTGGCGAAACTTACAGTGCAGCTTGCAAAGGAAATAGAAAAGAAATGAAAACCAGGGTTATGTATGCCAAAAAGTTAGCTATAGTCATTGTTTTCTCCGCCTTAGGAGTAGCTATAGCACCTTTCTTTTGGTTTTGGTTTTTAGGCACAAAAGCTTATCCAACACAACATATGATTAACGCAATTTTAGGAGTACTTATAGGTCCATTCTGGGCAGCCATTGCAGCAATTTTCATAGGAACCATAAGAAACATGTTGGGCATAGGCACTTTCTATGCTTTTCCTGGAGGAATACCTGGAGGCATAGTTGTAGGCATCATTTACTGGTTTCTTAAACGCCTTAAATTAAGCGAAAAAGCACGTTTAATATCAGCTTTTGCAGAGCCAATAGGTACACTGTTGATAGGTGTTCCACTTTCTCTTCTTCTTTTTGCTCCATGGATGATGGATCCGAAGCTTTTAGGTTTGATTGAAAAAGAAGGGACTTTGTTTGCTTTCTTAATTTTAGGGGCTGGATGGGCTTTAAGCTGCGTTCTAGGAAGCATCATAGGATTCATCATCCTTCTAATCTTAAATAGAGTGGGAATAAACAGGGAGACATTGTTTGGTGAAAAATAAACAGAAAGTGCAATTGAAAGGCAGAGAAATCCTTGGCAAAAAAATACTAATATTAGGTGAGGCTGGTTCTGGAAAAACCAAGCTGGCAGCCCAGCTGCTCCGAGAATTAATGATGCTGGTGAATACTGAAGAAATAACTGTTATTGATTTTGCTCCGCAAAGAGTCGGTGAAATTGGCGGAAAATTAACGGACTACATGAACACAACTGGTGAAATTAAATATTTTTCACCAAAAAATGTTTACACGCCTAGATTAGCTGGCACATCGCCCAAGCAAGTATTACGTTACGCAGAATTGAACATAAAAAGCATGGAACCACTGTTTAATAGGTTCATTCGAAACGTCACCCAAGTTCTTGTTCTAAATGATATTACACTCTATCTTCATTTGGGTAAACTAGAAACCGTTTTAAAGTGTGTAAGGTTGGCCAAGACTTTTTTAGCTACAGCCTATTATGGTTCAAAACTTGCTGAGGATTTAGGAACTGGGATAAGCACGAGAGAAAGGAAATTGACTGACAAATTAGCTGCTTTCATGGATGTAACTGTCAACATTAATTAATCTCCTAAAATCGGAAAAAACAATGTTTCCAAGAAAAGCTGATGACCTCTACAATAGAATTCTTTCAGGAAAATTGTAGATGTTCATGTGTCTTCCTCGTGCAAATCCTACTAAGGTTAAGCCAGCATCCTTAGCAACTGCAATTCCCGAATCTATTGCTGCAGCCAGAGAGGCCACGATGGGTAAGCCAACTCTTGCCGCTTTATGAACTATGTCGCCTGTTAGCCGCCCAGTCAAAGCAAGAAAGCATTTACTAAAATCGGTTTTGTTCAAGGCTCCGATGCCGATTACCTTGTCAACAGCGTTGTGACGTCCCACATCTTCAGCGAAAGCTACAAGACTGTCGTCGTTTTTGTAAATTGCTGCTGCATGCACTCCGCCAGTTTTCCTAAAAGTCTCAGCGATAGAGTTTAGGCGGTTAACACAGTTTAGTATGATTTGAGCCTTAACTGCCAAGTCTGACTTAACCTTAGGAAGCCTTGCCGAAATTTGATAAGGCGATGGACTGCTGCATGTTGAAAGGATTATGCGGGAGAAAGGTTTTTGAAGCTTCAATCTTTTTTGTAAGTCAATATTTGGTTTCAGTTTTACACGGCAAACACTGTTCTTTCTGAAGTTTATTTCCTCGATTTCCTTGATTGATTCTATGATTCCCTCTGAAAGCAGGTGGCCGACAGCTAATTCTTTCAGGTTTGAGGGTGAACAGAAAACGGTTGTGTAATGTTTTTTGTTAACAGAAATGTGTAACGGTTTTTCTTCTGCCACGTAATCCGTCATTTTGCGAGTTTCTCTGGCGGCAACATCAACTTTTACAATCGTAACCTTTAACATGATGCTCACTTCTCCAATTCTAAAAGGATGAAATCCACGATCTCATCTGCAATGTTGACCCTTGCAACTGATTGCAAGCCTTTCCACCCTGGTTGACTATTAACCTCGACGAAAAGAGGCCCATTAGGAGTTTCTAAAATGTCTACGCCAGCGATTTTGCATTCGATGAGTTCTGCTGATTTGACAGCCATCGTCTCAAGTGTCTTATCAAGGTCTATTGAAACTGGTTTTGCTCCTTGACTGTAATTGGTTTTCCATGTGTTCGCGATACGCTTCATTGCTGCGACAACACGGTTGCCTACGACGAAGGCGCGGACATCTGAAAAGCCGTGGGGGACAAACTCTTGGAGGTATATCACGCCGTGATAGAATGTTATGGCTCTAAATATTGTGGCCGCAACTTCCAAGTCCGTAACTCTTGTTGAACCTATCCCTCTTGAACCGAAAATAGGTTTCACAATAACGTCTCCGCCCAATTCAATAAAAGCCTTTAACGCTTCGTCAACATTTTCAGTTACCGCTGTACGCGGCACAGGTATGTCGTTCTCTTCCAAAATTGTTAGAATAGCATACTTGTCAACGCAGTGTTCAATCGCTTCAGGCGGATTTATGACGTACAGGCCTAAACGTTGGAGACGATAAAGGATGTCCATTCTGAAAACTATTTCTTCCAAGGAGCCGCGTCCAATCGGACGAATTATCAAGGCATTCAGCTCTTCCGGAATCCGGATGCTGTTAGCATTTAGGTATGGTTTGTAGCTGACACGCGCAACCAGATGTGAAAATCTAAAGCAGAGATGTGGAATATTACGTCTGGCTAATGTTTCTCGAAGCTGTGTTGAACTCCAAGAGTTTTCGTTTCGTGTTACGATTCCAATTTTCAAAAACAGACCTTCTGCCTTTCTAATCTGGGAAAGATGCTACTGATTATGTTCTTAAAGTTTCTGGGTAATGCATTAAAATTTGTGAATGTAAGGGATTAGCTGTTCTGCGCTTTCAAACTTTTCGGAAAGCTCAACATTCAAAAAGGCACCTTGAACATTGAAGTATGGCGACCCCTTCCGTGAAAACAATGTCAAGACTTTGCCTCCATGGTTAATTTGGAAGCCGTCTCTACAGGGCTCGTGTCCCCTTATCAGAATCTTAACATTGAATCTCCTTAACATTTCATTTGTTATGTTTTCACCGAAGAGCCTACCAGCCCCCCTAGGAGATTCACATACTCCCTTAATCGTTTCGGTTGGGTCGCTCCAGAGCATGTCTTCAAGCAGTCTTTGGTTCGGATGTTTCGCGAGAGCATAGGCTAAGTCTTCTATGGTTTTTGCTTGTGATGGCAAGCCCCCATGAATAATCAAGTAGCGTTTCTCAACTAGCACCGCATTGTACAAATACTTGAAGAGTTCGTGAATTCTTGAGTAGACAATCCTCCATTTTTCCCCGAATTTTGCATGAAACTGCATTGGCAAATCATGGGGAGAAGCCAGAAGGTCTTGTGGACCCTCGTGGTTGCCACGCATCAAAATAACTTGTTGTGGAAAAAGAAGTTTCAGCTTTAAGACTATATGGTAGACTTCAACGGAGTAACTACCACGGTCGCCATAATCCCCAAGAAAAACTAGAACAGCATTGTTATTCTGTTTAAGCTTCTGTAGAACATTGGCTTCTTTTAGGATATGGACTAGGCTTTCCAAGTCTCCATGCAAGTCGCTAACCATTATTGCTTTGCCCAAAGGTTTGATCTTAACAAGTCTACCCACAACATCGAAATTTCCAACAAACCCATCTTCTTCAGCAAGTAGTTGCGCAGTCTCTTCAACCAAACTAGCAAAATCTTCGAATCGCACCTCTAGGGCTTCTTTGGCCATTTGCGAAACGTTTGTTCGCAACTATTACACCTTAGACTTATTCAATAATGATTTTTCTCTCCATGAAATCAAAAACGTTCGTCTCTATCTCTTTTTTCTGGTTATGGATTTTCTCCAGTGTTTCCTTCAGGTTTCGATTTATAGCGTTTTTTTCCGATTCAACCCGTTTTTTTCTTCTTTTCAATTTATTAAGTTCTTCTTGAAGTCTTGAGAGTTCTTCTTTTGTCTTTGCCGTTTCAGCTGAGGTTGAAAGTTGCTTTCTCCGTACCATCGTTTCGTTGCATTTTCTGTGAAGGGAATCTAAAGAATTCTTATTAAGAATTCTTTCTATGGCTTGCTTCGCTTTTCGTTTTCTATCCTGCTTCAGTTTCGGTTTATCTTCAGACAGCGAGCCAGCTAATTTTTTGAGAATCTGCTTTAAAATTGGATACCCTTCTTCTTCTGCTACAAAAGCATCGAAGGGACTTTCAATATAGTGGTTGAGCTTTTCCAGCTTGTCCGGCGTTAAACCGCCTTTGCGGAACACTAGCCTCTGGAATTTTATTAACGGTTTTCGAAGGTGTCGAAGATTATGTTTCAACTTTTTTCTTAACTCTTCTATTTCTGTGTTTGTTTGATTCAGTTGAGTCAAGCTTTCTCTATTTTTTAAATCAGTCGTTTCTTGCTGTGTTTCACCTATTTTCCTTTCAATCGAAGCCTCTCTGATTTTCATCTTCTTCCTTCGGGCTTCCAAATCTTCCAGTTGACCTTCGAGGTCAAGGAGCTTGTCAATGAGCTGGAAGGTTTCCTCTAAGGTTTTGGTTTTAACATACTCTTTCTCCAGAAAGTTTTGAAGCTCTTTCAAGGATTCTTTTGCTCTTTCGAAAACTCCCTGGAATCTTCTTCTATCCATTATGAAGAAGGGTGATATCCTTGGAAACCAGTTTTTAATATCAACTTCAGTCACTGCAAAGGCCCTTTGAGTTTCCTGGACGAAATCTTGGAAGCCGCCATAGGAGACTTCATCTGGAACCTTAATCTCGCGTGTTCTTTCAATGAATAAGCGTGCCAGCTTGTTCAACGCTCTAGCTCTACCATAAGTCTTCATATTCCTTTTCTCAATCTCTTTCCGACTTTTTTCCAAAAGCACCTTGCTAACATCCGTGACGTCTTCAAGCATCTTTTCTATTTCATTAAGTAATTTTTGAGCCTTTTCATGGACCGGAACAAAAATTGAGCCAGTTTCCCTTTCAAGCCAATCTTTTATGTCCCTTAAAGAAAATTTTGCTATGTCAGACAATGAACTTCCCAATATAAAATATGTACAAGCCATATTTATCTTTCAAGTTTTCGAGAGGCATTTCCGCTCACTTCACTCTTTTCTGAGTAGCTACTCTTAAATAATTAAACAGAGGCTGATGTGTCTGAACACTGTTAAGGTGAAATCATGATTAGCTTGGATACAAAACAAATTTCTTTCATCGCAATGATGAGCGCTTTAGGCATTCTTCTCTCGGGAATCTCACTGAATATTGCGCCTATATTAAGGGCGGTCTCTGGCGAAGGTGGAGCAGCGCTTGACCTTTCTCACATTGCAACTTTTGTAGCGGCTATCTTCGGTGGGCCTTATGTAGGTGGAATAGTCGGTTTTGTAAGCGGAATTTATTCAGGCTATTATTTTGGCTATGTGATGGGTTCACTCGGACTGCTTTCTCTCATAGGGATACCATTTGGGAAAGCCCTAACTGGCTTAACGGCGGGGCTTCTTTATGAAAAATTGAGAGTAAGTAGAAGCTCTCGACCTTCTACATTAACCGTTCCTTTAATACTTGTATCGTATGTTCCAGAATGCGTTTTCACCGTTTTCTATTTTCTATATCTGGTAATGTACGTCTATGGAAGTGCGATGGCCTTTATGATACCCGTAGTCATTCCAAAAGCATGGATCGAAATATTTCTAATGAGTCTCTTTACGGGTGCACTTGTGGGAAACAATGGTTTTAGGGAATTTATCTTCAAATTGTTTCACCCCCAAAAGTTAGAAACAGCAATTAGAGTGAACAAAAAATAGATGAAAATTAATTTTCAAGGCTACAGATTATTCTTGAAGCCAAACGATTCTATTAATGCTTCAACGTTGATTTCTCCGGCTTTAAATGTGCTGCCAGTTCTTATGTTATTGACAGCCAGAATTGCCGGAGCGAAGAGGTTTGGGTCGATTTTGTAGAAGTCATAGTTCGCTTCTTCAAAAATTTCTATGAAGGGTTTTCCATACGCCTTAGAAGCTTTAGATGGAGCTTTGTCAACTATTTGTTTTAGTTCTTCTTCATCGTCATGTTCAACAGCATAGTAGGTTGTTCCTCCATAAAGGATTGCGTCGTTTGTTCTCGCCATTGCCTGCGTAAACTTCGGGTGGATTGGAGGTATTGGCGCACATCCCCAAGCATACAAGATCACTTTGGGGTCTAATCCAAGCTTGCTAAGCTTGTGGATTCCAGTTTCTACTATTCGGCCTGAAACTTGTGTTGCACCCGTTATGCTGGTTGTGGGAGCCAAAGTTATGGCTAGATTTTCAGGTGAAACTTTGCATTCTTCTGCAAACCGCTTCACAAGCTTCAGTGGCGGATGCTTATCAGTTTCTAAAACCACAACTGCCTTGTCAAAATGGTCTCTATATTCGATTTTGTCGTAGATTTCCCTCGGTTTTAACGCGAGGGCTCTTGCCGGTCCTGAACCTATCGCAAAGTAGTCTCCTTCTTTTATCTGCCAGCCTGCAAATTGTGACCCTAATGTTGCAATAACTGGATGGTCTGTGTAAACGAACATAGATGGAAGTTCAAGTTCCCCGTACTTTCTGTACGTTATCTTTGCTTTTCCACATCCACCCATGCAGATTTCCGTTATGATTTTTCCAGCTTCGAATCCGCCTTTCGCCTTTATCCCAGCATCCACAAGTGTTGCTCCAAAGCTTGTTTTTTCAACTTTCACGCCGTAAAAATCTGGATTTTTGCACAATTTCTGCAATAGTTTCCATGCCAAGCGGTTTACGCTTAAAGCATTTTCCAAATGAATTTTCTCCTCTTGTCTTAGGTATAGAAAAGTTTCTCATAACGGCTCAAGTGGGGATTTTTCCCTTTAAGAACATAAAGTTTGCCTTTACTGTTTTCTGTGAGGTCTCCGAGGAAAAGGTAGAATGGGCCTTCAACCCTATCGTCTTCTTCAATTTTGACCTTCTTCTTTACGCTTTCTATTGTGAAGGTTGGCAGAACAGACTCTAAGAATCCGCCTACAACTATTTTTCCCCCAGTCATGCATGCACCAGCCCTTCCTTCACAATCTTTTTGAACGTAAATTGTTCCGTTATGCATTCTCAAACCCACGAATTGGCCGGCAGTGCCGTAGATTTTGATTACGCCTTTCCTCATGTAGGCTCCTGCTTCGTTTCCAGCGTTTCCATGGACGATTATTTTTCCTCCACGCATTCCTTTGCTGCTTCCGCGGTATGGTGCGCCTAGATAGTCGCCAGCATTTCCGTGGATCTCGATTGTTCCCCCCTTCATCATTGAGCCAGTCCATCTGCCAACATTTCCATGGACAGTTATTTTTCCGCCTTCTATTTCCTCACCTAAGTGCATGCCTACGTCGCCATGAATTGCTATTTCTCCATTTGTCATGTAGGCTCCTATTCTTCGAACTTTGCTCA
>Ga0209635_10003486_pt1 | contig 12261 bp, 11 predicted proteins | sample DeeMarSWOR230_32_FD_187463 | JGI IMG/M metagenome (GOLD analysis project Ga0209635, IMG submission 187463) | Marine sediment microbial communities from White Oak River estuary, North Carolina - WOR-2-30_32 (SPAdes) (version 2) | ecosystem: Environmental > Aquatic > Marine > Intertidal zone >...
GTGGCATTCTTTAACTTCAACTATTTTTTCGATTCTGTTTTTGTTTGGGTTTAAAATCAAAAAATCCACTGCCCCCCCAATAGCAACTTTTAGAACATTCTCTTTACCATACTTCCGGATAAGTTCTTTTTTTGCTTTGTATTCAGCTCTGTATCCCTTTCTCATTCTAACCAATAACCATTATGTAACCTTTAAATTAATTTCTTTTCAAAATCATAGTATTTTATTTTAAGTGATATGTATGGCAGAAAAGGATATAGGAGAAAAAATTAAGGAATTAATGTACAGACCAGATCATATAAGAAATATCGGCACTGTAGCCCATATAGATCATGGTAAAACGACTTTCTCAGACCATCTTTTAGCAGGAGCAGGTATGATTTCAAAAGAATTAGCGGGCAGAAAACTTTTCCTCGATTTTGACGTACAAGAACAACAGAGAGGGATAACAATCTGGTCTGCTAACGCCAGTATGGTTCACAATTTTCAAGGAAAAGATTATTTGGTTAACCTCATCGATACACCAGGTCACGTTGACTTTGGAGGTGATGTGACAAGAGCTATGCGTGCCGTAGACGGAGCAATAGTTCTGGTTGATGCAGTGGAAGGGGTCATGCCACAAACAGAAACGGTTTTGAGACAAAGCCTGAAAGAGAGAGTAAAACCAATCCTATTCATCAACAAATCTGACAGGTTATTAAGGGAATTGAAACTATCACCAAAACAGATGCAAGAAAGATTCACCAACATCATCAGAGAAGTCAACATGTTGATACAAAAATACGGAGAAGAACAATTCAAGAACAAATGGTTGGTTAATGTTAATGATGGTTCCGTTACCTTTGGTTCAGCCTTGAGAAAATGGGCCATTTCTATCCCATACATGAAGAAGAGTGGCATCACTTTCAAGGATATCATAGAGTTGACTGAGCAGAATAAGGAGAATGAGTTGGCAAAGAAAGCCCCTCTATACAATGTCATCCTCGATATCATCATCAAACATTTACCATCCCCTATAGAAGCACAAAAGTATCGTGTTCCTAAGATTTGGAAGGGCGATCCCGACTCACCGATTGGAAAAAATATGATGCTCGTTAATGAGAAAGGCCATTTGGCCGCTATCGTGACAAAGATGGTCCCTGATCCTCATGCTGGTTTTGTATCATGTGCAAGAATATTCTCTGGGAAGATGAAACAGGGAGATGAAGTCTATCTTATTGGTCAACACAGAAAAAATAGAGTCCAACAAGTCAGTGTTTATAAAGGACCACAAAGGATACAGGTTGATGAAGTTTTAGCAGGCAACATAGTTGGTATCGTGGGTTTAACTGATGCTTTTTCTGGCGAGACCCTGTGTGAGCCAGATCATCTGATAGAACCATTCGAAGAAATAAAACATATCTTTGAGCCTGTGGTAACTAAGTCCCTTGAACCAAGAGATCCAAAAGATTTGACAAAACTAGTCAACTACCTCAAGAAACTTGGTAGAGAGGATACAACGATTATGGTAAAGATAAACCAAGAAACAGGCGAATACTTGGTATCAGGTCTAGGTGAATTGCATCTAGATGCTAAAGTCGAAAGAAAACTGAAAGAACAGGGTATAGAGTTTGAAGCTTCTCCACCTATTGTTGTGTACAGAGAAACAATCGGTAAAAAATCACCTGTGATCGAAGGCAAGTCTCCGAATAAACATAACAAATTTCACATGTTCGTGGAACCTTTAGAAGAAAAAGTGCTAGAAGCTATGAAAGCTGATGAAGTTCCTTCTGACATCGAGTTGAAGAAAAAGAATCTACAACTACAGAAGAAGTTAGCAGATTTAGGTATGCCTGTAGATGAGATAAAAAAACTGAAATTAATCCATAATAAAAACATGCTTCTTGATCAGACAAAAGGTGTGCAGTATTTGAACGAAGTCATGGAAATGGTTAAAGAAGGTTTTACTAACAGAATGGATGAAGGACCACTATCGAGAGAACCATGCGTTGGGTTGAAAATCATTCTGACAGACGCTGACTTACATGAAGACCCCGTTCACAGAGGTCCAGGTCAAGTTCTTCCTGCTATAAGATATGCTATAAGGTCTGCCATGCTCAGAGCAGACGCAACATTACTTGAGCCAAAACAGATTATTAGAATAGATACACCAACAGAAGTTATGGGAGGAGCGATAAAAGAAGTTCAGAACAGACGTGGAAAAATCCTGGACATGAAAGATGAGAGAGGTGCTACAATAATTCAAGCCAAAATACCAGTCTCAGAAATGTTTGGTTTTAACTCCGCTTTGAAATCTGCAACAGGAGGAAAAGGTTTTTATAGTTTAATAGATGTTATATTTGAGAAGTTACCGACTGATTTACAGGACAAAACAGTCCTAAAAATCAGGAAGAGAAAAGGTTTGAGCGAACAAATACCAAAAGCAGAATAAATATATTTAAAAGTGTGATTGAATAATAAATAGTGTTTGAGGAGGTGTAGAAATGGCAGAATTACCAAAGATTAACATCATCACTGCCGGACACGTAGACCATGGTAAATCTACTTTAATCGGGAGACTACTCTACGACTCTGGTGCGATAAGAGATGATCAATTAAGAAAGTTAAAAGAAAAAGCTAAAGAATTGAAAAAAGAAACTTGGGAATTTGCTTTTGTTATGGATAAGTTAAAGGAAGAGCAAGAGCGTGGTCTAACCATCGATATAATGCACAGACCATTCCATACGAAGAAGTATTACTATACAATTATAGACTGTCCTGGTCATAGGGACTTTGTCAAGAACATGATTACTGGAACTTCTCAGGCTGATGCAGCAATATTCGTTGTTTCTGCCAAACCTGGTGAAGGTGTACAAGAGCAGACAAAAGAGCATGCATTCTTGATGAAAGTTATGGGCATCAACCAACTCGTTGTAGCTGTTAACAAGATGGATACGAATAAATTCGATCAAAAGAGATACGATGAAGTCGTTGCTGAAACTAAGAAGCTTTTGAATTCAATTGGTTTTAAAGCAGGTGAAATACCTTTCATTCCAGTTTCTGGGTTGCAAGGCGACAATGTATTTAAGAAATCTGATAAAATGGCTTGGTACAAGGGTTCAACGTTAGTCGAGGCCATGGATGCAACGATTAAACCACCTAAGCAACCAACAGATAAACCACTGAGAATTCCTATTCAGGATGTATATACGATTACTGGAGTAGGAACAGTTCCTGTGGGTAGAGTTGAAACAGGAATTCTAAAAGACGGAGATAATTTAATTTTTGAACCTTCAGGAGCAAGAGGAGAAGTTAAAACAATAGAAATGTTTCACAAGAAACAACCTGAGGCAAAGCCAGGAGATAACATCGGTTTCAACGTTAGAGGTATCGGTAAGGGTGAAGTTAAGAGAGGAGATTGTGCAGGCCATGAAAAGAATCCGCCAACTGTTGCTAAAGAATTCACTGCACAGATAATTGTTTTACAACACCCAACTGTCATAACAGCAGGATACACACCAGTATTTCACTTAGGAACAGCTTCGATCGCATGTAAGGTTGAAGAGATAATCGCAAAGGTTGACCCAAAAACCGGAGCTACTGTAAAGGAAAAACCAGATTTCATAAAGACTGGCGATGCTGCAAAGATTAGAGTTGTACCAACAAAACCTATGGTTGTTGAAAAACAAGCTGACATACCACAACTGGCAAGATTTGCAATCAGGGACATGGGAACTACTGTGGCGGCCGGAATAGTCTTGGAAGTTAAGAAGGCAGAACGAGCTAAAAAAACAAAAGAAGCCAAGAAGGCTAAGTAACCTCCCTTTCTTTTTCTTATTTATAAAACTTGGTAGTCATATTACGATTTATGAAAGTTAGGGTTGGTAATGAGATAAAGGAATTTAGAACTGTTTGGATTGAAGGAAAAACAGTAAAGTTGATTGATCAACCAAAATTACCACACAAATTTGAGATTTACGACTCTACAGACCATAAAAAAACAGCAGAAGCTATTAAGACGATGATAGTTAGAGGTGCTCCTGCTATTGGTGCTACTGCGGCTTACGGGATGTTACAGGCTTGTCTTGAAGCTCCTGAAAGCGATTTCGATAATTACGTTAAGAATGCTGCTAATACTTTTGGAGATACTAGACCAACTGCTTACAATCTTTTCTGGGCAATAGATAGAATGTTGAAAGTTATTGAAAGAGGAAACTCTGTTCAAGAAAAAATCTCTTTGGCAAAACAAGAAGCAGAAAGAATAGCGAATGAGGATGTGGAAACATGCAATAAGATAGGAGAATATGGTAATGAACTCATCAAGGATGGGGATAGGATATTGACTCATTGCAATGCAGGAGCTTTAGCAACAGTAGATTATGGCACAGCCTTAGCACCAATCAGATTTGCTCATAATAAAGGAAAGAAAATATTTATTTTTGTTGATGAAACTAGGCCAAGATGTCAAGGTTCAAGATTAACTGCCTGGGAATTGTTACAAGAGAATATACCACATGCTATAATAGCTGATAATGCTGCTGGGTATTACATGCAGAAAAAAGAAATAAACATCTGTATAGTTGGAGCGGATAGGATAACGGCAGATGGTTATGTCGCCAACAAGATTGGGACTTATGAAAAAGCTATTTTAGCAAAAGAGAATGGAATTCCTTTTTACGTTGCTGCACCTTTGAGCACGATCGATATCAATTTGGAATTTGGAAATAACATCAAAATTGAGGAAAGAGACGAAGAAGAAGTAACAAGCATATGGGGATTTTCAGAAGATGGTTTGAAAAAAGTTAGAATTTCACCGACCGGATCTCACGCAAAGAACCCTGCTTTTGATGTCACGCCATCAAAATATATAACCGGGATTATAACCGAAAGAGGGATTATAAAACCTTTTAATATTAAAGATTTATTCAAATAAGGAGGGATTAGAATGGATTGGGGGATAAAGAATCGCTTGTCACGATTGATTCCAGATGGTCGTTGTTTATGGTTACCTATAGATCATGGATATTTTTTAGGACCCACAACAAAATTAGAGAAACCAGGAGAAACAGTCAAACCACTCCTTCCTTATTGTGACGCTATCTTTGTTACAAGAGGTGTTTTACGTAATTGTATTGATCCGAATAGTACTAAACCTATTATCTTGAGAGTATCTGGTGGAACGAGCATAATCGGTGAAGATTTGGCTAATGAAGGAATTACCACTTCTATAAAAGAAGCTGTTCGACTGAATGTATGTGCTGTAGGTTTATCTGTGTTTATTGGTAGCAAGTATGAACATCAAACTCTATTAAACCTTACAAGACTCGTTAACGAGGCTGAAGAACATGGAATTCCAGTTATGGCGGTTACAGCTGTCGGTAAAGAATTAGAGAAAAGGGACGCTCGTTATCTTGCTCTATGCTGTAGGATTGCTTCTGAACTCGGCGCAAGAGTGGTGAAAACATACTGGTGTGAGAATTTTGAAAAAGTTGTAGAAGGATGCCCTGTCCCGGTTGTTATGGCAGGAGGACCTAAAGTAAATACAGAACTTGAAGTTTTTGAATTCGTTCATGATGGTCTGCAAAAAGGCGCAATCGGTGTAAACCTTGGAAGAAACGTCTGGAAAAACGAGCATCCAGTAGCGATGATTAAGGCATTGAGATCAATCATTCATGAAAATGCTACACCAAAAGAAGCTAATGAATTGTTTGAGAGTCTTAAGAAAGAAAAATAATTGCTGGTTTTATGCGAGTAGCGATGTATTACAACAATAAAGACATAAGAATAGAGGATATTCCAAAGCCAAAAATTGGTCCTGATGAATTATTAGTGAAAGTAATGGCCTGTGGCATCTGCGGTAGCGATGTGATGGAATGGTATCGTATTAAAAAGGCACCAAGAGTTTTAGGGCATGAGATGACTGGAGAAATTGTTGAAGTTGGAGATAATGTTAAAAATTTCAAGATTGGAGATAGAGTCTTTGTATCGCATCACGTCCCGTGTAACGAATGTAGATACTGTTTGGATGGTAGATATACTATTTGTGAAACTTTACACAAGACTAACTTTGATCCTGGCGGATTTTCTGAATTTGTTCGAGTACCAAAGATAAATGTAGAATTAGGAACGTTTCTGTTACCAGATGAGATATCATTCGAGAATGGAACTTTTATTGAATCCCTGGGTTGTATTATAAGAGGTCAGAGAAGAGTAGACATAAAATCAGATCATACTATACTAGTTCTAGGTAGTGGTATCTCTGGATTACTTCACATACAACTTGCTCGTGCAAATGGCGCAAAAAGAATAATTGCAACTGATATAAACGAATACCGAATGAGTGCGGCAAAAAAATTTGGAGTAGACGAAGTGATAAACGCTACAGAAGATCTGCCTGCTCGTGTAAGAGAAGTTAATGATGGGAGATTAGCGGATCATGTTATAGTTTGTACAGGGGCTATACCCGCTATCAAACAAGCATTAAAATCTGTGGATGGTGGAGGAACTATTCTATACTTTGCACCGACTGATCCGGGTGTTGATATCCCCTTACCATTTAATGAGTTTTGGATGAACCAGACAACGTTAACAACCACTTATGCTGCCGCCCCTGCGGACATAGAAAAAGCTATAGAATTAATTCGTTCTCGTAAAGTGAATGTACACGATATGATCACACATCGATTAAGCCTGGCAGAAACAGCTAAAGGCTTCCAACTTGTCGCTGATGCTAAAGAATCGATCAAAGTGATAATAGAGCCACAGAGATAAATAGAGAAGAGAAAAGAATTATAAATTCATTTACGTTCAAATTTTATTCAGTGATACAGTGGATCTAGAACAAGTAACAAAGGTCAAAACAACCTTCGTTTCTGAAGAGGTCCCTGACGACAAGGGTATAGAAGATTTGAAAAACTGGTGCAGTCAATTCCTCAAGAATAAAGTAATAACTCTTGATAACAATTCTTTAGGACTTAGTTTCAGGACAGATGATGGGTTCATAATAACTGGAAACAAACTGAAAGAGAATTTGAGCAATGATTGTTTTTTGAATGTACTGAATTACGATGTTTATAAAAACTCTTTGTTCGTCGAAGGAATTTTAGAACCATCTTCTGAAGCTGTGATGCATTACTTAATCTATAACACAAGATTTGAAGTGAATGCTATTTTGTGTGGTAATGACAGCTCGATTATAAAACATGCAAAAAAATTGAAATTGGTTGAGACAGAAGAAGAAATACCATCTGGCACTGTAGAATTGGCTAATGAAGTACTTAGTGCCCTCAAGAATAATAATTTTATTGTGATAAAGAACTATGGATTTCTTTCCTTGGGCAAGACGGTGAAAGAAGCTGGAGAATTGGCCTTGAAAATTCACAAAAAAGCTCTTTCTTTAAAATAACTAAATTCTTTTTATTACTTCCTTTATTATCTCCCTCAACTGTGGGAGTTTCTTTTTTATTATTTCTCGACCCTTCCCTATTTCAATCGGACCTTTTTCAATACCGCAAGCATAATTGATACCAACTGCTATACAGGCATACTCTATTCCTAGTTCTTTGGATAATATTGCTTCTGGGGCAACTGTCATCCCGACAACATCTGCACCTAAATTGTTGAACATTCTTATCTCAGCTTTAGTCTCTAACCTTGGTCCCCATGTGTTGACGTAGATACCATTATCCACGAAGTTATAATTTTTTTCTTTACATGTCTCGATCAATATTTTTCTTAATTTCGGTGAGAAAGGGTTTGTCATGTCGGTATGCATAGGTTTGCTCTTGAAGACATCATGAAACGTGTAAATTTTTTTGGTGAAATCTAGGAGATCGTCCAAGATAACAAAATCTCCCTTGTTTATGTTTGCGTTTATCATCCCCACAGAAGCCACAGAAACTATATTTTTGATGCCGAAGGAGTCTAGTGCGAAGATATTAGCTCTATGATTTATGTTATGGGGTGGGAAAGAATGCTTTTTCCCGTGTCTAGGCAGAAAAGCCACTTTTTCACCTTCTATCTCACCAATAGATATCTTATCAGATGGCTTACCGTAAGGGGTTTTAACACTCTTTTCCGTAGCTTTAGCTAGGAATTCGTATAACCCTGACCCACCTATAATACCAAGTTTCACCTTCATGATAACGTTTTTTAGTTTTAATCTTAAATCTTTTCATATGGTAGAATCAATCCTCATAAAGGATGTCAGTTGGGTCGTTACCCAAAATCCCAAGAGGGAAATCCTTAAAGACCAGTCTGTTTATATCGAAGACGGAAAAATAACAAAAATTGGAAAAATAGACGAAAAGGCTGATTTGATATTAGATGGAAAGAATAAACTCGTGATGCCTGGTTTAATCAACACACATACACATCTAGGTATGACAGTTCTTAGAGGTTATCTGGATGACATGGAATTGCAGGCTTGGCTTAAAAAGAGTTGGTCTGTTGAATCGAAATTAACTAAGGAAGATGTTTATCTAAGTTCTTTACTCGGCTGTATTGAAATGATTAAGAATGGTATTACAATTTTAAACGACATGTACTTTTTTGGTGATTCTGTTCTTAAAGCTGTGGACGAATCTGGTATGAGAGGGATGTTCAGTCAAGCCATTCTGGATACTCCATTCATGGAATCCAAAACGATCGATGGGTCTTTCAGTATTTTGGAGAATTTGATAAAAAAGTGGGGAGGAAATAACAGGACTTTATTGAGCATAGGACCACATGCTATCTACACTTGTTCTAAAGATACTTTGATCAAAACAAAAGAGTTTGCAGAAAAACATAACCTTCTTATTCATACTCATCTCTCAGAGACAAAAAAAGAAGTTGAGGATTGTAAGAAAAAAATCGGTAAAACCCCAGTAGAATATCTTGATTCAATTAATTTTCTTTCTCAGAATGTAATAGCTGCACATTGCTGTTGGGTAACAGAAGAAGAAATAAAAACACTAAAAAAATACGATGTCAAAGTTTCTCATTGTCCTGTTTCAAACTTGAAAACTACTTCTGGTATTGCTCCTGTCCCAGGAATGATTAGTAATGGTCTTTGTGTAAGTTTAGGAACTGATAGTGCTGCAAGTAACAATAGACTAGATTTGTTCCAAGAGATGAAGTTTGCTGCCCTACTGCATAAACTCAATACTAATAACCCGACAGTTATTCCTGCTCAAACAGCTTTGGATTTGGCGACTATTAATGGTGCTAAAGCATTGGGATTGGAAAACCAGATTGGATCTTTAGAACTTGGAAAAAGGGCAGATTTGATAATTTTTGGTCTCAAAAAGCCACATTTGACACCAATATCATCTAAAGAATCTGTAGTCTCACATTTAATTTATTCAGCTACCGGGAATGATGTAGAAACTGTTATAGTAGACGGAAAAATTATTATGAAGAATAAAAAAATTCTGACTGTTGATGAAGAAAAAACTTATAAAGATATTAATGAATTGGTTACAAGATTGTTGAAGTGATTATAATGATTGGAAAAGAAAACTTGAAGGATTATCTCTCAAGAGTATTTAGCTCAGATATTACAGTAACGAACATAGAAAAACTTGGAGAAGGTTTTCATGCCGAAGGATTTTTAATCGAGACAAAGGATAAAGACAACCAGGAGAAAAGATACGTACTAAAAACTTTCAGGGGTCAAGGCTTTGGTCATGAATATCCCTCTGATAGAGCCAGCGTCGTGATAAGATCTTTACTCGATTACAATCTTTTACCTGGCCACATTAAAGCTGTAGACGTAGGTTCTATACAAGATGATGACTCACTCCTATCTGTCGGAAAACCCAAGGATTTTTTCATAATTATGGAAGAGGCTAAAGGCACAGAATACTGGAAAGACTTGGATGAAATAAGAGACAGAGGTAGCTTGTTAGAGAATGACGAAAAAAAGATTAAACTCCTGGCAAATTATCTGGCAGAAATTCACTCCAAAAAATATACTGGCGATAACAGAGAATCTTTGTACAAAAGAGTTGTCAGGGATTTTGTCGGTCACGGAGAATTGACAATGGGAGTTATAGATACTTTTCCTAAAAAACTAGATTTTGTATCTAATCAAGATTTGGTTGGAATAGTAAAGAAAACAGTCGAATGGTGGGAAAAAATAAAATACAATCATGAAAGACTCACTGTTATTCATGGCGACTTTTACCCAGGCAACATATGGTTTGATGGAGAAAGACTCGTTTTACTCGATAGAAGTCGATTCAGATACGGAGAGCCGGCAGATGATATCACAGCTTTAATCTCGAATATCATCAATTATTCTCTTCTAGCTTTTGGCGAATACAAAAGTCCTTTCAAGGATCTTTTGGAATTGTTCTTCATGGAATATTTCAAAAAAAGAAATGACCCAAAATTGTTTAAAGTCTCATCTTTGTTCCTTGCATTCAGATCATTAGTTTGTATCCATCCTTTGTTCTACAATGCAGAATGGTTACAAAATCATGGTTTTAATGAAGAAAAAATTCAACTGTTGAGTGACTCAAAAAGAAAAATGATTAATTTTATAAAGAACATTCTTAACGAGGATGAGTTTAACATTAAAAAAATTAACTCCTATCTAAAGGATTGATATGGACAATGAATATTGGCTGAACTTGTGCAAAAATATTGGAGAAAAGGTTTTTACAGAGGCTCAAAAATATCTAAAAAAGGATGAGAGAAAGAAAGTAGTGAGTCTTGGTTACGGTGGGGACAAGACTTTACTTTTAGATGATATCATTGAAAAACTGATAATCGATGAGCTAAAATCCACAGGAAAAAGTTTAAAACTGATAACAGAAGAAGCAGGGATAAAAACATTTGGTGAAACCCCAGAAGTCATAGTTGTCGTTGACCCAGTTGATGGTTCGAATAACATGAAGCTTGGTTTACCAATAGTTTCAACTTCCATTGCTATCGGGGATTTAACAGAAACAATGAAAGGGGTAGAAGTGGGTTATATCAAGAATATAGTAAATGGCGACTCTTATCATGCGGTAAAAAACAAAGGAGCATTCAAAAATGATGAAAGAATTCATGTGACCAAAGAAAGGACAGGATGTGTTATAATCGACGTGGTCAAAAACAGGAAAGAAAATTTCAGGCGTCTAATCGATTTTGGAGATAATTTTTCCTATGTTAGAATGCTTGGATCTGGATGCATGGGAACATGCTATGTTGCTGAAGGTGCTGTAGATGGCTACTTATGGTTGAATGGAAAAAGAACGATAGATGGCGCAGCGAGTCAATTGATATTGAGGGAAGCAGGAGGACTGATGAAAACAATTGAAGGAAAAGATTTTGCCGATTTGAAAATCGTATTCAATTTTGATAACAGTGTAATCTCTGCTTCTGATTTAGAAGTTTACGAAAAAATTAAATCTGTTTTGAAGTGATCGAATGAATGGTTGGGCAGTTTGGATAACTGGTTTGCCCGGTTCTGGGAAGACTAAAAGAGCGAAAGAGTTATTGAAAAGGTTGGAGCAAAAAAATGTAAAAGTTGAATACCTCAGAATGGATAAAATAAGGAAAATCTTAACACCTGAAAGAAACTATACAGAAGAAGAGAGAGATCATGCTTACAGAGCTTTAGTTTTGCTTGGAAAATTTCTGACTGAACATGGAACAAACGTGATAATAGACGCTACTGGTCATAGAAAGGTTTGGAGGGAATTAGCGAGAGAGTTAATACCCAACTTTGCTGAAGTATATGTTAAATGCCCTTTAGAAACTTGTGTTGAAAGGGAATCAAATAGAAAAAATAATTTAGTTGTGAGTGATTTGTATAAAAAAGCGATGAAAAGACTTAAAACTGGAGAAGATGTTGACGATATTGGGGAAATGATTGGCATAGATGTTCCTTACGAAGAGCCTGAGAAACCTGAACTGATAATAGATTCCAAAAAGTTAAGTATAAAAGAATCTTCTGACAAAATCTTTCAAATGATAAAGGAGGATTTTTTATGAAATATAAAGTAAAAGACACATCACTCGCAGAAAAGGGGAAATTGCAAATAGCTTGGGCAGAGAGCAGAATGCCCGTTCTGATGAAGATAAGAGAAGAATTTGAAAAGACGAAACCGTTTAAAGATTTAATTATAGGCATTGCCCTTCATGTTACTAAAGAAACTGCCGTTCTCATGAAAACTTTGAATACTGGAGGAGCTACTGTTGCTTTAGCTGCTGCAAATCCTTTGTCTACACAAGACGATGTTGCTGCTGCTTTAGTTGAAGAAGGGATAAACGTTTTTGCATGGGCTGGGCAGAGTAGTGAAGAATATT
>Ga0209635_10003487_pt1 | contig 12261 bp, 8 predicted proteins | sample DeeMarSWOR230_32_FD_187463 | JGI IMG/M metagenome (GOLD analysis project Ga0209635, IMG submission 187463) | Marine sediment microbial communities from White Oak River estuary, North Carolina - WOR-2-30_32 (SPAdes) (version 2) | ecosystem: Environmental > Aquatic > Marine > Intertidal zone >...
ATTACTAATTCAACGGAGGGAATGCTCTTCGCCCGTTCCAATACATGGAGAATTAATGGACGGCTATTCAAACGGACCAATGGTTTTCCGGGTAATCTTTGAGAATGGTATCGAGCAGGAATCACTGCTACAACATTATTTTTCATTGCACCTGAATACTCACAATTCATAAATGAGAACTGGCTAAAATAAAAAGATAAGTCCTCAAAAACAATAGATAATGTGATTCGTATTTTACCACAGCTGAATCTGAGTAAAAAAAATAATGTTTAAGCTCTATAGTTAAGCCGATACTCAGAAATAATGGAGATTATACCAAACTAATTAAACCAAAGGTGTTTTGTATTCTTAATTAACTGGTGTGCTAAGAAAAACCGGGATCGTTATTTATCATGGACTTTACATCGGCCGAAAATCTGTAGCTGATGTCTGATCATTTCCATTCCATGTTCACTGGTGATTTCTTTTTGCCGTTTCTCAATCATATCGTCAAAGAATTCAATCACTTTTCCACATTCTACACAGATCATATGATCATGATGTGGCATATTCATATTCAACTCATAACTGGCATAATCCTGTCCGAGATTTTCCTTTTTCACGATACCAATTTGATTAAGTAGCTCAAGGGTTCTATAGACTGTTGCGCGCGATATATAATCATATTTTTTTCTAATGTGGATAAAGAGTTGTTCTGCATCGAAATGGGAGGGAAATGAAAAAATTTCTTCCAAGATGATTAACCGTTCGTTGGTAAAGCGGAGATCATTTTCTTTCAGATGTTTTCGCAGTCTTTTTAAAGCAGTTTGAAAATCCAACATAAAGTGTGACTCATTCTCAGTTATTTGTCAAACTTATATGATAAAAAAATTAGTCGGAATTACTCAAATTTGATATCGTTAAAATAATAATCGGTTGGATTAACAGGTTTATCTTTATAATGGACTTCATAGTGAAGATGTGGTGCCGTTGAGATGCCCGTATTACCTACTTCTCCAATTTTATCACCTCGCTTTACATATTGACCAAGTCGAACATAGATCTTCTGCAGGTGCCCATATTTGGTTTCAAATCCATACTTATGATTAATTGATACAAAAAGTCCATAACCACCATTACGTCCCGTGTATGATACATAACCATCACCTGGTGCTAAAATCGGAGTTCCCCTGTTGGCAGCAATATCAATCCCATAATGTACCATAATCCTCTTATAAATCGGATGCCGCCTTCTACCAAAACCATCGGTGATTCTCCCAGTTGAAACTGGTCTGATAGCCGGTAAAAAACGAAGCGAATCTTCTTTCCTCTCCATAGTATATAATAACTTTTTAAAGCTTTCACTTTCCAATTTGATTTCCCGTTCCAAACGAGATAAAGTATTTTGATTATTTAGAATTACTGATTTTAATTTTATATCGTTAAGCTCCACCGCTGAGGTATGAGCTAGTTCTGAACCACCAATACCAACCTGTCTAACATCTTCTTCTATCAAAGGTATGTCTAAACGTGCACGGATTTTATCATCAAGTTGCTCGATTTGATCAACCTGGCCTCTGAGGAAAGCTATTTTTTCTCCCATTTCCTTCACTTGTTGCTGTAATACAGAATTTTCACTTTGAAGTTGAATAATCTGAGAATTATGATTGAATTTGATGCTAAAATTAACTGCCATTTTAAGAGATACCGCAATCATGAATAGGATAAAAACAAAACCAATGAATAATTTAATCGGAGAAATATAAATTTGTTTTAAATTCGTGGTTTTAGGATTGATAAATAGAAAATGTGGTCTATCTTTCATGGATCAAAATCCTTTTTTCAGGAAGATTTAAATTAAAATAATAACATTTGTGATTTTTGTCAACAATTAAAACATAATAAAGATTTCACTTCCCTGATCATCTTTATTTGACATTAACCAAAACTTTAGCAAATTCAGATACTTACCGCTTCTATTTTTACTATCGTCTGTTTCTACTTATCTTTTAGATAAAAAATTGTTTTTACGAATTTTTATTCATTCCAGACAAATTGCCCTCTCCCTATCCTTTCTATGCATGGGATCAAGATAATAAAAACCTTAAATAGGATATGCTAAAAGATTGAAATTGAGAATAAATTTATCGGAAAAGTGCTTTGATACTTCCCCAAGTTCGAGAGATACTACTGATGTTTGGTATAGCTCTTACAACATCAGTATATTGAATACTATTATCATGATTTACGATTTTCAGGCGGTAATAAAAAATACTATTGATATTACCTAACTCACTATCCTCAAATCTATATTCAAATCCAGGACCACGTGCTTTTAATTCACCAATGGCTACAAAGTGTTTATTATTCTCGGTTGATCTCTCAATAACAAATACATTGACATTTTCCTCTGAGGAAGTTACCCACTGAAGAATAATTCTATTTTGCTGGGAGTCTGCGCTCATTCTCTCAATTACAGCATTCGCAATTAAGGAAGTAGCAAAGGTAATAATTATTAGTGGTAGAATAATTTTTTTCATAGATAATTGTCACATTATATTTCATAATATAACAATATTTCAAAAAAAATCAAGATATAACATAAATTTAGTAAAAAATTATTTTCCGAAAAACTTGATAAAAAAAATCTTGATTGATTCGGAATTTAAATCAATGAAATGATCTATCAGAAATCTATCTCGCTTCCTAGAAAATCTGTTTTTCTATTACAAAGCTCGACGCTTTTAACATAATATAATCGTATATTTATCAGAAATCATAACCTATTGAAAAATATACAATCCTGCGGTAATTTATCAGGTTACCATAAACCAGCCGAATCGGTCCAAGAATGGAATTTGCGGCCAGATAAATACTCCAACTTGAAAAAAAGTCAGACCGTTTTATGGGAACATTAGGAGATTCCCAGACTCCCGCGATATCAAAACCAATTCCCAGATATAAATCAATCGGAGTAAAATTTCGCAGGTTATATCTGAGCTCATTTTTCAAATGCAATACCTGTCGGCCAAATTTCTCATTCTCATATAATCCTGGAAAATCTTCAATGCCGCCCAGCATAAAAAACTCAGAAAAAGGAATGGTGGCATCGCCACTCCCCCCAGCAGCTGATATGTGATAGTTAAATATCTTGATAATTGGATAATAACCTTCCAGGGCAATATGAAACTTAGAGTAAGACTCAGATCCACCAAAGATACTTCGACTGCCGCTTTCCCAATACCAACGGTTATAAATACCGGTGTCTGGAAAAGGCAATTTGTCTCTTTTATCCACAACCGAGCGGATTGTTATCGATCTTATTTCATAATTACCATTATAAGAAAATTCGGGATTGTCAGAATGAATATCAATATTTTCCCATCGAATTTCTCCGGTTATGGAACCTAGCCGAGAAATCTGCAGACCTAATATAAAATTTAATCCGCGCCTTAAAGAAAAATATCTCCCGACTTGGGTATATTCCTGAAAATATCTATCCCAGCGATCACGATAATACAGCGAGAATCGATAAGTCAATAAGCTATTGAATAGTCTTACACTGTATAAATGAAACTCTGCTCGGCGATCTAAATTACCTATAAGCCCAAACAAAGACGCCTTGATTTCTCTGCCAAACAAATTGTCATCCGCCAGTTCAATAAAAGCTTTTGCTTGCCTTTCCGCAGACGCATTAGCACCCAAACGCATAAGCAAATATTTCTTTTCCTTCAGTTTAATGATCAAAGTGTTTGTGGAATCCTTACGTATTACATTGAGTGTCACCTTATCAAATAGATCAGTACTATAGATGTTCTTAATACTTTCTAAAACTCGATGGGATTGGAAGATGTCATTCTTTCTTTGTGTCAATTCTCGTGAAATAATGCGATCTTTGGTAACGGCATTTCCGATAATATTTATCTCATCAATCCATCCTGCATCTATGACAATATCGATGGTCTGAAAATCCTCAACATACTTCATATCAATGACGCGTGCCAGGGAGTATCCCCTATGAAATAGTATACCTAATAATGTATCTATCTTTGAATATAAGAATTTATAATTAATGATATCATTTATCTGAATACGAGTATTTCCATCTAACAAGGTATCAAGCTGGGTCACGTTTGAAATGAAGTGAATATTTCTGATAAAGGGATTTTCAGTTAAGTGATATTCTACGGTAAGGGAATCTTCGTAGCCATTTACTACAGCGAAAGCCTCGGTTATCAGACCACTGTTATAGTAAGAAAGAAGATCTTCATATATGTTATATCGGTTTAAACCATTGTCAATTTTGGTATTTATCTTGTTAGTGATACTATCCAGTGAGATATGGTTTAAACCAATTACTTTTACAGATGCAACCCGACCAAGAGGTAAATTTTCTCCCCATAAATTCTCCTGACGTATTTGAATCAATTGCTGAATGTCTTCTATCTTCTCCACAGTGGCCTGATAACCAAGACGAATTAAAGAGTCAATATTGGAAAAATCACCTGCACCAAAATTATTTAAATCAGGAGTAATTAATATATCGGCCAACCTTCTACTCTCTTCAGTTGGTTCTTTCATCATGATAGTTGTTACCTGATCGGCAAGTTGCCAGGGAGATCTCATTTGTCCCACTGTCCGTAGCGGAGAAGTGACATCTATAGCAATAATTAAATCCGCCTTATTCTCTTTTGCCACATCCACTGGTAGATTATCACGAATACCCCCATCTGCTAACCACATTCCGTCAATCTCCACTGGTGAAAACAGAAGTGGCACAGCCATACTTCCACTGATTGCTTCAGCCAAATCACCTTTTTCCAGAACCACCCGTCTCCCGGTAATGAGGTCAGTGGCGACTGCTCTGAATGGTATCCGCAAATTATCAAAATCGTTCGCTGCCTGAAAATTAGCGTTCAGAAGAAAATAATAAATGATATCGAAAATTTTTTGACCTGGGGTTAAAGAGGAAGGAATATAAGGGATACCCTTATCAAATCTTAGTTCCAATAAATGACGGCGAGGTAAGGATTTTTGGGACCAGAACAAGTTGATGCGATACTGCTCATCATTAAATAGATTACCCCAGTCAATCTCCTTGAATATTTCTTCCAGTTTATCCGGTGAATACCCCGCTGAATAAAATCCTCCCACGGCACTCCCAATACTGCAACCGATAACCAAATCAACCGGGATGTGGTATTTTTCAAGTGCTTGAATAACACCTATATGCGCAATACCCCTAGCACCACCACCACTAAGAACGAGAGCAACTTTTAAGGATTTCGGTTTATAATGATACAGATTACTGGAATGGTAATAGGTGGAACTATCAAAAGGAATAGTAATTATCTCTTCAAAAAATAGACTTTTGGTATATCCAATCTGGTTTGTACTAATTAAACAGATTCCCACGATTACGAACACCGCTTTAAACAGCAAATCACTCATCTTTTATGCAGGGTAAAGGTTAAGATCTGCTAAATATACAGAAAATAAAATCTTATTCAAAAATACTAATTATTATTAAAACTAGTAGATTCTTATTTAAAACGAATGATTTAATGAAAAGTGAAGACTACTGATTGAAGTTTGATTGTTGTGATAAGGATTCAAAATATTTCTTTATTAGTTCTTTATACTCAAGGGCATAACCTTCTTCTAAAGCTTCTATTAAGTATTTCTTTAATAGATCTTCTTTTCTTAAAAGTTCTTCTTTCAATTCAGGAGGGGATTTTGCATAATGAATTGTTTCCCTTTCCGCCTCACGTTTTCTTGAATATTCCCTTTCCCGTATGGATTTTTGGGCGTCGAGCATACGAGACAAAATTTGTTTTTGTCTCTCAATTATTTTTCGATCAAATCTTTGGGCTTCAAAATCCTTTACTATTTCATTCATTTCGTCACCAAGCTCATCTAAACGGCCCAGAACATCTCTTCTTGATCCCATTTCATTTGCTAAATCTTCGAGTGATCTCCGTATTAAATCTTGCTGGGCAGCAAGTCTCGCCAGATCCCCTTCAGACAGCTGCAATCGTCCCTGTTGACTTTTCTGAAAAAGTGCCATACTCTCTTGGTTAAGATTACCCTGTAAAGCGGCAATCTGCTGAAGCATTTCCATATATTCCTGGAATCCAGAAGCAGAGGAGGCTTGTGCTAATTGATTCATACTACTCTGCAGGGAAAGAATCACCTGATTAAAACTAGCCATTGATTTTTTTTGAAAATTTGCTGCCCGACCTAAATTTCTATTTTCCAGACTTTCTATAGAACTTTCCATGTTATTAAAGGCACTCGCCATCTGTTGGTTAATCTGTGGTGGAAGTAAAAACGTCTGATTTGAAATCTCCATGATTTGACTAATGAGCTGGCGAGCATTCATTAGTAGTCGCGCTTGATCCCTGGCAAGATCATTTATTTGAGCAGAGGCATTACTTAAATTCTCAGATTTATTAGCTAATTTCTCCTGTTCAAAGGAGGCATTCAGTAGATCCTGCATGGTTTTCTGCATCTGTCTGGTAAGATTCTGCTTCTGTTGTTGCATCATCTCCATTTTCATATTTTGAAGCATGTTCAGAACCATATCCAGCTCAGACTTTGCCTCTCTACCCTGGCTTAAGGCAGTCCGTTGATCTTGATTTTCCAGATAATCCTTTATTTGATTTATTTTATCAGATAATTGACTTTTATTTATATAATTATCCACTTCATCGAATTTTTCTGCCTGTTCCTTTGAAACGCTTTCAAATTCCCTCTGGGTTGCATACATTCTGTCTTTTAATAATTGAAGATTATTTTCAACATTTTCTTCCATTTTCTGCAGGAGATGAAAATCTTGAGATGTAAGATCATTATTCTGTAATTTCTCATTTATCTGATTTTGTTCCTGTTGGATCTTTTCTGCTATTTTAATTAATTCATCCATCATCTGCTCAAGATGAACTTGCTGAAATAACTCATGCAAACGTTCGATACTCCGTTCGAATTCTTCAACTGAAAATTGGAACCGTTCAATGGCATTCTGAATCTGCTGTATATCTGCTTTTTCTAATGCTTCATTCAATTTTTCTATGGCTTCTCTAAGCTCAGGTGAATTCAGCTCCTGGATCATTTTCTGCAATTCGAAATATTTTTCCAATGTTTCCGGACTTAAAACTCTATTCTGATCCATGTTTTCTATCATTTGATCAAGATTTTCTCTCACTTCGGATAATCTTTTTGATAGTTCTTCCTGTCTACTAAGATTCTGCTTCAACTGTTGTTCTTGTTCCCAGTTAAGTTTTGTTTCCTTTTTCAACTCGCGACTAATTTCTTTTAGTTCTTCTTTCAACTTTTCAGCCTCTTCTCCAATATTTCTAATATCTTCCAGCTGTTGATCCCGAGATTCTTCATTTTCTGCTAATATATCGAATAAGGATGGTAAACGAATGGTATAAGTACTAGTTCTATAAGACTTTGGACCGTTTATGAGGTCATTATCAAAAACTTCTGCATAATAGGTCAAATAATCATCAGGAACCATATATATAGGTGTTAAATTCCATACCCGTTCACTGAAGGCTTTCCCCTTCTCAAGCAGGTTATAAGGTAGTTTCATAGCAAAATTTGTAGTATCTTCGCCTGATGCAACCCGATATACTGTTCCTTTCAACCATAATTCAGTAAATCCATAATCATCTCGTATCTCAATAAAAATTGGTAGAGTAAGATCATCCTGCAGATCCACATCTTCTCCTGGTTGCTTGATTTCCGCATAAGGATAATCATCATTTACAGCATATATTGTATAAATAATAGGATTAGAATTGGGAATTTGGGCAGTATCTAATATTTTAAAATAATAGGTAATATTTTTTGAGAGAATAAAATCTCCACTTGCTGTATGACCACGTGGTTGTAAAGATATTTTGCTTGAATCTCCAAAAATCACTTCGGCACTGGCAAGTTGTTTATCAACCTCAATTTGAAACACAATTTTACTCCCTCTCAGTGCAGCAACATCTCCTTCATTTGGAGAAAGCAATTTAGCAGGTAAACCTGTATACTTAGGGGGTACTATTTTTAATTGCAGATGACGAATATTGGGGCGTTTATTCACACTCACCATTCCTGATTCTGATAACGCCATACGTCCTCTAAAGCGAGGTTGATTGATTTCCGCCGCAAAATAATACTGAAAAGTATTTCGTACATGATCGATAAGATACTGATAGCGATTTCCTGGACTCTGGGACAAAACAATCTTTCCAATCTCATTAACATCATTTTCCTGCTCAGGTTCGGACAAATCCTCAATAATCAGATATATTTGATCAGGTGTTGTCCCATTATAATGACCATTTAAATTAACCGGGTCATCTTTTAATACATTTATATTTCCAGATTCATTGAACAGTGTTATAGGCAGAGGATCATGGAATTTCTTCCAAGGAACAAATATGGATTGGAATACCTGTATCATCTGCGATGGGAAAATTATAAATAGTATAACCATTATAATTATACCACTTAGGAGATTTCGGCTGAAGAGAAAAAAAGAAGGTCTATTGAACTCATGAGAAAAATCGTAATGGAAAATTCTGGTATATAATTGTTGTAAGGCAAGTCTTTTTAATACTTTGGATGTTTCATCTTCGCTCTGTAAGTGAATCTGCATATAATTAATAATTGCATCCTGCACATCTTTATCTGCATTCCCAATTTTTTTCGCAGTTTTATAAATTTCTGTCTCAGTTGGTTTTATAATTTCCCTGAAATGGGGAATAATTTTTATAAAAACAAATAAAAATAGAAAAATAACTAAAAGAATCAAAAATACAATCCGTAGAACGGGATCGACATAAAACAAAAGATTTATCAGGAGAAAAAATCCGATGACCAGGAATAGTGGAATGAGAAAATCCGCGAGGTTATCGATTATTCTTTTAGTAAAAAATTTACGATGTGCTTTCAACACTTTTTTATAAATGAGTTGGAAATCTTGGTTAGGAGGATAGGGTTGCTTCATTTTATCTTTTAAAATTTATCAGCATATAATACAGTTGTAAAATATTATTATCCCTAAAGAAACAAAGATGGTATTTACTAATCCAATATTAGCATCTTTTCAATCTTTACCATTAATGAATCAATGCCCAGATGATGATATTTGTTCCCATTTTTAATGCATTTTCTCTAATTTCAGGAGGATCATTATGAATATCAGGATCTTCACAACCATCACTAATATCAGTATTCGAAGAGTAAAATACTACCATTGTGCCTTCATAGAATAAGGCGAAACCCTTAGGAGGTCCTCCCTCATGTTTATGTATTTTTGGTAAACCGTTGGGAAATTGATAGAAGACATGATAGATAGAGTGTGAATAAGGTAACTCAACCCAATCCAATTCAGGAAAAACGCGTTTCATTTCACGCCTGAATGAGACATCCATGCCGTAATCATCATCCGCCCATAAAAAGCCACCGGAAGTTAAATACTTTCTCAAACGAATTACTTCCTCTTCTGTAAATTTAATATTACCATGGCCAGCCATATAAATAATAGGATATTTATAAAGTTCTTTATCTGATATTTCTACAGTTTTTTCACGTTCCGTGACATCAACATTTGTGTTATTTAGAATATAATGAAACAAATTAATAAAAGTTGTACGATTCCCATACCAGTCACCTCCTCCCTGATATTTAATTCTGGCCACAGTAACCGGTTCCTGAGCATTTATCAAATCTGGGGTAAAGAATATCTTCCACCAGATAATGATGAATACAGCTATTAAAATGATTTTAAAATTGCTCTTTTTATTATGTAATAAGCTGCACATACAAGATTCCTGTTGAGTGATATTTTAAAAGCATATCATCATTTTCCCACCGAGATTTTCAATAAAGTTAATTCTTACTTCACAAAGAAGAAAATAAAAGAGGGAATTTCATAATGGACAGCATATTTTTCTTGTTACGATTTTGCTGTTAATTATAAAATTCCCTTTTGCTTAAAAAAAGGGGAATTATAGATTAAAAGAATATTTTATTTGCTACGATAACTACCATTGTTACGGAACCTATAGCCTTCACAGACAACCCCCCTACCCGACCGAGTATTGCTCCCAAAGTGGCGTATAAAGCATCCCGGAAGTTTTTTCCACGTATCATCTCAATACTCAATGTACCAACGATGACCCCAACAAAACCACCAATTATTGCACCCAATACCGGGCTGAAAAAAAATCCACTGATACTGCCGCCTATTCCACCAAAGATAGCAGCAACTACACCCAGTTTGGTGGCACCATATTTTCTTGCACCAAATGCAATGATTAGATATTCCATAAATTCAATAGCGATAGCAATGATAAATATGGTTATGAGAAATGAAAAACTTATCTGGGAAAAACTGGTGACAATACCATACCACAATGTATTAATAAAAATAATAAAATTACCGGGTATACTTAAAAAATTAGATGCGATACTAAACATAAGTATCGCAATAAAAAAAATCTCTATAACATTCATTGTGATTTATATTTAATGATTAAGCTTTTGTGGAGGCATTACGCCTGGCAAATTCCTTGCGCCGTTTTCTACTATTCAATCCCAAATTATTTAAAATAGATCTAACTCCAAACCAACCGACTTTTGCAAATCCATAAGAAGTGCTGTTTAACATTTTATTTATTTTATAGGCACCTAAGTCAGGATTTTTCGCTACAATTTGTTTTATTTTATCTTCAATTTTCGCGGTGGAAATTGAAGATTCTTTATCCTCACTCACCTCTGGTTTTTTATCAGAAAGAGATTCAATATCCTCTCCTTCCATCGTCGAAAATTCGTTTTCCTTTTCTGCAAACGATGATCGTGGTGTAGAAGTTCCGATGCTGGAACTTGAAGCATGCATTCCGGAATATTCCTGGGCGACAGGTGCTTCTTCCGCTCTGGGGACTGCCTCCTCAAATTTTCGAACTGCTTCTTCCACTGTATCATAAACATCTAGAATGTGATGAAATTCAAGCAATTCGAATATTTCATAAACATCAGGAATCATCCGGACAAGTTTTAGATCCCCATTCTGTTCACGGATGGATTTAATTTCACTGATAAATATGCCCCATCCCGCCGAACTGATATAATCCACATTTCCAAGATCAATGATGATATTAAAGCGGTTTTGCTTTAAGAGACTGTGCAACGCTCTCTCAACCTCTGAAGAGGTAGTGGTATCAATAAAACCACCAACCTTAATTACCGAAATTTGGTTATATTTGCCTCTGACATGCGTGGAGACTTGAATGCCTTCCATTCCACCCTCCGATTCTATAAAACGGACATTTTCATTAACATTTCAATTAGATAAATTTAATATTTTCAACAGATTTAATCAACTGATCTTTCTTTTTTATTCGTTTCCTCTGGAACAATATCCTCATTATCGTCATTTTTTTTACCATCTGAAGAAATTTCTATTTCTTCATCCACTTTTATTCCGCCGTTTTCGGGTAAGGGTGGATTTTCTATATCGTCATTTTTTTTACCATCCGAAGAAATTTCTATTTCTTCATTCACTTTTATCCCGCCGTTTTCGGGTAAGGGTGGATTTTCTATTTTATTCTCTTGCTCTATTTCTTCTTCAACTTCTTCAGCGGATTCTTGCTGACTGCGTTTTATGGTCAGAATCCTTTCTTTTGTTTTGGGATCTTCAACCGGTGCTTTTACAGAGAAAATCTTTGGTATTTTATCTTCCATATCTTCTGAGCGGAACCCAATCATGACCTCACCGTCCAGAGTTAACAAAGGTGTTCCCGGCGGTTTCAGTCGGCGTTTACCGCCCCGCTTCACAAATCGCTCTCGCTTTACCCGGTGATTCAGTTTTGCTCTTTTCAATTCTTCATAAATTAAGCGCTCGGGAACATCTAAGAATCCATACTTCTCGGTATTGAGCTCTTCTGATATTCTTTTGGGCCCATATTCTGCATGCTCCCGTATAATATCATATAATTTGGTTTTGATTTCCACACTCAAATGGCGCAGTCCTACGTTAGTATAACCATGAAGCATTTCCCGCAGATAATCATATCCACCGTCATCATAGATTTTTTTATACTTATAATAGGTTGAAGGAGAAATATCCATCTCTTTACAGGCTTGCGAAATGGTCATATCACTTTTTTCAGCGAGTTCAAAGAGATTTTTGAAAGTTTCAATCTTAACATCTACCGCTTCCATATTTTCTTTAACTGCCACCAGAGTGATGTCATCACTTTGTTCATAACCACCGGTGAA
>Ga0209635_10003489_pt1 | contig 12257 bp, 12 predicted proteins | sample DeeMarSWOR230_32_FD_187463 | JGI IMG/M metagenome (GOLD analysis project Ga0209635, IMG submission 187463) | Marine sediment microbial communities from White Oak River estuary, North Carolina - WOR-2-30_32 (SPAdes) (version 2) | ecosystem: Environmental > Aquatic > Marine > Intertidal zone >...
GACTGGAGTCGCAATGCCGGCAGGGCTGGGATGGGCGCAATCATGGGGGCCAAGAACCTCAAGGCAATTGTCGTTCGGGGGCACATGGATCTTCCCGTCTATGATGTGGCCGGGCTAGTGGCGGAGGCTGAACAAGCTTTCAAATATATGGAGGAACACAAGTATTTCAAACTGTGGCAGCAAGAAGGCCTGATGAATGTCATCGATTACGCCAATGAGAAGGGTATTCTGCCTACATACAATTTCAAGGATAGCGTTTTTGCCAGGTACGATCAGATTAACGGCACAACAATGGTAAATCGCTATAAGATAGGCGATAGTGCATGCTTTTCCTGTTCCATGTGTTGCGGCAATATTTGCCTCGTTAAGAGCGGGAAATATACGGGCACGGTGGTTGAAGGACCAGAATATGAAACCTGTGCTATGCTGGGACCGAACTTGGGGATTGACAACTTCGCTGCGATACTTTCTGCAACCCGACTGTGCGATGAACTGGGTATAGATACAATTTCCACAGGCAGCATCGTGGGGGCCACGATAGAGGGTTACGAAAAGGGGATTTTGTCGCTCAGCGACCTCGATGGCAGGGAGATTGCCTGGGGAGATGAGGATTCCATCCTGGGACTGATACAAAAAATCGCTCACCGGCAGGGCATCGGTGACATCCTTGCTGATGGCTCTCACCGTATTATCGAGAACTGGCCCGAAATGGGCAAAATCATCCTCCAGGTCAAGGGCCTTGAGCAGTCGGCCTATGACAGCCGCGCCAGTATTTCTATGGGTCTGTCCTATGCTACCTCAGACATAGGAGCACATCACACACGGGCTTGGACCATTGCCAAGGAAATGGAAGAGGGTCAGAACTGGACTAACGACGAGAAGGTTGACGCCGTGATATATCACCAGAAAGTGCGCCCGTTGTTTGACATGCTTGGTGTTTGCCGGTTGCCCTGGATTGAACTTGGGCTGAGCGAGCGGCACTATGCGAACTTCTACAAATATGTGACCGGACATGAAACGTCCCTTGAGGAGCTTCTAGGACTCTCGAACGACATATACGACCTGACAAGGCTGATAAATGCCCGCCTCGGCATGAGCCGCAAAGATGACACGCTTCCCTACAAGGTTTGGGCTAATCCTCCCCTTACGGGTCCAAATGCGGGCAAGGTGATCGGACGAGAAGATTTCCAGAAGCTTCTTTCACTGTACTATCAGAAGCGTGGCTGGGATGAAAACGGCATTCCACCAGCTGAGGTGGAAAAGAAGTTTTCGGACTAGCTTCTGGGGAATAATTTATCCCGGCTTAATACGAAAAGTCGTTGGTTCAAATCCAACCCCCGACACCAAGAAACTAAGCAGGCAGGACGACTTTCAGGGTCGTCCTATCCTTTTTATTTTTGCCACTAGCTTGCATATGCCACTATTAAAATAATTTGTGTTATGTTATTATCGTTCAAATTGTGTTAAAAAGAGCATAAAAGGAGCGTAAGTTGAAAATACTCTTAGTTTATCCCCGCTATCCAGATACCTTCTGGAGTTTCAGGCATGCTTTGAAATTCATTTTTAAAAAGGCAACTTTTCCCCCTCTGGGCTTATTAACTGTAGCTGCCATGCTTCCCAAGGAATGGGAGAAAAAACTTGTGGACCTGAATACCACAACCCTGACAGATAAAGACCTTAAGTGGGCTGATTATGTGTTTATCAGCGCTATGGTGGCGCAGGATAATTCGGCGAGGGAAGTCGTCGAAAGGTGCAAGAAATTCGGGACTAAGACTGTTGGCGGGGGCCCTGTTTTCTCCGTTGGGTACGAAGAATTTGGTCATGATGATATAGACCATCTGATATCTAACGAAGCTGAAGATCTACTGCCGCTCTTTTTGGAAGATTTAGAGAAGGGATGTGCCAAACATCGCTACACGTCTGAAGAACGGCCTGATATAAGGAAAACTCCTGTGCCTTTGTGGTCACTTATCAACAAGAAAAAATACCAATCAATGACTATCCAGTATTCTCGAGGCTGCCCTTTTAACTGCGAATTCTGCGACATCGTCATCATGAATGGACATGTACCGCGGACAAAAACGGCAGCTCAGATAGTAGCCGAGCTGGACGCATTATACGATATGGGATGGCGAGCCAGCGTATTCTTTGTTGACGATAATTTCATTGGCAATAAAAGGAAACTAAAGTCAGAAATTCTGCCGGCAATAATTGAATGGATGAAAGAGAAGAAATATCCTTTTTCGTTTTATACGGAAGCATCTATAAATCTTGCCGATGACGAAGAGCTAATGCGTCTAATGACTGAGGCGAGATTTGACATGATATTTGTGGGCATCGAAAGCCCCAATGAAGAAAGTTTAGTCGAATGTAATAAATTGCCGAATAAAGGTCGTGATTTGTTGGCCTCGGTTAAGAAGATACAGAACCACGGTTTGCAGGTGCAGGGAGGATTTATTGTTGGGTTTGATAGTGACCCACTTTCCATCTTCAAAAACCAAATCGATTTCATTCAAAAGAGTGGAATTGTTATGGCTATGGTTGGTGTACTGATGGCTCCTCCAGGGACAAGCCTATACAAACGTCTAAAGAGGGAGAACCGTCTACTGCCAGGAGGTACCGGGGACAACACAGATGGTTCGACCAACTTCATTCCCAAAATGGGTTACGAAGCGCTTGCCAGAGGCTATAAGCATGTTGTAGATACAATCTACGCACCTAAGCAATACTATGAGCGTATTAAAACCTTTCTAAGGGAGTATAAACCTGGCAATAAAGGAAAATGGAAGCTTTCTCTTCTCCATCTCATAGCGTGGATAAGGTCCACATGGGTTTTGGGGATCCAGGAAAAAGGGAGAATACATTATTGGAAATTGGTTGTCTGGACCTTGCTGAAAAAACCAAAAACTTTCCCTTTATCAATGACGCTTGCTGTTCAGGGATTCCATTTCCGCAAGGTCGCCGAGAAAGTACGTGTATCCCTAGCCAGTGATATCCGCAGGTTGGAGCAAGCAGGCAAACATAATTAGCCCCAACTCAAAATCCTCATCAGATGTTCTCGCCTTGAAACATACCATGATAGCCTTGGGCTACCTCGCGGCTCAAGAGGAAGAAGACCATCTGAACAATTCGAGCGTTTCTGTATAATCGAAATCCCTGTGGATTGTAGACCACCATGAGAGATTGCGACCTGCCTGAATAGCCAGCATCCCAAACTGCATTATGAATGCTGACCCCGCAGCGCAGAAGACTTGACCGGGGCAGTGCCAGAGCCATTATGTTCTTGGGAAGATTGACCACCTCGTTGTATGTAACCAGGTAACAACCGGGCAACAGGTCTACACGGCCCAGACCGTCGAAAACGAGCGGGGAAGTACTGGAAAGGACCCTGCTTTCAGTACCGGGGCCCAGCCTGCCCCATTTATCTGTGCCTCCCGAATTTTGGGGGCTTGTGTATAACACTAGCAAAATATTGTTGTATTATGTTATGGTATTATGAGTTAGACCATGTTGAAAGGGGCGTAGGGTGAAAGTACTCTTAGTTTATCCCCGGTATCCAGTTACCTTCTGGAGTTTTAAACATTCTTTAAAGTTTATGTTTAAAAAGGCATTTCTTCCCCCTCTGGGCTTATTAACTGTAGCTGCCATGCTTCCCGAGGAATGGGAGAAAAAGCTTGTGGACCTGAATACCACAACCCTGACAGATGAAGACCTTAAGTGGGCTGATTATGTGTTTATCAGTGCTATGGTAGCGCAGCAAAATTCGGCGAGGGAGGTCATTGATAGGTGCAGAAGGTTAGGGACTAAGATTGTTGCCGGTGGTCCCCTCTTCACCCCTGGGAACGAAGATTTTGAGTCTGATGATATAGACTATCTTGTATTTAACGAGGCTGAGAATATAATGCCGCTCTTCTTAGAAGATTTAGAGAAGGGCTGTGCCAAACATATCTACACGTCTGAAGAATTCCCAGATATGAGTAAAAGTCCTGTGCCTTTGTGGTCACTTATTAACAAGAGGAAATACCACGTGATGAGTATCCAGTATTCTCGAGGCTGCCCTTTCAATTGTGAATTCTGCGATATCATTGCACTGAACGGGCATAGACCACGAACCAAAGACAAAAGTCAGATAGTAGCCGAATTAGATGCATTATACGATATGGGATGGCGAGCTAGAGTCTTCTTTGTTGATGATAATTTCATTGGCAACAAACGGAAACTAAAGTCAGAAATTCTGCCGACAATAATTAAATGGATGGAAGAGAAGAAACGTCCCTTTACATTTTTAACGGAAGCATCTATTAATCTTGCCGATGATGAAGAGCTAATGCGTCTAATGAGTGAGGCGGGATTTGAGATGGTATTTGTGGGCATCGAAAGCCCCAATGAAGAAAGTTTAATCGAATGTAATAAGTCGCCGAATAAAAATCGTGATTTGTTGGCTGCGGTCAAGAAGATGCAGAACTACGGCTTGGAGGTGCAGGGAGGATTTATCGTTGGGTTTGATAGTGACCCAGTTTCCATCTTCAAAAGCCAAATCGATTTCATTCAAAAGAGTGGAATCGTTACCGCTATGGTCGGTATGCTGGTGGCTCTTCCACAGACAAGATTATACAGACGTTTAAAAAGGGAGAACCGTCTACTAGTAGATGGTACCGGTACCGGGGATAATACAGATGGTTCAACCAACTTCATCCCCAAAATGGGTTACGAAGCGCTTGCCAGAGGCTATAAGCATGTTGTAGATACAATCTACGCTCCCAAGCAATACTATGAGCGTATTAGAACCTTTCTAAGGGAGTATAAACCTAGCGATAAAGGAAGAAGTAAGATTTCTCTTATCCATCTCATAGCATTGATAAGGTCCATGTGGGTTTTGGGGGTCCAGGAAAAAGGGAGAACACATTATTGGAAGTTGTTTGTCTGGACCTTGCTGAAAAAACCAAAGTTTTTTTCTTTATCTATGATGCTTGCTATTCAGGGATTCCATTACCGCAAGGTCGCCCAGAAAGTATGTGTATCCCCGATTAAGAATATATGCAGGCTGGAGCAAGGAAGAGACCTGCTGGTTAAAGCAAATTAGTCCTAACTTAAAATCCTTGTTAGATGTTCTCGCCTTGAAACATACCTTGATAGCCTTGGGCTACCTCGCGGCTTAAAAAAAAGAAGACCATCTGAACAATTCGAGCGTTCCTGTGTAGCCGAAATCCCTGGGGATTGTAGACCACCATGAGGGACTGCGACCTGCCCGAATAGCCAGCATCCCAGACCGCATTGTGAATGCTGACCCCACAGCGTAGAAGACTTGACCGGGGCATTGCCAGAGCCATTATGTTCCTGGGAAGATTGACCACCTCGTTGTATGTAACCAGGTAACAACCGGGCAACAGGTCTACACGGCCCAGGCCGTCGAAAACGAGCGGGGAAGTACTGGAAAGGACTCTGCTTTCACTGCCGGAGCCAAGGCTGCCCGGCGAGGAAAACAAAGCTACTTCCTTAAGGGTCAAGTCTATGCCATTGGGTTGAACCTGCTGCTGGGCATCACATAAATTCTCCACTAGGGGAGGACTTGTCCCCAGCATCTTCAGGATATCTTCTCTGGAAAGAATGCCAGACATTTATCCACCAACAGGTTAGGCCGATTTAACCCAAATTGTTGACGTTTAGTATAATCCGTGTTGAACTGCCAGGCAAGGCACTCCTTCTCTCATCTGGTGAGAGAGGATCAAGAGCCTATCCTGAGTTTATAGAAGGATGAGGGTGCTCAAATTTTTACCAAGGTCTGGGATATTCTCTATGATAGTTGCTTAAATCCTGTTAATATAAGTACTATCGCAATTCGTTTCGTTGTTTACGTATAGACCGTGAAAGTGGTAGCAATTGTTGGCATGGCCGGTGCGGGCAAGTCAGAAGCAGCCAGGGTATTTGAAGAACAGGGCTTTAAGAAAGTACGGTTTGGGGATATTACGGACGAGGAGCTCAAGGACAGAGGACTGGAGTCGAATGAGGAAAATGAGCGCTATATCAGGCAGCAACTGAGGAAAAAACACGGGATGGCTGCTTACGCCAAATTGAACTTGCCCAGGATTGATGGCTCGTTGAAATCATCGAATGTTGTGGTAGATGGGCTTTATTCTTGGGAAGAGTACACCTTATTGAAGAAGCGCTATAGGGAAAGGCTCAGTGTGCTTGCGGTCTGGGCCTCACCTGCTACCAGACATGCCAGACTTGCCTGTAGAGCAAAAAGGCCCTTGACGCTTGAGGAAGCAGCCGGTCGGGATAAATCCGAGATAGAGAATAGTAACAAGGGTGGACCAATTGCCATGGCCGACTTTACTATAATAAATGAAGCTTCCCTAGAGGAGCTAAAAAGGGAGACGGAACGAGTTCTATCCGCTTTGAGATGAGAAAAAAAACCAGGCCGAACACCGATGAATATTTCCTCAAGATAGCTTCCGTGGTAGCGGAACGTTCCACTTGCCGGCGCCACCACGTAGGCGCTGTGGCGGTGAAGGACAAGCATATATTAGCCACCGGATACAATGGGGCTGCCGCCGGACTTAAAGATTGTCTTGAGCTCGGCTGCCTCAGGGATGAGCTGGGCATAGAATCTGGAACCAGGCAGGAAATATGCCGGGGTATTCATGCCGAGCAGAATGTAATCATACAGGCCTCACTACACGGGGTGAGCCTTGAGGGCGCCACGATTTATGTTACCCATTCACCATGTGTACTCTGCGCCAAAATGCTGGTCAATGCCAAAATAAGGCGATTCGTAACCTTCGGCAGCTACGCCGATGACTCCTTCGTAGACCTGTTCCGAGAAGCCGGAATAGAGTTTGAGCTACAAAAAAAACCGCCCACCGAGATAACCCACCTGCCCTGAAACAGAGGCTCTTTCTATAAAGATACCATTGTGTGAAGCATCCCTTCCCGACCCTTTGATTTCACCCCAGCCGCTTTTGCAGGATTAGCTTATCATCCCCGGGAGCATAAAAGTCAGGGATGCGGGCTACTATCTTGTAGCCATGGCTGATATGGAAACGCCTAGTTTTCTCATATCCTGGCGTGGATGATGTCTCGATTATGGCTAGTCTTCCCTTAGTTTTCAGGATCTCTTTTTCCGCAGACTTCATGAGGGCGCTGCCTATCCTTCGGCCTTGCTTTTCTGGAGAGACAGCCACCCAATAGATATCCCATGTCCCTTCTGTCAGGGGCGTGGGCCCATAGCAGATATAACCTGTTACAGCTGAGTCAACCTCGGCAACAAGGATGTGGTAGCCTGAGCCGACTGGGTCCTCAAGGTAGCTGTCAATTAGTTCCTCAGCTACCTCCACTTCAAAGGGTTTGAATTCTGGTGTGCCGCGCAATATTTCTGTTACGTGGGGTTTGTCTTCATGAGCCATAGGGCGAATATCGATTTTCATTATCTTCCCCATGAAGAGCCAGTTGTACAATTTTTTCAATGAATTGAGTATAGGTCATCCCGGCGGCTTCCGCCTGGCGGGCCGCGCCAGTTCCTGGAGAAATGTCCGGGTTGGGGTTCACCTCGATGATATTTAGCTGTCCCTCGTCGTCCAGCCGCATGTCCGCCCTGGCATAGCCCTGGCAGCCAAGCAGTCTGTAAACCGTTGTTATTGTTTCAGCAATGTGCTGTTGCTCTTCGCTCTCGATCTCAGCCGGGCAGACTGGCTTTGTGCCTTCAAAGTAAGGGCTATCATCGTCCCACTTGGCCTCAAAGGTAAGAATTTCCGGCATTCCGGGGGGTAGAGAATAAACGATTTCTGATACGGGCAGGACAGTGAGTTCGGAGTTACCCATAACTGTGGCGTTAAACTCACGACCAGGGAGGAACTTTGAAACGAGGGCATCGGCACCAAAGGAGTAGCATATCTTGCTAACCTGTCTTTCCAGAGCCGAAAAGTCATGAACCACGCTCTCCGCTGACAGGCCGCTACTGGCATCACTGCAGCGGGGCTTGACAATGCAGGGATAGCTCAGCCGGAACGTGCTCATTGTCTCAGGGTTAAGTTGCTGAAAGTCCGGTGTATTGATTCCGGCAGCTTTCAGAATTAGCTTTGTCTTAGCCTTATCGAGAGCCAGTCTTAGAGCTGGTCCTGGACTGCCAGTAAACGGAACACCCGTTTCCGATAGGATTTCTGGTATTACTGCTTCGGTCTCAGGGTAGTCACAGAAGCCTTCGAAAAGGTTGAAAACTAAGTCTGTATCGAGGTCTCTCAGCTCCTTCTCAGCTTGCTCAAGTGGCGGCACCAGAGGAACTCGGGTGACGTCAAAGCCAAGCTCCAGCAAGGCATTCTGCACCGCCTCTACGCACTCAAGCACTGCCTCCACCGCGTTGTATTCGCCGACAGCCCCACAGCTTGACTTCTGTGGTTCGTTGTAGACGAGGGCTATACGCATACGCATTGTGGATATCTCTCAATCGCAGCATTAAGCACAGCGCTTATCAGCTGTTTATGACTCCATCCCATTTTTTTTGCCATAATGACCAGGTCGCTGTGAGTACCTAGTCCGGGCAGGGGGTTTATTTCCAGAAAGTAGGGCACACCTGTTGTGCTGATCCTAAAGTCCAGCCGGGCAAAGTCACGGCACCCCAGGGCCTTAAATGCCCGCAGGCCGGAATTCTGTATACGTTGCAATACCTCCTCCTCAAGAGCAGCCGGGCACTCATAGTCAACCAACTCCAGGTAATTGCGTTTCACCTCAAGTGTATAGAGGAAATAACCGTTCTTTTGTTTCGGAAGTATGCGCATTATACCCAGGGCCTTGGGTGGGGAGTTGCCTATGATTCCCACGGTGACCTCATCACCGAGGATAACCTCTTCCACTATTGCTGGTTGGTGGTATTTCTCCAGTAAGCTCTCTACTACCTCAATGGCCTGTTTAGCGTCTTCCACCACCGAAGTGAGACTAATCCCCTTACTTGAGCCTTCATACGCTGGTTTGACGATAGCCGGGAAAGTAAAATCATAGCTATCTATCTGATGAAGCTCTTGTCTATTAAAGATTACACGCCAGTTTGGAGTGCTCACTCCTTCTGATGCGACCAGCTTTTTGGTCAGAGGTTTGTCCAGGCATATGGCCAGACACTGTGGGTCGGACCCGGAATAGGGTATATCCAGCATCTCGAGGATCGAAGGCACCTGGGCTTCCCGGCTGCGGTAGGTACCTCGCCCTTCGGAGATGTTAAAGACGAAGTCCACCTTATCGTGAAGAATCTTGCCTAAAAACTCCCGGCCACCGACGAGCATGGTTACTTTGTGTCCCTCAGCCTCAAGAGCCGCGGCTATCAACTCCACGGTTTCCGAGGAGTCATATTCCTCAAAAGCGTCATCACAGCTAACTTGCTGTGGCGCTATTGTTTCCTTAAGGTCGTATGACAAACCTACCTGCATTTAGGACTCCTTCTAACCCGAACTGGCACCAGGTTTTCTTGATGCAGGCTCGTAGGCGTACTACCGGCTGGACATAGCGCCTCAGCAGGCAATTCAGGGCATGCTAGTTTTGTGGGGTTTCGATAACGGAAAATGCGTCCCTCGTAATTCCGCAGCACTAGCTCACCTTCAGTCTGTGCCAGGACATATTCTGGTTGGAGAGGGACCTTGCCGCCACTCTGGGGCAAGTCTATCACGAAGGTTGGAATAGCCAGCCCGGATGTGTGCCCGCGCATTCCCTCAATTATCTTGATGCCCACCTCCACAGGTGTGCGCAGGTGCTCAGTGCCCTGGACCTCGTCACACTGAAAGAGATAGTAGGGACGTACCTTTATCTTGAGAAGTCCGTGGCATAGTTCCGTCTGAGTTTCAACGCTGTCATTAATGCCGCGTAGCAGGACAGACTGGTTGTTTACCGGAACACCACTCCGCAGCAGGCGGTCACATGCCTCAGCAGCTTCTGGAGTTATCTCCCGAACGTGGTTGAAATGTGTATTAAGCCATATGGGCCCGTACTTAGCCAGCATAATACACAATTCATTGTCTATGCGCTGGGGCAGCACCACCGGGAATCTAGTGCCGATACGGATAATTTCGACGTGCTTTATCTCTCTTATGTGGCTAATGATGTCCTCCAGGTGGTGGGTAGAAAGTGTCAGGGGATCACCACCGGAGATAATGACATCTCTGACAGCCTTGTGCTGGCTTATATAGTCTAGCGTGGCTTTGACTTCAGCGGGGGACCGCACCCAACCGCCATTTCGCCATTCTCTCTTACGGGTGCAGTGTCGGCAGAGCACAGGGCAGATGTCAGTAAGCATTAAAAGTACCCGGTCGGGGTAGCGGTGGACCAGCCCGGGAACCACTGTGTCTTTTTTCTCGTCCAGTGGGTCTTCTACACCCATCGACCCCATAGTCATTTCCATAGCGGAAGGTATCGCCTGCTTTTTTATCGGGTCATCGGGATCATCAGGGTTGATCAGCGATAGATAATAGGGAGTCACCGACAGGGGATAGCGCATGGTTACTAACTTGAGCTGCGCCTGTTCTTCAGTGGATAGTGAGATGAATTGGGCTAATTGCTCGACGCGGGTAATTCTGTTCCGAAACTGCCACTTCCAGTCATTCCAGACGCCGTCTGGGATATCTCCAAAGAATCTGTGTCTGGTCGTGGCTGTTTTACCAGGAGGTTCCTCCTCCAGGTCATCGGAGATGCTGCGTTTACCGGGAGGTTTCTCTTCAGGGTCGCTGTCGCTACAGCTTTCCAGGCAGCATTCCTCTGATTCAGGCACGGGTTGACTTTTAAGTTTTACCAACGATGTTTTCACTTTAATTATTTTCCTCCATTATAAATAAGTCATATTCAATTTAACTGATTCTTGCTCAGTAATTTTCTTTACATTTTTTGTATTGTACATCCTTTGTTAAAGATGTCAAGACATTTTAGCCTTGGGCAAAAAATTTTTGTAAAAAAATTTTTTGGAGAATGATGGAGGGATAATTCTGAGAAGGAGGTGTAACCATGCCGGGATGGAAGTTTGTTACGAATCATGCTCTGGTGCTTTGTCAGATTGCTCAGCAACCACGGATTACCATTAGAGAGATCTCTTGACGATAGGCATTACCAGGAAAGCAATACACAGAATAATCACTGACCTTGAAATTGATGGCTACATTACCAAAATAAGAGAAGGCAGACGTCTGAGGTATCGAATCAATCCTGATTTGTGCCTCCGCGGTGAGATGGTGCAGGACAAAGCTGTGGGTGACCTTTTAGAGGTACTTGGCTGGAGAAGACATCGCAGATCAATAAAGAAGAGAGAACTGGTTACTTTGGGTTAGAAAGCAGGACCCTAGTTAACAAGTTGCTTGGAAACATCGGGCAAAATGATGAAGAGTTGCCGCACGGGTTGATAGAGAAAAATCCTAAATCCCAAGCACCAAATCCTAAACAATATAGAAATTCAAAAATCAAAGGTCAAGAATCAAAATGACAAATCAAAATGCATATTTTTAACCTTTGCTCTGTCATTTTGCATTTTTATTTTTACATTTTGCAGGAATTTGTTTGGGGCTTGGATTTTGGGATTTGGAATTTAGGCGACGAGATTGCCACTCCTTTGGCTCGCAATGACATGAAGGACTACCGCACCTTCCCTCTGGCGAGCGAAGCAAATATGCCGCCGAAGCAAAGAATAGCGAAAATTATGAACGACGTTTTCATGCTTTCCTGGAAAAGCGAATAGTATTCGGGTGTAATTTGAACTCTCCCGATGTATAGAGCAAACATCAGCATGGCAACTCCCATGCTGAATGTCATGCCAACCTGTCGCATTGTTGCCAGCGTCGCCGAGGCTACCCCATAAGCCGCCTTTGGGGCAGAACTCATAACCGCGTTGGTATTAGGAGATGAGAAAAAAGCAAAGCCCAAACCCAGCAGAATCAAATTGCCTATAATGAACGCCAAAGGGGTTTCTTTATTTAGAAAAATGAGGATGATAAGTCCGACGGTGGTCAATGCCATTCCTGCTGAGGCAATTATTCTTGGTTCAATCCTATCTGAAAGCCTGCCGGCCAGCGGTGAAAAAAAAGCTTGTGTAGCGGGCATGGCGACCAGAATCAAGCCGGCACTTTGAGGGTTTAGTCCCTTCAGATACTGCAAATAAAGGCTTATGAGTAAAGACACGGCCCATGTGGCACTGTAGTTAATCAACGCTGCCACGTTGGAAAAGGTGAAAGCTCTGCTGTTCTTGAAGAGGCTCATATCCAGGACCGGGCTCCTTGTTCTCATTTCCCATCTGG
>Ga0209635_10003493_pt1 | contig 12249 bp, 12 predicted proteins | sample DeeMarSWOR230_32_FD_187463 | JGI IMG/M metagenome (GOLD analysis project Ga0209635, IMG submission 187463) | Marine sediment microbial communities from White Oak River estuary, North Carolina - WOR-2-30_32 (SPAdes) (version 2) | ecosystem: Environmental > Aquatic > Marine > Intertidal zone >...
GATATATTTTGTCTTTGGTTTCCGGCATTCACAATTTTCTTCTTTTAGATGAGGACAGAAATAAGTTTTCAGAATGTTTATTTTCTCTTTTTTCAATATTTCTAACAAGTGATTATTGAAATTATGAAAATCTTGAGTGCTATAATATCCTCTCCCTATTCCTGATTGATTTGTTACAATAAAAAAAAGAAATTTATCACGAAGCAACTTTAATCCATCAATAACGCCTGATAATAATTCTAAGTCTTCGATCTTATAAGCATAGTTTTTATCTTCAATTAAAGTTCCATCTCTATCCAAAATAATTGCTTTATTTTTGACCATTATACCTCTCCTTATCTAAAGAATATAAATATTATGCCTGCTAAATATAGTATCCCTAAAATAATATGTAATACAGCAAAAAGACCCCCAACTTTTAAGAGTTTCTTATAATTCATGCCATCAACACAATATTTTGTAGAAAGATCTAATGTCATCATATCAGCTGCGCTCCCTTGTGGCAAGAAATTACCACCTAAATTTATCCCTAAAATAAATGCAATTAATAGAGGAACAGATGAGAAACCAGTACTTATTAAAACTTGAATTATTGGTATGAAAAGAACTGTAATAGGAACATTATCAAGAAAGGCTGATAAAATAGATGTTAGAACTAAGATTAAAACACATAATAAAAATAGATTAGCTGGAGCTATCGCCACTACAAAATTTTCTATTATGGTGATTATTCCCACTTTTTCAAAGCAGAACACCAGCACAAATAAACTGATGAAGAAGAATGGTAATTTAAAATCAACTTTTTTGAAATAATAAGAAATATCTGGTTTCCTTTTGCCTGATTCACTCCTCCTCGGATTAATAAACACAAATAAAAGCATTCCAAGAAGCCCTACAAATAAGATATCTGGAATGATAATTAATAAGGCGAAAAAAATGAATAAAGATCCTAAATTTCGATAAAAAACCTTAGGATTAATTGGGGCTTTTGCAATTATTAATTCATGTTCCTCTATATGCTCAGTTTCTAAAGATTCATCGTATTCAGCACAATGAGGTATCCAAATTTCTTCTAAGTGTTTTTTGAGAACAAAATAATCTAAAAGAGATAGAGTCAGTAAAGTAGCAAGAATAAAATATATTGAAAGACTTGCGAAAAACCAAGTTGTTGATAATGCAAATTTACTTGCAATTAAAATATTTTGTGCAGAACCAAAAGGGGTTAGGGTTGCAGCAAGATTTATACAAATAGTCATTCCCAATAATATTGGAGTGGGGTTAATTTTCATTTTTTGTGAGGTATTGATAATCATTGGGATGAATATAACTGCAACTGAAATATCTTCGATAAATGCTGCACTTAAAGTTGAAATTATGCAAATCACCCAAAAAAACTTTCGGGTGTTAGTGTGGAACTTTTTAGTTATTCTTGATGCAATTTCTTGAAAAATCAATTGCTCTTCTAATATTGCTACTATTGTAAAAACAGATATTAAGAAAAAAATAACAGGCCAATCTATTGCTAAAATGAACTCATCAATAGATATAGGTATAGGTGAAAAAATGAATGTAGCGGTCGCTGCGGCTAACATTGCTAAAACACTATAGGTTAAAAAATCTGTTTTTTCACGAAACAGAGCAATGATAACAATTACAAAACAGAAAATTACAAATAACTGTAAAAAGAAGATCATTGTTTTCCCTTAAATGAGTGACATTTAATTGATTTTAATATTCACAATTGTGTTTTAAAGACTTAAAATTTCTTTGTTTTAAAATAAATTAAAAATAAAAAAAAAGATATAAAATTAATTTCAACTTTAACTTTTCCATAGAAAGTGTAAATTGCAATATTCACGAGCCCAGAGACCTTCTGGATTAGCAACAGTAAAACTTGCTTTTGGTTCCATACCAGGCTTCAAAAATCTTCTTTCGTAGCATCCATCTTTGCAAATTATTTCAATCCACATGATATAGTGCTCATCAGTCATTGGGTGTGGAGTTCCCATTGAGATTCCGACATCAACGGTGACTCTATTACCATCAACTGTAATTTTAGGAACATGTTTTTCTGTTTTCCAATCAGTAGTTTGTTCCTCCATAAGCTTCATTGGTTGTCCGCAACAGATGGTTTCAGGAGAAGCAGGGTGTAAAATTTCAATTACTTTTCCACAAATGCTACATCTATATATTTCTTTTTGTTTCATAATTTCTTCAGTTTCTATTGTTTTTGTTTTTTAATTCATATATTTTAATATTTAATCATTTTGATTTTAAATTAAAAATTCGTTTGCCTTTTTAGAAATCTTCGCATTTCTTTCTATAGTATGATCGGGGATGGTCACAGGATGGACATTTGAAGTCTTTCGGTAATTCATCCATTTCTACTTCGTAACCACATTCCATACAAACCCAAATAATTTTCTTTCCGCGTTTGAAAAAGGCATCATCTCCCACTAACTTAAGAAGTTTACCATATCGCTCTGAATGGTGTTTTTCAGCTTTTATAATTGCTCTTACTCTTTTAGCGATATCAGGATATCCTTCCTTTTCTGCAGTTTCAGCAATATCAGGATATAATGTTTGCCATTCCATATTTTCTCCAGCTATTGCTGATTTTAAATTTTCAATTGTAGTTCCGAGGGTTGTTGGAAATTCAGCATCAGGGATTACTTTCATCTCATCAAATTTCTCTTCTTTTTTGAATTGTTGAAGCATTTTATAAAACCAGCTACCATGTTCCTTCTCTTGATCAGACGTTTCATCAAAAGTTTTTGACACTAACATATATCCCTCTTTCTTCGCTACTTTAGAGAAGTAATTATATCTATTTCGTGCCTGAGATTCACCAACATATGCGGTATATAATTTTTTAGGTGTTTCTTTCATAATTTTTAACCTCCTTTTTTAAATTGGAAATTCGTAATATATGAATATATTTGAATTAATAACATTTCGCCTTTTTTAAAACTTTTATACTTATAATTTAAAGAAAAATCTAAACGAAAACCTTAAGCAAAAATATTTAAATTATTGATATAAGTGTTTAACTAAAAAAATTATTTTTAACCATTTTTTATCGTAATGTCGATAATATTATCAGAAAAATCTGAACAATATTTACAGAAAGGTATGACCTCTAATTTTGTAGTTGATATTATGTTTATTGAGGAACCATGTACTCAAATATATAATCCAACTGTAGAAAGGATTAAAGATGTGGATCTAGAAAAATATAAAGATTATGAAAAAGTATCTAATCAGAATTTGATATTATATTTATCTGATTGGTTTATTAAAATTTATGGAAAATTGGAAGAATATCATTTAGATGTTAGTGGAATTTTAAAAAAAAAATTGATAATTACCAATATCGATCCAATTATTAAAAATACGTGTAAAATTAATTAATAAACAGATAAAGAAAGTTTTGTATAAACATAGGTAAAATGTATGAAATTACCTAAAGAACTGAAAAAGAAACAAAAGCAAAAGCAAGAAATAAAAACAATAAAGCCGGGAAAAAAAAGAAGGAAACAATATGTAGTTAAACCTAAAAAGAAATTTACAGAAACTTTTGCTCCTTATGCGATAATAATTGCAGTGGTGTTTGTTGTTATCATTGTTGTTGTAACAACAACGTTAGATAATACGGAAACAAACGGAGATAATTCAGAAACAAACGGAGATAATTCAAATCCTTATCAAACTGATATGTTATTTCAAACTATTAGCGGAGGGACAATTAATTTAGCAGATCATCAAGGAGAAATTGTTATTCTCTTTTTCTTTGATCTAGGTTGTCAACCTTGTAGTCCTGAATCAGATATTATAAGCAACATTGATGATGATTATTCTAACAGTCAAGTATATATAGTTCTTATAACAATACATTATTGGGATTCCGATGATGGTTTAAACCAATTTAAAAGCGATCATAATTTAAATCGACCTATAGTTCGTGATGATAATTCTTATAGTTATAGTGCGCCATTTAATATCGCATATACTCCAACAACCATTTTATTAGACAGGGATGGCGCTGAGGTTCAAAGATACATTGGTTATGATGCTAATCATTATAATCAAATAAAAAATGCTATTAATAGTTTGTAAAAGAACAAAAAATTTTAATTTCTATAGTCAAAATCAAAGAATTTTCTAAAAAAAAATGAACGAGATTTTCTACTTTTTCTTGGCTATTTTTGGGGGTATTATCTCTTTTTTGACGCCATGTAATTTAGTAACATTACCATCTTTTATGTTATATTTAGCAAGTCAAACAAATACACCAAAAAAGGCTCTTTTAATGAGTTTATTTTTCTCTTTAGGTTTTACCTTAATGTTTTCCTTGATAGCTACTCTATATATTATTATTTCTGGTTTTATAAGATTTACTTTTTGGTTAAAATTGTTTTCTGGATTAACAGTAATCATTTTATCAATTTACATTTTTTTTGCTAAACAATTTACAAGAACCAAACAGGTTTTAAGTCCATCTGAAAATAATAATACCGATCAATTTGAAACAGATGCCAATCAAGTAGAAACAGATATTAATACAGAAGAAACAATATCCAATAATGTAGATGCTAAAACTTTTGACAATGAATTAATGAAATATGAAGGATATAGTGGCTCATTTTTGCTTGGTTTTTCGATGGGATTTTCTTGGATTGGTTGTATAACACCAATTTATTTATCTATTGTATTGATTGTAAGTGATCAAGCTGATATTGGCTTAGGGATTATTTTATTTACTTGTTATTCTTTAGGAATTATGATTCCCTACATCATTATTGGATCCTTAATAGGCAAAATTAAACAAATATTTTTTGTTAAATTAATTAAAATTGGGTCCAAACTTCAAAGATTATTTGCAATTATATTATTGTATATAGGAATTGAGATAACTTTAGCAGCATTTGGAATTCCTGGCTTATTACCTTTCTTTTAATTAAGATATTAAAGGTAATTTTCCTTTTTTTTAATTAATTTATTTTAATTGAAAAATCCAAAAAAATTAATATTAATAATAAGTTTCTGTCATTCTACTTTCTTCTAATTCTACCGGATAACCTTTTCTATGCCAAATCATCATTCCGCCTGTTAAGTTTCGAATATCATTAAATCCTGCCTGTGCTAGAATTTGAGCGGCCATCATAGATCGAGAACCGGAGTGACAAATTGCGATTATTTCTTCATCTTTATAATCCCTAATAACCTCTGGATTACTCATTAATTCTCCTAAAGGAATTAATTTAGTATTTTTGATGTAGCCATGTGGACCATGATATTCTTGGGCAGTTCGAACATCAATCATAAGACTTGGCTCATCCTCAGTACCAATTCGCTCGAATAACTCATCAGCACTAATATCTGAAATAGGAGGGGCATCAGGTCCTCTTAGTTCTTTTCTAGTTTTCTTTTTAACAGGAGTTATAACTTTAATAGGTCTAACCTTTTCTAATGTAGCAACTAACATTCCTCTTTCCTTCCCCAGATATAATAGATTTACTGCTTCGTTTAATTTAGAATAAGCTTCAACACTAGATTTAAAACTCGGATCAGTAGCATAGACTTTTAACGTCTTATTTTCAGGTAATGATTCAAGTCCTTTAATTAGCGCATTCAAGGGTCCTGGGCATGATAATCCACATGCATCAACTTCTACGTAATCTTTAGTCTCAATTGCTTTTTCATGAACAAATTCTTCAATAACGTTTTCGGATCCCCCACATGCAGCCATTATTTCTTCGGTAGTTGCATTTGCCATCTCATATATTTTAAAGCCCCCAGTTAGTTCATACACTTCTTTAAATCCACTTTGTAATAGAATTCTTAATGCTAAATAACTTCTGTACCCTACTTCACAATAAACATAAATAGGTTTATCATTAGGTATCTCATCTAATCTGTTTCTAAGTTCCTCAATTGGGATGTTAATTGGGTTATTAATGCTTCGCGCAGAAAATTCTTCTTTAGTTCGAACGTCCAACACAACTCCGCCATTACTTGTGATGATATTAAAATCATGCCAATGCCAAATAGGCATATCTTCTCTAAGATAATTAGCAGCAACAAATCCCGCCATATTTACAGGATCTTTAGCAGAGCCATAAGGAGGAGCATACGTTAATTCCAGTTCTTCTAAATCAAACACAGTTCCATTAAATTTTATTACTGTTGAGATTACATCTATTCTTTTTTCTGTACCTGGACCGCCCACTGCTTGAGCTCCAAGGATTTTACCATCTGGAACTTCAAAAATTAATTTTAATGTAATAGGTATAGCTCCAGGATAATATCCTGCATGATTATTAGGATGAATGTAGATTTTATTATATTCTTTATTTAGCGATTTTAATTGTTTTTCAGTTAATCCAACAGAAGCAACAGTCAGATCAAAAACCTTTACAACCGACGCTCCTAAAACACCTTTATATTCAGAATGCCTTCCCGCAATATTATCTGCTGCTATTCTTCCCTGTTTATTAGCAGGCCCTGCTAATGCTATAGAAATGAGTTCTTTAGTCTGAAGATGATTAACTTGCACAATATCACCTACAGCATAAATACTTGAATCAGAGCTTTGCATTTTATTATTAACAACCACATATCCTCTCTCAGTCATTTCTAAATCAGCATCTTTAGCCAGTGTACTTTCTGGTCTAATCCCTATAGATAAAATAATTAGATCTGTTTCTATTATACGACCACTTTTTGTTTTAATAAAGGATTCATTTTTATCATTTCTTCCAAAAGAATCAACAGGGTCTTCTAAAACTAGACAAACTCCATTTAATATTAGTTCTTGGTGAATAAATTGCGCTATTTCCTTATCAATAGGGGGCATAACTTGATCCAACATTTCAACGATTTTGACTTTAACTCCTTTCTCTACTAAATTTTCTGCCATCTCTAATCCAATAAATCCACCTCCAACGATAATAGCATTTTTAACGTCATGTTTTTCCACATAGTCTCGTATTTTTATCGCATCTGGAATTGTCCATACTGTAAAATAAGGAATATTATCAAGCCCTTTAAATGGAGGTACTATTGGTTTTGATCCAGTGGCTAGGATTAAGTAATCATAATCAAGAGAATATTCATTGATTTTTTTTAGATCTTTTACTTTCACTTGTTTTTTCACTTTATCAATTGCTATTACTTCATTATTAACCCTAACATCAATATTGAATCTTTCAAAGAATCTTTCTGGGGTAACTAATTCTAAGGATTCACGATCCTTTATGATATTTCCAACATAATAAGGTAGTCCACAGTTTGCAAAGGAAACATATGGACCTTTATCTAGTATTATTATTTCAAAATCTTCCTTTAATCTTCTTAATCGAGCAGCTGCAGAAGCTCCACCTGCAACACCCCCAACAATTATTACTCGTGTCATTTTGTACTTCTCTTTGATATTTAATATAATAATATTCTCAAAAAACAATTATTAAACGCAATAGATTTGATTTAAAGATGTTCATTATGAATTAAATCAAATAATAACAAGAAATATAATTGAATTTAATTGTTCTAATAAATTTATTTATGAACTATAATCAAAAGATATTCAAAAAAGAGGAAATTCCGTAAATTAATTGATTAATTCGATTTTTTGATGAAACGTATGTAATCTTGATAGAGTGCCCTTTACTGGACATATTTCTTCTACTCTATTTAGAATTCGTTCAATCGTTTTAAAATTCTCTTTAGAGTTAAGACTCCAGGTAACATTTAAATCAAATAATCCTGGAAAAGGTTCCTCCTTAGGGTTTAATGCACTTCTTTTATCAAATTCTGCTTCAACCTTGACTTTAATTGACTTTACCTTTATATTCGAATATGATAAATATAAGAGTGCTGTAATTTCTAAACAATTAGCTATAGAAGCTAACAACATTGGCATCGGGCCAGGGATTTCGCCTGAACCACCTAAATCTTTTGGACCATCATTCTCAATTTCAAAATCATTTACTTTTGCTTTAACGTGTAAATTATTAATCTGTTCTGAAATTGCTACCATTTTTACAATAAATAACTCATCACCTTTGTCAGTATCTTTTTCTTTTTGCATTTCTTTAAAGCGGATTTCGTAGGCTTTTAGAGAGTCATCTGAAATTAGTTTTTTATTCATACTCATATTTAATCCTAGATTTGCTTTATTAATTTCGATGAACTTAAACAATAATGAATTATTATAAAGTAATACAATATTAAAAATTTTTAAATCTTAATCAAGGCGTTTAAATATGAATGAAGAAGAATTGATCACAGAAATCCAGTCTTGTATAGATTGTAAAATTTGTTTGGATTATTGTGATACTTTTAAGGTTACTGGAGATGAACTAAAATCTCCTAATGGAAGATTAAAGATCGCAGATAAAGTCTTTTCTAATAAAAAAATTTCTGATGAAGAAGTAATTGGACTTTATACTTGTACTTTATGCGCTTTATGTGATTTATATTGCCAACAAGAAATAAACATATCAGAAATTATTCACTTATCAAAAGTAAAATTAGTAGAACTGAATAGAGCACCATTAGAAATACATAACAAAATTATTAAAGGAATTATTGAAAAAGATAATTCTGTGGGTGGAGAACCAGATGATAGATTAAATTGGTTACCCGAAAGATATAGGAAAGAAGAAATATTTGAGAATAAAGATTCAGATACTCTTTTGTATTTTGGCTGTATGTCTTCATTTCGAGTTAAAGAAAGTGCTACGTACCCCTATGAAATCTTAAAAATTGCGGATTATGATTTCAAAATTTTAAAGAATGAACCATGTTGTGGGGAGTATGTATATTCTGCTGGAAATATTGACCTTGCAAAAAAGATTTTTGAAGAAAACATTAAACTCTTTAGAAAAATAGGAATAAAGAACTTAATAGTTACCTGTGGTGGATGCTTATACGCTTTTGATAAAGTTTATCGAAAATACTTTAAGAATTTTGATGTAAATGTAAAACATATAGTTGATATTATTTATGAGTTAGAAAGAGACGGAAAGATAACTTTAAACCCTTTAAATAAAGTGATTACATATCACGATGCTTGTAGGGTAGGAAGAAAATATAAAAATGGCCCTCTCTACTCTGAACCTCGAGATATTTTAAAGAAATGTGGGTTAAAAGTCAAAGAATTAACTGCTAATCCAGAAGAAACTCCTTGTTGTGGGGCTGGATCTGGGATTAGAGGAGTTGATAGTAGTATTTGTATTAAAATTGGTAAAGAATTATTTAATAATATTGAAACAAAAGAAATTGCTACATCTTGTCCATTATGTGTTTTTAATTTTAGATATGTCAACTATAAGAATCAAATGGATAAAGAAAGTAAATATATAACAGATTACATTTTAGATTCAATAAAAAAAAAACCTTAAAAAAATCAACCTCTGTAATCCAAAATTATTACAGCATCCACAAATAATTCATAATTTTCATCTTCGTCGAAATCATGTATGACAACTTTTTCAACTTCATTTAACTCTCCTTTAATCTCCTGTAACTCTGATTGATGTAATATTTTTACATCGGATTTTTTCAAATTTTTTGCGATTTCAACAGTTCCTGGGGTTTCTTTTGCTGAAGTTACTACAATAACTCTTCCTGTGTATTCAGTTAATTTAAGTGCTAATTCTAAAGAATCATCTCCCGTATCAACTATTAATGTTCTTTTCTCTCTTAATTCTTCAAGATCAGGAACCTCTAGATAGACTCCTTTCCCTTTGAATTCATCCACACCCAGAATTACTCTTACTTCCAGCTGACATGAAGTAGTTATCTCTATTTCTGGCTCTGATCCCTCACGATAATTATTTATGGCGGCTTTTAAAGCATCTGCAGCTAGATTTGAACAATGCATTTTGATTGGAGGTAACCCATCTAATTCATCTGCTACGTCGCTGCGAGTAATATTATATGCATCATCCAGAGTCATTCCTTTAGCCATCTCAGTCACCATTGATGAAGTCGATACGGCAGACCCACAACCAAAAGTTCTGAATTTAATGTCATCAATTACCTCTTCTCCTTTATCATTTTTGCCTACTTTTATGAATATTTCCATTAAATCTCCACAAACTGGATTCCCAACCTTTCCATATCCATCAGGATTATCAATTGACCCTACATTTCGTGGATTACGAAAATGGTCCATAACCTTATCAGTATATTTATGTACACTCATTTAATTTTCCTCTTCTTGTAATTTTTTTAATAAATCTGAAGGTGTAAGTGGTGATAAAATTCTTAATCTTCTTACTATACTTGGTAATACTTCTATAATTTTATCAATATCTTTTTCTTCAGTAAATCTTCCTAAAGTTAATAATAAACTTCCATGTGCTTCTTCATGTAACAAACCACATGAGATAAGAGTATGTGATGGTTCTAAAGTTTTTGAAGAACATGCAGAACCAGTCGCAACTTCTACTTTTTCATCCTTTAAGGATAAAAGTAATGATTCACCTTCAATATAATCAAACCGAAAATTGGCATTATGGGGTGTCCTTTTTTCAGGATGCCCGTTTAAAAATGATTTCGGAATCTTTAAAACTTCTCTAATTAATTTATCTCTAAGAATCTTTAGTCTAGCAGCTTCGTCAATTATTTCTGCTTTCATTATTTCTGCTGCCTTAGCAAATCCTATTATTCCAGGCATATTTTCAGATCCAGATCTCATACCTTTCTCTTGACCGCCTCCAATAATAATTGGATTCACTCTTACTCCTTTTTTAAGATATAAGGCTCCTATACCCCTTGGTCCATATATATCATTCGAAGATAAGGTCAATAAATCAAAAGGAACTTTTTGTACATCAATAGGGATCGTACTTTCACTTGCTACAGCATCGGAATGAAACCATATATTATTCTTTTGAGCAAGATCTGCAATTGCTTCTACAGGCTGGAGTGTTCCAATTTCATTACTAGCTGTAGAAATTGAGATTAATATTGTCTTTTCATTTATTAAACGCTCTAATTTATTGATGTTAATAATACCAAATCTATCTACGGGAACTCTACTAACTATAAATCCTTGTCTCTCTAAATATTTTCCAATATTTAATATTGAAATATGCTCAATTTCTGAGATAATAATATGATTGCCTTGTCTCTGATTTCTAAGAGCTGCACCAATTATTCCTAAATTATTTGATTCGGTAGCTCCTGATGTAAAAATGATATTATCTGGACTTGGAGCATTAATAAACTTGGAAATTTTAAGTCGAGCTTCTTCTAAAGCATTAGTTGCATTATAACCATAATTATGTAATGAAGATGGATTTCCAAATTCTTTAGTGAAATATGGTTTCATTACTTCAAATACGCGAGGATCCACTGGTTTAGCTGCTTGATAATCTAAATAAATGCTCATCTACTACACCTTATTTTTTCATTTCATTTTCTTAAATATAAAAATTAAATCATCGCCATCTTTACTAAATTCCACAACCTTTGTATCAGTCCTTTTAGCCCATCTTTTAAGATCTTCTTCAGCAGCAGGATCATCTGCAATAACTTTAAAACATTGTCCCTGACTTAATGTTTCACTTAAATTTCTTACTTCAAACAATGGTTCTGGACAATATAGACCACGAGTATCTAATTCTTTATCAATTTTAATTCCTTCACTTTGTTCATTATTCAATTTAATAACCTCCTTAAAAAGATTCTATTACCACTTATTCCTTGAGATATAAACGATTCGAAAAGAGTTTAAATCTTCTTATTATAATTTAGTATGCAAAAATGGTATACATGAAAATTGAATAAAACACATTAAATAATGTGTTTATAAATTATAAATTATCAAAACTCAGATAATCTTAGATCCAAATTAAAGGAAAAAATTAGATTCTATAAGAAATAATTTACTTCATACCAGAAAGGCGTTTAATATGTCTCACACCGTCAACAGCGTCATCAGCAAAATCATCTGCTCCAAGTCTTTTAGCAAGTTCCATATTTAAGGGAGCACCTCCCACAATTAATTTGACTTTATCTCGAAGCCCTGCTGTCTGTAGTGTTTCATGAACTACTTTTATTTGTTCGACAGTCATAGTTAGTAAAGTACTTAAAGCAATAATATGTGCCCCAGTTTCCTTCACTTTTTCAATTATTGTATTTTCATCAACATCCATCCCTAAATCATAAAGTTCAAAACCAGAACTTAAAAGAAGAGAACCTAATATGTTCTTTCCAATATCATGATTATCTCCTTTC
>Ga0209635_10003494_pt1 | contig 12248 bp, 8 predicted proteins | sample DeeMarSWOR230_32_FD_187463 | JGI IMG/M metagenome (GOLD analysis project Ga0209635, IMG submission 187463) | Marine sediment microbial communities from White Oak River estuary, North Carolina - WOR-2-30_32 (SPAdes) (version 2) | ecosystem: Environmental > Aquatic > Marine > Intertidal zone >...
GAGGTTTCTCCCCGTCAGAGCGTGGGCGAGCCTATAGTTGGTGCAGTGCCCTGATGAGGCGCCACAGCAGTTCCAGTCGTCAAGCTCTTCTAGCTCCACCCCCAGAGCTTTACAAACCGCCTCCACCGAAAGGGCGTAGTCGGCAGCGATCGATTCCATGGAGCAGCCTGGATAGTAGGCATACTTCAACTTCCAGCTCCCTTTGTTTTTTCAAAGATGTCTTTAACCTGTTTCAAGCCCTTGATCCGTATAGGGAGAATCCTCAGTTTTCTCTTGAGGATCATCTTAATCCCCATGATGAGGTCGGTGAAAAGGTCTTTAGTCCTCACCTTGAGCGTTAGCTCCATCGATAGCTCATGCGATCTTCCCCACAATTTGATACTTCCCAGAAAGGTATCATGGAATAGTGGCATGAGAGGTGCCTTGCCTTTCACTTTCTCCTTGAGCGACATCTCCCTGAGGGTATCCATCACCCGGAGCACATTGACGTCATTGGGGCAGCGGGCGACACAGGTCTCGCAGGTGGCGCATAGCCAAATGGTGGAGCTTTTAAGTACTTCATCCTTTAGACCTAGTTGCACCATCCTTATTATCTTGTTGGGTGAGTAGTCCATCGCGTATTCCACCGGGCAGCTAAGGCTGCAGGTGAGGCATTGATAGCAGCGGTCAAGACCTGCGCCGCTTTTATCCCTAACTTCCTGTGCAAAGGAGGGATCGCACGTCTCCTGGCATGTCTCGCTTACGAACTGCACTCTATCCAACCTCCACCAGTTCATCCTCTTTGAAGGTAGCTAGAGGAAGTTCCTCCTCCAAGCTTCGGCCGGGAATATAATCAAATATCTTTTGCACCCTCGAACCAACCAGGCGGAAGATATTGGAAACGGGTATATCGCTGGGGCAAGCCTCCTGGCACATACCACAACCCACACACGAGACCGCCATGTGGTTCATCCTGGTGAGATGGAAAAGCAGGGTATCGGTGGGCATCCTAATAGTGCCCCTCTTCTCAGCCCACCCCAAGTACTTCTCTGCCTCCATCTCGAAGGTTGGGGAGTCGAAGAAACACTCCTTGCAGTAGCAAAGAGGGCAGACGGTTTTACAATTGTGGCAGTTGATGCAAGGTGCGAAGAGTGTGAGCAGATTTTCCCATCCCGAGGCCTCCTGTTGCGTCCGCTCCAGAATCTCCTCTACTTTTTTTGCTCTTTGCGCCGTGAGCTTGGCGATTGCCTCTTCCCTTTTTGCTACCGTTTTTTCATCGCTATCTTTAAGCTCAAGCATTTCCAGAATTCTCTCCCCCTCCGGAGTGGATGCCTGAAGGAGGATGCCTTTCTCAAAATCGATACCCACCAGCCCGATGGTGAGATCGGCGTTCAGGGGGGGGGGATATTCGCATGACTGGCAAGCCTCTCTGAGTAATGGGTCTTCCTTGCCCTCATTAACTGCCTTCAGAAAATCCTCGGTAGGTGAGGAGGTCTCTTGGGCGAGCTTGCGATACTGGTCTATGGAGTAGGTGCCGAAGCAATCGATCCCGATGAGCACTAGATTCTCCAGCGATGCTTGCTTGAGCTTTACCAGCTCGATAAGCGCCCTCAGTTCGCAGGACCTGAGCACCACCCCCACCTTCTTATTGCTTGGGGTGACCTTGGTCATCTGGGAGACGATCCTCGCCGAGTTAACGGGCAAAACAGGCGCTAGAGGGTTAGGGACTTGGAGGCTTTCAGGGTTGCTCACTAGGGTTTGCACCACATTGAGCCTTGATGGAAGCTCCTGGGGGATGAGCAAAGCCTCCACGATTTCCTTCTCCAGCAATTGGCGCCAAAGCGCGTCGAGTGTATCCAGCAGATTACCGTTTTTAACCTCTAAGATTGCATTTCTCATGGTTTCTCCCTAGGTTGACCAATACTTTTTAACTGGATTGGGTCCTTGCTTTTTTAGTTCTTCGGTGAATGCGGTCGCCGTATCGGCAAACTTTCTCCCCTCGGCAGCGCTGATCCACTTGAGCCAAACCCGATCATCATCCAGAGCTAGCGTGTCGAGGATGGTTTTCAGGATGGTCATCTTTCTCCTCGCCTTATAGTTGCCAGATACATAGTGGCAATCCCCGGGATGGCAGCCTCCCACAAGGACACCATCGGCGCCACTAAGTAGAGCTCTAATCACATAAACCGGGTCCACCGAACCGCTGCACATGGTTCTAATGGGGCGGATATTGGGGGGATATTGCATTCTGGTAGTGCCCGCCAGATCGGCAGCGGTATAGGTGCACCAATTACATAGAAATCCTACAATGATAGGTTCAAATGGCTCTTCTGCTGCAGAAACCTTCTTGGTAGGTTTGGGCTTCTCTTCTACCGAAGTAACCTCCTCGATGGGTTCAGACTTCTCTTCTGCCAAAGAAACCTCCTTTAAACTGCGGCATCCACTATAGAGAGGACCTGCCGCTCGATAAATCCTCTGAGTTTTGCCGCGCCGTTGGGGCAAGTGGCGACGCAAGCGCCACAACCCTGGCATAGCGCCTCCCTCACCACCACCACCCCCCTCTCCTCATCCTTCACCCGGGCATTATAGGGGCAGACCGAAATGCAGAGCTCACACCCGCTACAACGCCTCGCATCTACCTCGGCGACTATCCTTCCCGACTCCAGTCGCTCCCTGGTAAGGAGCGATGCTGCCCTCATGGCCGCCGCTTGGGCTTGGGCGATGGTTTCCGATATGTTTCTCGGTGAGTGAGCCAGACCACAAACGAAAATGCCATCGGTCAAGAAATCCACGGGACGGAACTTGACCTCCGCTTCTTGGAAGAAACCATCCTGGTTTAGTTCCAGATCGAGCATTTCGGCGAGCTTCATATTATCATAGGGAACAATTGCTGTGCTTAACACCAATAGATCGGGCTTAATTATCAGGCTGCCCCCCAGCACTGGCTCGAAAACCTGAACCTCCAGCGTCTCACCGCTAAGTTTTACCTCTGGTTTGCGCTCTGGATCGTAGTTAACGAAGATAATACCTCTTTCTCTGGCCTCAGTGTAGTGCTCCTCTTGGAACCCGTAGCTCATCATATCTCGATAGAGAATAAATATTTCGACCTGGGGATTTTTCTCCTTTAAGTTTATGGCATTTTTCAGCGCCTGGGAGCAGCAGATGCGGCTACAATAGGGTCGCTCCTCATCCCTCGAGCCAACGCACTGTATCATCACCACGGATCCAAGCCCCTTGGGATCGAGTTCGCCGGAAGCAAGTCGCCTTTCCAATTCCTTCTGGTTTATTACCCTATCACTCTGCCCATAGAGGTACTCAGTAGGCTCATATTCTTGGGCACCGGTAGCAATGACGATGGCTCCTACCTTGATAGGGTAAAGCGTATCATTTTTGTCCTTGAGAGTCGCCTCGAAATTCCCGGCGTAGCCTGACGCTTCGATGACCTCAGTCTCTTTATAGAGGTGAATAAGGGGATTCCCCGCTGCCTTTTCAACAAGCTCCTTGAGCAGGGCTTGGGGATCGTCCCCATCCAGTATAGCGTAGATATGCCTCAGGTGACCCCCGAGTTCATCGGTTCTCTCCACTACATGAGCCTCAACCCCTTGTTCAGCGAGGGCTAGTGCTGCGATGAGGCCAGCGAGACCACCACCGATAACCAGTGCCTGGTGCTCGATCTCTTGAGAGGGGACAGACAAAGGCCTTTGTGCTTTAATCTTCTCCAAAGCCATAGCGAGCAGGCTCTTGACTTTCTTCGTTGCCGCCTCTTGGTGATCCGGATGAACCCATGAGACCTGCTCCCGAAGATCCACTACCTCGAGAAGAGATGGGTTTAGCCCTACATCTCTAACCGCCTCGATAAACCGCCGCTTATAGGGGAAAGCGGAGCAGGCTGCTACGATCACTCGATTGGCTTTTACCTCCTTTATCTTTCCCTTTACCTCTTCCAAGGTGTCTTTTAAGCAAAGGTAGAGTAAATCTTGGGCATGGACTACGCCGGGCAGCCCTTTGACAAATTCGGTTATCTCCTCCATATTCACTATTGAGGCGATCTCCTCACCACAGCGGCAGAGGAAAATGGCTGGCTTCGCCTCTTCTTTGCTCACATCAAGTTCCTCTGGATAAGTTTTAGCGCTAACCTGTTGATTGCGCTGGGAGGAAAGCAGTATTGAAGCCTGGCCTGCAGCAGCGCCAGATTCGATTATGGTATCGGCGATGTCCTTAGGTGATGAGACGGAGCCGCACACATAGATGCCCTCTCTGCTGGTTGCCACCGGGGAGAATGCATTTGTTTCGCAGAAACCCCACTTATTGACTTCGATACCCAGGATTTCAGCTAACTCTAGGAAATGGGGCGATGGGGTCTGGCCCACCGATAGCACCACTAAATCGAACTCCTCCTGCTTCAGCCTATCATCCGCTTTGGCAGTGAGGAGGAGGTTTTTGCTTTGGAAATCCTGCTTTATTTGAGGGACGCGACAGCGGGTGAACTTTATTCCAAAATCATCTTTGGCTTTTTCATAATATCGATAGTAGCCCTTGCCGAAAGCCCTCAGGTCCATAAAGAAGATATGAACATCGATCTCAGGGTTTGTTTCCTTAATGAGCATCGCTTCCTTCAGCGCATACATGCAACAGGCTGCGGAGCAGTAATCCCGTTCTCGGTCTCTCGATCCGATACACTGAAGGAAGGCTACGGATTTAGGTGAGGCGCCGTCGGAAGGGCGAAGCAGCTTTCCTTCTGTAGGGCCGTTGGGGCTGAGTATACGCTCCAGTTCGATGCTGGTGAGCACGTTGGGATAGCGCCCATGTCCATACTGGGCCAAAGCTTGGGGGCGGAACTCCTCAAATCCTGTGGATACGACGACCGCTCCCACCTCAAGCTTTTCAATTTCTTCCTGCTGAGAGATGTCGATGGCGCTGGTGGGGCATTTCTCCACACAAGCGCCGCATTTGGTGCAGTTGTCCCAATCTATAGTATAGCTATTGGGCGAGGCCAGGGGATGGCGAAGGTATATCGCCTTGCGCTTCTGCAGCCCTTCATTGAATTCGCTATCGACCTCCACAGGGCAGACCTGGCTACATAGGTCGCAACCAATGCAGAGATCTTCAATCACTCCTCGTGGTTTGACGCTAATGGTAGCCGTGAAGTTACCTGCTTCCCCCTCCAGCTTTTCCAGTTTGGAGAGGGGGAAAACCTCGATATTAGGGTGAAACAGCCCGCGGCGCAGGCAAAACTGGGAGCATTCATCCCTAGAGAAGATGGGCAGTATTTTGCACATCTCGCATTGATTATCGGGGAACCACTTATCGAGTTGGATGAGGGTGCCCCCGATAGCAGGGCTTCGGTCGCAGAGATAGACCTGGAATCCACTCTCAGCGAGCTCCAGGGCACATTTGATCCCACCGATACCGGCACCGATAACAAGCACTGCACCTACCATTTACACATACGCTCCTGTCTCGACATCGATCATCTCAAAGAATTGCCTGAATGTGGAGTTCTTATGCTGTATCGCCCCCGAGGGGCAGGTGGCGGCGCAAGCGCCACATCCCTCGCAGACCGCCTCATTAACTTCAGCTACCCTTCTCTTGGGATCGATTTCAATGGCTTTATAGGCACAGACGGAAGCGCAATAGCCACAGCCGCTGCAGACCTCTTCATCCACACTTGCTATCGTAGGCTCGTGAAGTAGTTCCTCCCTGGAGAAGAGGGAGAGAACTTTGCTTGCCGCGCCGCTGGCTTGTGATACTGTATCGGGGAGGTCCTTGGGCCATTGCGCTGCGCCCGCCAGATAGATGCCTGCTGTGAGTGTCTCCACCGGCCTGAGCTTGGGATGAGCCTCGGTAAGGAAGCCGTATCCATCGGATATGATGTTCAGCTTCCTGGCCATTTCTTTAGCCCCCGAACTGGGCACTATACAAAGGGCTAAAACCACTAGATCGGCGGAGATCTCAATATTTATTCCGGTCAGGGTATCCACTCCCCAGACCTTGATCTTATCGCCATCGCGGAATACCCTTGATACCCTACCTCTCAAGTATAAAATGTTCCCTTCCTCCACCGCCGTCTTTACAAACTCTTCATAGCCCTTGGCATCGGAGCGGATGTCCATGTAGAAGATATAGGCTTGTCCATCCGGCACTGCTCGTCTGTATAGCACCGCCTGCTTTGCAGTGTACATACAGCAGACCCGGGAGCAGTAGACGACACCATGCTCCGGGTTGCGCGAGCCGACACATTGAATAAATACCACCTCCTGGGGGACCTTGCCATCGGAGGGCCTTCTGACCTCTCCCCCGGTGGGACCTGAGGGGGAGAGGATTCGCTCGAACTGGAGCCCATCGATAACGTCGGGATCTTCTGCGTATTCGCTGATCCTCTCCCTGGGGAAGAGATCATAGCCGGTGGCGATGATGATTGCCCCCACCACCTCCTCAACAAAGGCCTCTTCCTGGGAAAAATCGATCGCTTTGGCGGGGCAAACCTCTTCGCAAGCGCGACACTCCCCGTCATTGAAATGGAGACAAGTCCCGGGATCGATGACCAGCTTCTTAGGGTCTGATTGAGGGGCGATGAAAATGGCTTTTCGCTGGCTGAGCCCGCGGTCGAATTCATCGGGGACGGTTACCGGGCACTTCTCTATGCAGAGTCCGCAGAAATCGCATTTTTCGTCATTGATGTAGGATGGCTTTTTCTTGATCTTCACCGTGAAGTTTCCTACATAGCCTGATATCTCTTCTATCTCGGCATAGGTGTAGAGTTTTATATTAGGGTGAGCGAGAACCTCGGCTATCTTGGGGGCCACCAGGCAGGGGGGGCGATCCAGGGTGGGGAAGGTTCCCGATAGCTGGGTGGCATGCCCCCCGATAGCAGGCGACCTCTCCACCAATACCACCTCATAGCCGCCATTGGCGATATCCAGTGCTGCCTGTATCCCGGCCACCCCTCCCCCGATCACCAGTGCCCTCTTGGTTAGGGGCACTACCATCGGAGTGAGGGAGATGTTTCGCTTAACCTTCTCAATGGTAGCCTTGATAATGGCGATCGCTTTCTTGGTGGCCACCTCCTTATCGTGGCCATGGGGCCAGCTACAATGCTCTCTGATATTAGCCACCTCGAGGAAATAGGGGTTTACCCCCTCGGAGGCTGCTACCTTGCGAAAGGTTCGCTCATGGAGGAAGGGGGAGCAGTTGGACATCACAATGCCGTTAAGCTCCTTCTCCCTTATCGCCTTCCTCACTAAATCCTGGCCCGGGTCGGAGCACATGTAGATATAGTGCTCAGCGTAGGCGACACCGGGGTAATCCTTTATTGCCTCAACAACCTTCTCCACATCTACCGTGCCGGCGATATTAAGGCCACAATGGCATACAAAAACCCCGATCCGTTTCTCCATTAAGTTGCTGTCCTCTCCAATAGTAGCTCATCTTGAGAAAATAGCTCCAGTGCCTTGCTCGCGGCGCCGCTTGCCTGAGCCACTGAGTCGGGAATATCCTTGGGACCTTGTGCGGTGCCCGCTAGGTAGATCCCGGGTACAGTACTCTCCAGGGGTCTGAGCTTGGGGTGAATCTCCGCCATAAATCCATATTCATCAGTGGCGATGCCAAGCTTACTCGCCAGCTCTTTAGCTCCAGGGCTGGCTATCATACATGTAGCCAGGACTACAAGATCAGCGGAGATCTCGACCTTCTTCCCGGTGAGGGTATCTGCTCCCCAGACCATGATCTTATCCCCGTCTCGAAAAACTTTAGACACCCTTCCCCTGAGGTATAGGACATTATCCTCCTCAACCGCCCGCTGCACGAATTCCTCATAACCCTTTCCTGTAGTCCGGATGTCCATATAGAAGATGTAGGCATGGCCATCGTGAACGGCGTGCTTATACAGCATTGCCATCTTTACTAAGTACATACAGCAGACCCGTGAGCAATAGGGGAGGCCATGCTCGGGATCGCGGGAGCCGACGCAGGAGACGAATACCACCTCCTTGGGCTCACTGCTATCGGAGGGTCTTAGAACCACGCCATTGGTAGGGCCTGAGGGACACAGGATCCTCTCGAACTGAAGCCCATCGATAATGTCTGGGTCTTGTTCGAATTCCTCGATTTCCCTCTTGGGGAGGAGATCATATCCCGTAGCGACCACGATGGCACCTACATCCACCTCCTCAAATTTATCTACCATGCTATGGTCTATCGCTTTAACCTCACAGGCCGTCTCGCAGGTGAGACACTCACAGCATCCAGGACAGGAGAGGCACCGGCTGGCCTCATCCACAGCCGCCTCTTCGCCGAGGCACATTTCGACCTCAGCGAAGTTCTTCTCTCTCTCCTCTAAGGACAAAGTAGGCACCACCACCCTATCCTTCTTGGCGATGCCCTCTAAGCTCACCTCTAGCTCGCTTTCCTGAGAGCCTTCCCATTCCCTGCCTATTGTCAGATCTTCGCCTTTAATATAGCGGTCGATGGAGATTGCTGCCTTTCTTCCTGCTGCCATGGCATCGATCACCGTATTGGGGCCGGTTACCACATCCCCACCAGCGAAGATGCCCTTTTCGCTCGCTTGGAGGGTTAGAGGATCAACCTCGAAGGTATTATTGCGCTTCAATTTTATTTCGCCCACATCGAAAAGATCGGGTGATTGACCGATAGCCGGGATCACCATATCAACATCAATAGTGAATTCGGAGCCCTCGATCGGGATCGGCCTTCTCCGGCCGCTCTCATCCGGCTCACCCAGCATCATCTTTATGCACTCCATTCCACTTACCTTGCCATCATCGCTCAAAATCCGTACCGGAGTTGCCAGATAATGGATTGTCACCCCCTCCCGCTCCGCCTCCTCGATCTCCTCCGGGCTTGCCGGCATCTCTGTCCTAGAACGGCGATAGATGATGAATACCTCCTTAGCCCCTAGCCGATAAGCGCAACGGGCGGCATCGATGGCTACATTCCCTCCACCGACGATGGCAACTCTATCGCCCACTTTCGCCTTTTCTCCGAGGTTGACCTTCTTTAAGAAATCGATGCCGTGCACTACCCCGGCTAACTCTTCACCAGGTACCCCTAGCTTTGCGCTGACATAGGTTCCAATAGCGATGAATATCGCCTTAAAATCTCTTCTTAGATCGTCCAGCGTGATTTCCTTGCCTATAGTAGTATTTAACCTTATCTCCACCCCCATCTTTTCTATGATGCCTATTTCCTTATCCATGATATCTCGGGGGAGGCGGTATTCAGGTATACCTACCCTCATCATCCCCCCAGCAAAGGGCAGAGCCTCAAAGATGGTTGGCTTATACCCCATCTTCCTTAACTCGTAGGCTGCCATGAGACCGGCGGGACCGGCGCCGATGATGGCTATTTTTTCCTCTTTCTCCGGGGCAGTAATACTTAGGTCAAAGTCCATCTCCTTTTCGTAATCGGCGACGACTCTCTTCAGCTCTCTTATCGCTAGTGGTTTGTCCAACTCTCCCCTTTTACATGCACTTTCACAGGGATGGGTGCACACCCGGCCGCATATCCCGGGGAAGGGGTTTTGTTCTCTAACAAGCTTTAATGCCTCGGCAAATCTACCCTTGGAAATCAAGGCGACATATCCCTGGGCGTTCACATGAAGCGGGCAGGCGGCTCTACATGGGGCGATACCCCTTTTCTCGATGACCGCCTTATTGGGAATGGCTTGAGGGAAGGGCTTGTAGATGGCCGTTTTTGTGGCTACGCCGCACTCGAAGGGTGCATACCAGTCCACCGGGCAGACCTTGGTACACTCCTCACACCCGGTGCACTTATCCCAATCCACATAGCTTGCCTTCCTCCTGATGGTGACATGGAAATTGCCTGCCTCACCTGAGACGCTCTCTACTTCGCTATAGGCCATGATATTTATGTTGGGATGCTGGCCACACTCCACCATCCACGGGGTCTCGATACACTGGGGGCAATCGAGTGTGGGGAAGGTCTCCGAAAGCTGGATCATATGCCCGCCGATGCTGGGTGTCTTCTCCACGAGGATGACCTCATACCCGCCGTCGGCGATATCGAGGGCAGCCCTGATCCCAGCGACCCCACCACCGATCACCAGAGCCCTCTTTTCGATCGGTATCCTGACAGTGGTAGTTGGCAAGCTTGCCTGCAGCCTCTCCACGGCGCTTTCGATAGCCTCGATAGCTCTCTGCGTAGTCTCTTTGATGCCATTCTGGCTTCTGATGTCGACGACTGCCATCTGGTGGCCTTCTAGGCCTGCGGAGGTTATGGCATGGCGAAACACCTCCTCATGAAGGGCTGGGGAGCAGCTGGTGAGCAGCACTCCATCCAGCCTTTCGCTCTTTATGGCATCTTTGATCTGCTCCAGCCCCGGCGCGATACACATATCCTCATAAGCTGCAACATAAGCTACGCCTGGCTTCTTGCCAACAGCCTCTGAAACCTTTTCCGTGTCTACAGATGGCATAAGTTTGCAATGGCAGATAAAAACCCCAATCCGTTCCATGCTAATGCCTCAATAATCCCTTGCTTTCTAGAAGAGGGCGTGGGTCTACGTAGTTCAGTTCAAAGCGGCACACTTCGGGATCCAGCCCTAGTGAAAGGGCGAGAAGCTGTGTAAAATAGAGGATGGGTATCTCCTTGAATTCGCGATACTTTTTCCCCAGCTCCTTTTGCCTCTGGCCGAGGTTAAAATCGCATAGGGGGCAGCTAAGAACCAGCGCCTCCGCCCCCCACCTTAATGCTGAGCTTAATATATTCCAGGCGCGGTCAAGCACAAAATCTGGATTGCTCACTATTTGAAACGAGCCGCAGCATTCGGTGGTGAAAGGAAAGTCTACTGCCTCGGCGCCTGTGGCTTGAATTAATTGCTTGAGTATGGTGGGGCGTTCTACCGAATCTATCGCCGCCTCTTGGGGGCGCAAAAGGGTGCAACCGTAATAGGGAGCTACCTTTAACCCATAAAGGGGAAGTTTGACTTTCTCGGCGATACCCTCCCAGCCTATCTCATCCCTTAATATCTCCAGAAGATGGACTACTTCAACCTCCCCTTCGTAGTCCTCCTCTTCATCCATAAAGCTGTTGAGGGTATTTCTCTTCTCCGCGTCGTTCTTTATCAGCAGGTTTGCCCTCTTCATAATATTATAGCAAAAAGAGCACAAGGTGACAACCTTGTTACTTCCCTCCTCTTTGGCACGAATGAGATTGCGAATAGGGGCGAGATGATGTACTAAGTCGTCATCTGCTAGGGAGTATACTGTGCCACAGCAATTCCACCTAGGGAGTTCAACCAGATCGATCCCTAATGCCGCCATGGAGGCGATAGCGGAATCTTCCAGATTCTTGGATTTGGTCTTTAGGGTGCATCCGGGATAGTAACTTAGGTTCATTTTACCCTCAAGCGGTGAATTTTCTGAAACTGCTCACCAATGCTATCTGAGGGAGTTCGACGATAGTATCCCCCTCGATCTTCGATGGCTCCACATAATCGGTATTCTTCCTTAAGGTAATCAATCTTAGAGCCTCCATTATCTTGGAGAGGTCCACCCCCCTGGGACAGCGCACCGCGCAGGTAAGGCAGGAGGCACAGGTCCAGATGGTCTTGGATTTGGCGATATCATCCTCCTGCCCCAGTTGTACTAAGCGGATGATCTGATTGGGTAGCAGGTCCATGGCGAAGGACATGGGACAACCCGCCGAGCACTTGCCACATTGGTAGCAAGAGGGCAGCGTCTCGCCGCTGATCTCCTCCACCTTTTTCACAAAGTCGCTTCGAAGCTTATTAGCAGAGATCTCGATCCTCATTTTTAAAGCACTGCCTCCTTATGCCGAGCGGCGTGGCATTGCAGGTTCACCGCTGCTGGCATCATAGCAATATGCGTCGGGAAGACCTCGGCGTGCACTGCCAGGGCAGTGGTTCTCCCGCCAAAGCCCTGCGGTCCGATGCCCAAGCTATTAACGCGCTCCAATACTTCCTGTTCCAGCTCCGCAATCTCCGGGTCGGGATTTGGCTCGCCCACCTGGCGCAGGAGCGCCTTCTTCGCCAGAATCATTGCCTTGTCTGCCGTCCCGCCAATCCCCACGCCAATAATGACTGGGGGGCAGGGATTAGAACCTGCCTCCGCTACCGAGTTGACCACGAAGTCGATAACGCCTTGGCGACCCTTAGCCGGGGTAAGCATGGCGAGGCGGCTCATGTTCTCACTGCCCCCGCCCTTGGGCATCACTGTGATGTGAAGTCTGTCGCCTTTCACCATCTCCATGTGAATCACGGCGGGGGTGTT
>Ga0209635_10003497_pt1 | contig 12248 bp, 10 predicted proteins | sample DeeMarSWOR230_32_FD_187463 | JGI IMG/M metagenome (GOLD analysis project Ga0209635, IMG submission 187463) | Marine sediment microbial communities from White Oak River estuary, North Carolina - WOR-2-30_32 (SPAdes) (version 2) | ecosystem: Environmental > Aquatic > Marine > Intertidal zone >...
CGGTCAGCGCGGCGGTCGTGGTCTTGCCATGGGTTCCCGCGATGGCGATCAGCGAGCCGGTGTTGACCAACTGGGCAAGTGCTTCGCTGCGTTTCAGTACCGGCACGCCCCGCGAGCGCGCCGCCTCCAACTCGGGATGTTCACGGCTGATCGCGCTGGTGTGGACCACGGCTGCCACGCCGTCCGTGTGTGCGGGGTCGTGTCCACGGAACACGGCCATACCCTGGCGCTCCAGGTCTCGAGTCGTCTGGTTCGTCTCCCGGTCGCAGCCGCTTACCTTGGCGCCCCGCGCCGCCAGCAACAGCGCGAGCCCGGCCATCCCGGCGCCACCAACACCCATCAGGTGAACGGTGGATCTCCGGGCCACCAGCGTCGCCAACTCGCCGTTCCCGTTCACCGATCCTCCATGAGCCGCCAGAAGTCAGCGGCGATGGCGTCGGCGGCGTGCGGGTTGCCGCGCGACTCCGCGGCGCGGCTCATCCGCTCGAGCCGCCCCGGCTCGTTGAGCAGTTCGACCACCGTGCGCCACAATAGGCCGGGTGAGTGTGTGACCTCGAGCTCCTCCAGCAGGATGGCCGCGCCCTGCCTTTGCAGAGACCTGGCATTCCAGCGCTGGTGGTCGGCGGCGGCGTGGGGCAACGGGATCAGTAGCGATGGCACGCCCCAGGCACAGAGCTCGGCCAGCGCCAGGGCGCCGGCGCGCGACACCGCCAGTGCCGCGACCTCAAGTGCCTTCTCCATCTCGTGGATGTACGGTACGGTTCTGACCGGGACGCGCGTGCCCAGAAGCGACAGGCGGTTCGACACCGCCTCATGGTGAGCCGGCCCCGTGGACCAGAGCAGCTGCGCATCGCCTGGCAACGGCGGCAAGTCGCCGCGGCCCACAGCCTCAAGGGCAGCGCTGAGCGCCTCGTTGATGGGACGTGCCCCCTGGCTACCGCCCACGACGAGCACGACGGGCCCAGGCCCGAGACCGAACTGGGTACGCACCGAATCAGGATGCGGCCGCTGATCGGGCCAGCGGATTGGGTTCCCGTGCACCCGAACGACGGTGTCCGGGCTCGGCCACAGATGCCTCATTGCTTCCACGTAACCCAGATGCAGTTGATCCACATACGGTGCCAGCCACCGGGTCGTGAGGCCCGGGTAGCTGTTCTGCTCCTGTATTGCCGTGGGCAGGCCACGGATGGCTGCCCAGGCCACCACAGGCCCGGCCGCGTATCCGCCCGTCCCCACCACGAGGTGGGGAGCGAACGTCCCCAGCAGGCGGCGGATCTCCCGAGCGCTGCGGATCCCGGACGGCACCAGCCGCCAGTTCCGCCACGGCCGACGGCGATGGATCGGCTCGAGTGGCAGCAGGCGGTGCGCCACTCCTCTCTCCGGGAGGACCCGCGCCTCGACGCCTCGCTGCGCACCGACCAGCAGTATCTCGATCCCCTCTCCCGCCAAGCGCTGCAGAGCCTCCGCCAAGTTGAGGGCCGGGTAGAGGTGCCCGCCTGTTCCACCGCCAGCGATGATCGCACGGTAGCCCACGTCATCACGCCCGCCAGCTGCCGACGTTGAGGAGGATACCCACCGCCGCCAGCGAGACCACGAGACTCGAGCCGCCATAGCTGATGAACGGGAAAGTCACTCCCGTCGTCGGCAGCAAGCCCAAACTCACGCCCATATGCATCAACGCACTCACCACGATGAGCGCCGTCAGGCCCACGGCCAGCAGAAAGCCGAAGACGTCCGGCGCCCGCCGGGCGATTCTCAGACCCAGAACGCCCAGCGCCACGATCGAGAGTGCAACCGTAGCCACTCCCACGATGCCCCATTCCTCGGCGATGATCGCGAAGGCGAAATCGTTGTGGGGCTCGGGGAGGAAGAAGTACTTCTGCGCGCTCTCGCCGTAGCCCACGCCGAAGATGCCGCCCGAGCCGACGGCGATCAGCGACTGCCGCAGCTGGTAGCCCACCCCGCTCGGATCCGACCCAGCATCCAGGAAGGTGACGAGCCGCGCCATACGGTAGCTTGCGGCCTGGATCCACTCCCAGAAGAGAGGAAGTGCCATCAGCCCCATTAAGATGAAATGCCCGATCCGTGCGCCTGCCGCGAACAGGACGATGGCACAGAGCAGCCCGATCAACGCCGCCGATGACAGATCGGGCTCCAGCACAATCAGAAAGGCGACCGGCAGATAGATGACGCCAAAGGCCGCCAGACCCCATCGTAAGCTTCGAAGCCGCTCCCCCTTCTTCGCCGCCAGCGCCGCCGCCCAGATCACCATCACCAGCTTGGCCAGCTCCGAGGGTTGCACCTGCACCCCCACATCCAGCCAGCGACGTGCTCCGTTGCGCGATGGCGCGATCGCTTCCGTGCCTGGAAGCACCAGCAAGAGCAGCGCGAGCAGCGTCATGCCGAGCAGCGGCCAGGCGAGGCGCCGATAGATCCGGTAGTCGAGGCGCGCGAGCACATAAAGGACCAGCAGGCCGACAAGCGCCTTGTTCGCCTGCTGACGCAAGTAGTAGTGGTCCGGCAGACCCTGCTTCTGGGCAAGGAAAGAGCTCGCACTGTACACGGTGATCAAACCGACGAGCACCAGAAATACCGTGATCGCCAGCAGCATCCCCGCATCGCGCCTGCCGCTACCGGCAGCCGGCACATACGCATCAACCGTTAGAGAAGCCGCGAGGTCCTTCACGTCACCTCTCGGTTCGCTAGTTCCGCGAAACGCTCCCCGCGTTCCTCGTAGTCACGGAACATGTCGAAGCTCGCGCAGGCAGGCGCGAGTAGAACGGCGTCGCCCGGCCGTGCCAGCTCACGTGCCCGACGCACGACTTCTTCGAATGGCCCATCCTCTCTGGCGAGCTGCACCTTGCCTCCGAGTTCCGCACCGATCTGTGGCGCCGCCTCGCCGAACGCCACCACCGCGCGCACCCGACCCGTCATATCGGGCAGCAGACTAGCAAACGTCTCTCCCTTGGGCCGGCCACCGAGCAGCAGCACAACGGGGCGGTCCAGCGATCGCAGGGCCATGCGGGTCGAGGCCACATTTGTCGCCTTCGAGTCGTTGATCCATAGCACGCCGCCTCTCTCCACCAGCGGCTGCAGGCGGTGCGGCAGCGGCTCGAATCCCCGCAGACTGTCGCGAATGGCCGGAACAGGAACACCCACGAACGTCGCGACGATGACGGTAGCCAGGGCGTTGGCCACATTGTGGGCCCCCAGCAGCTTGAGCTCCCTCCTGTTGACCAACTCCACCTCCTCACCGTGGCGGCGAGTCACCAACACGCCGTCCGGATTGAGAAAGGCGCCCTCTTCACCCGGCTCGAGCTCTGACGAGACCCGGAAGTAACGCGCCTTGCCGGGCCGCCCTGCAGCCAGGCGGCGCACGCCTTCATCTTCGCCGTTGAGGACCCAGCGGCTGTCGGAGTCCGCGTTGTCGAACAGGCGTGCCTTGGCCGCGAAGTAGTCCTCTATGTCGACGTGCCAATCCAGATGATCCGGGCAGAGGTTGAGGAAGACGCCGATCGCCGGCTTGAACCTTTCGATCAGCGCCAGCTGGAACGAGCTTACCTCGGCCACGACCCATTCATGTCCCGCCTCCCGATCGGCAGCCAACTCCGAGAGTGCGCGTCCGATGTTCCCACCCACACCCACGCGTGCGCCGCCATGCGCGAGCATCGCACCCGTCCACGCCGTCGTCGTCGTCTTTCCATTCGTGCCCGTAATGGCTATCACGGGCGCGCTGAGAAACCTGAAGGCGAGTTCCAGCTCGGAGATCATCGGCCGCGAGCGCACAGCGGGCGCTTGCAACACGTCGGCGCTCGGCGGGATGCCGGGGCTCACGACGAGCAGGTCACAGCGCTCCAACTGCCCGGAATCGTGCCGGCCGAGCTCGACATCGACTTGCGGGCCGCGCAGTCCCTCCGCTTGCGCGCGGAGCTGGGGCGTATCGGCGATGTCGCTGGCGTACACCGAGGCGCCGGCCTGCGCCAGCAGCCGCGTCGCCGCGCGGCCGCTGCGGCCGAGTCCTAACACACCCACACGGAACTCCGACCACGGCTGGGACATCTTCACCGTAGCTTCAAAGTGCTGAGCGCGATCAACGCACAGAGCACCCCTGCGATCCAGAAGCGAACGACGACTTTCGGCTCCGACCAGCCGAGCTGCTCGAAGTGATGGTGCAGCGGTGCCATGCGGAAGATGCGACGCCCCTGACCGAAACGTTTACGCGTCCACTTGAACCAGCTCGTCTGCAGAATGACGGACAGCGCCTCCGCGACGAACACGGCGCCGATGATCAGCAGCAGGAATTCCCCCTTGATGAGCACGGCCACGGTACCCAACGCCCCGCCCAGGGCGAGTGAGCCTGTGTCACCCATGAAGACCTCGGCGGGGTGGCTGTTGAACCAGAGGAACCCGAGGGCACCGCCCGCCAGGGCGGCGCAGAACACCGAGAGCTCACCCACGCCAGGCAGATAGAACAGCCCCAGATACTGGGAGGCATCTACGCGGCCGATCAGATAAGCGAACACCCCGAAGGTACCGCCTGCGATCGCGGCCAGGCCCGCCGCGAGTCCGTCAAGCCCGTCACTCAAGTTCACGGCGTTCGCACTGCCGCTAACGACCAGGGCGACGAAGGGGACGAAGAACGGCACCCAGATCACCAGCCTCCACTCTTTGAAGAAGGGAAGCGTTGTGTGGTTGACCGGGTACTCGCTGAGCGGGTACGTCCAGATAAGCAAGCCAAGCAGCAGGCCCAATAGCAGCTGGCCCACTAGCTTGTTGCGTGCCACCAAGCCGCGCGACTCGCGCCGCACCACCTTGAGGTAGTCGTCCACGAAGCCCAAGACCCCCATGGCCATGGTGAGGCCGAGGGCGATGAGCAAGTAGGCGTTGTCCATGCGTGCCCAGAGGACCGTCGGAATGACAACCGATGCCAGGATGATCAGACCCCCCATGGTGGGGGTGCCCGCTTTGGCCAGATGCGCGTGCGGGCCATCTAGCCGAATCACCTGACCCAGCCCTCTACGCCGCAGCCAGGACAGGATCGGCGGCCCGGCCAGGAAGGCGATGATGAGCGCCGTCAGCATGGCTCCGCCGGCCCTGAACGTGATGTACTGGAACAGGTTGAAGACGATGTGCTTGTCCGCCAGTGGAAACAGGAATTCGTACAGCACGTCGACCTCACTAACCGTGCGTTCCCGAGATTCTCAGTTGTCCCTTCCCACCGAAGTCACGCTCAAAGAGCGGGATGGCCCGCTCGAACTTCATGGCGCGGGATGCCTTGATGAGCACGACCTCATCGCCCCGCAGCCGAGCCGACAGCTCGCGGTACGCAACCTCAAGCTCGCCGGCCCTGATCAGTCGCTCCCCCAGCTCGTCCTCCAGCCCTGCAAAACCCGCCGTGAATTCGCCGGTCGCGGCGATGAGTTCGATTCCCTCATCGGCGATCCACCGTGCCACCCGCTCGTGTAACGCCAGCGACTGCTCGCCGAGCTCCAGCATCGTCCCCGCCAGCACTGCTCGGCGGCGACCGGCGGCCAGGGCGGAAAGCGAGTCGAGCGCAGCCCGGAAGGAGGCCGGGTTGGCGTTGTAGCAATCGACAAGCAGCGTCAGGTCGCCCAGCTGACGCAGTTCGCCCCGCATGGGCAGCGGCTTCACCATCGCCAGCCGCTGTGCCGCCTGCCGGGCGTCCACTCCGAGAAGCTGTACCACCGCCAGTGCAAACAGCGCGTCACCAATCAGGTGCGTCCCGTAGCCCGCCAGCCGGAAGTCGACCCCGCACCATCGCCAGGCGATTCCGTCCGGAGACACCGACCAGCTTTCCGGCCGCACCTCCGCCGCTTCGCTCAGCCCAACGGTTCGCACATCCGAGAGCCGCTGACGTGCCTGCCGGGCAAGCTCAGCAGGCTCATCGCAGACCAGCGCCCGTCCACCGGCCCGCAGGTTAGAAAGCAGCGCGAGTTTCTCCTCCATCACACCCTGCAAATCGCCCAGACCCTCGAGGTGACCCTCGCTGACCGACGTGATCACGGCGTAGTCAGGTTCGGCGATGCGAGCGAGCTGCTCGATCTCACCGGGCTGATTGGACGCCAGCTCGAGCACCCAGATCCGGGAGCCTTCCGGCGCTGCCAACATCGAGAGCGGCAGTCCTACCAAGTTGTTGTAGTTGCCGGGACTGGCGTAGGCGCCGGCGCCTAGCGCTGCCACGGTCAGCTCGCGCGTCGTGGTCTTGCCGCTGCTCCCCGTGATGGCAACGACGGTGGGATTCAGAGCTTGCCTCCGCACGGCAGCAAGCCGGCCGAGTCCATGTAGCGCGTCGTCGACCACGAACAGCTCGAAATCATCCGGCACCCCCTGCGGTCGCCGCTCCACCACCGCGCCCGGCGCCCCAGCCTGCGCCGCCCTCGCCACGAACTCCAGGCCATCGAACTGCTCCCCACACAACGCAACGAAGAGCTCACCGGGTCGCAACGTGCGAGTATCGGTGGAGATCCCGCTGTAGGTCCTGGGCTCTCGCCCTGCCGCGGGGACTCCCAGCGCGTCAGCGACCCGTGCGCTGGTCCAGGAGAATCGTGACATCACGCCTTCTCCCGTCCCTCTGAGAGGAGCTCGTTCACAATCACCGCCTCGTCGAAAGGCCTGCGCTGCTCGCCGATGACCTGGTAGCTCTCGTGTCCTTTCCCCGCCAGCAACACGGCATCCTCGTGTCCGGCGATCTCGATCGCCCGGGCGATTGCCTCCCGACGATCGGCGATGCGCTCGTACGGCGCCGATCCGAGACCCGGTAGGATCTCGGCGATGATCGCCTCCGGCGGCTCCGTCCTCGGGTTGTCCGAGGAAACGATCGTATAGTCGGCGCCCTCAGCCGCTATCTGGCCCATCAACGGCCGTTTCCCACGGTCACGGTCACCACCGCAGCCGAAGACGACGATCAGCCGCCCCTTCACCAGGGGACGAAGCGCCGCCAGCACCCGACGCAGCGCGGCCGGCGTGTGCGCGTAATCCCGCAGGATCAGCGGTGCCTGGGCCAGGACCTCGAGCCGCCCCGGCACCGGCGGCACCGTCGCCAGCGCCTCCGCCACCGTACCCAGGTCGAGGCCAAAGACGTTGGCGGCCGCCGCGGCCGCCAGCGCGTTCTCGACGTTGAACTCGCCGAGCAGCGGTAGCTCGACCCCCGCTCTGTCGCTCGGCCCGATCAGTGTCCAGCGGGAACCCCAGGCGCCCAGACTGACGTCTCGCGCCGAATACTCCGCCTCGGCCTGCAGGCCGTAGCGGATCTGGCGACCACGCGCGGGCAGGCCGCGCCAGGCCGGCTCGTCCGCATTGATGACGAGCGTGCCGTCAGCGGCTACCAGTTCGGCCAAGCGCCACTTCGTGGCGCGATAGTCTTCGAAGTCGCTGTGGTAGTCGAGATGGTCGCGGCTCAGATTGGTCAAGACGCCGACCTCAAAACTCACTCCGTCCACACGATGCTGAGACAGCGCGTGTGAGGAGACCTCCGCGACCACGCACTCCACACCACCTTCCTTTAGCTCCGCGAGCAGGCGCGCGAAGTCCACGGCAGCGGGTGTCGTCAGCTGTGTGACGTCGCGCGCGCCCGATGCCGTCACAACGCCGAGTGTGCCGATCGATGCACTGGGGAGGCGCCGGGACAGGATGTGGCGGGCAAGATGGACGACCGTCGTCTTGCCGTTCGTCCCTGTCACGCCGACAAGGCGCAATCCGGCCGCCGGCTCTCCAAACACGACTTGCGCGGCGATAGCTACGGCGCGCCGCGCGTCGCTCACTCGTATCTGAGGCAGGTCGAGTCCGGCCTGAGGATCTTCGACGAGCGCCGCTACCGCGCCTGCCGCGGCGGCATCTGCGAGGAAGCGGTGCCCGTCATGAACCAACCCGCGGATCGCGCAGTAGAGATCCCCGGCTTGCACCTCCCGCGAGTCGTCGCTTATCCCCGTCACCGCAACATCCAAACGCGGAGCGGGCACTGCCAACAGTCCGTGGGACTGGAGGCGGGCAAGGATCTGGCCGATCGGGATCACCCCGCACCTGCTGGGTTCTCGGAGCGTCGCGGTGGGCTGAGGTCACCACCCACAAGGAGTACACGCTCGCCTCGGCGTAACTCAGTTCCGACCGCTGGTTGTGTCGACACCACACGTCCGCCTCCCCGCACAACGACTCGCCAGCCCGCCTCATGCAGCCGCTGAGCGGCCGCACGTAGCGAGAGCCCTCGCACGTCCGGTACTGCGGCCACGTCCCGCAACGTCAAGCGATCGTCCTGGGCGCGCAGCAACGGCGTATCGAGAGCGAACACATAAGGGCTACCGGCCGGCGCCCGACCCGCTGGTACTCCCGCCTGTTCATCCGGAATTTCCGGCTCCCCCATCAGCGGCGGCGCCGACCAGTAGCTTCCCGCAAGAGCGGCGCGCACCGCCGTGCGCATCACTGGCGCGGCTGTCGCGCCTCCGTGGTATGCGCCGCTCGGTTCATCGAGCTTAACCAGAATCACCAGTTGAGGGTCGTCCGACGGGATCAGGCCGACGAACGACGACGTGTATGAATGCCCCGAGTAACCCTGCCGCCGATCGAATCGCTGGGCCGTGCCGGTCTTGCCCGCGACGCTGAGACCGCGCACACCTGCGCTACGACCTGTGCCCTGCGTCACGGCACGGGCCAGCACACGACGCAGTTCCCCCGCCACCCCCTCGGGCACGACGCGGCGGATCACCTCCGGGTCACGCCTCCAGCGGATCGTGCCCTCAGCGCTCTGCGCCTCGCGCACCAGCAAGGGCCGCATCAGCAGGCCACCGTTCGCCAGCGCGCCGTAGGCCATCGCCAGCTGGAGCGGTGTGACGGCGACCTCATAGCCGATGGCTAGCGACGCCTGGCTCTGCGCGGACCATTCCGAAGGGCGTCGAAGAAGTCCAGGGGATTCGGAAGGGTAAGTCAGACCGGTAGGTGTCCCGAAGCCGAAACTCCGCAGGTAGCTGAACTGGACGCCCTTCGGAAGGCGCTCCGCGAATATGGCCATGCCCACGTTGCTCGAGACCGCCAGGGTCTGCCCCAAGTTCAGGCGCCCGTGCGGTTGCTCATCACGGATCGTTCGTCCTGCGGTCCGATACGATCCGCTGCCCGTGTTCACAGTATCGGAAAGCTCGGCCAGGCTCTCCGCCAGCAAGGCTGCTACGGTGAAGGGCTTGAGCGTCGAGCCGGCCTCGTAGGGCTCAGTGGCCGCCGTCAAATGCGGTACTCTCCAGCTGCGCCGCCGACTCGCTGCGGCCAACAGCTCGCCGGTCTTCGGTTCGATGATCAGTAGGTCACCGCCACTGGCTTCGGTCTCTCGAACTGCGTCCTCCAGCACCGATTCGGCGAGGGCCTGCAGTTCGGCGTCGAGCGTCAGATAGACATCACTACCCGGGCTCGGCGCGACGACCGTCACGGTAAGCCAGTCCGCCGAGGCACCGGTGGCGTCACGTCGCCGTACGCCGAAGCCCGGCTGGCCCGTCAGCAGCGAATCGAAGGCGAGTTCGAGACCGCTCTGGCCATGACCGTTGAAATCGACGCGGCCGACGATCTCGGCAGCCAACGGACCAAGGGGATAGAAGCGATCCACCACGGGCCGCGGGTGAAGTCCCCTGGGGATGCGCTCCTCGAGCTTCTCCTTCTCGAGCGCCGAGTAGGCACCGGGCAGCCGTATCCAGGGTCGCTTACCCTCAACGATCCGTCGGGTCGTCTCCGGCCCGAGCCTCAGCACGCTACGTATCACCTCGGCCGCCGCACCTCTGTCCGTCAGCTCAGCCGGCGCCACAGATATCTCGTACGTCGTCCGGCTCACGACCAGCTCGCGGCCCTCCCGGTCGTAGATCGTGCCGCGTGGAGCCGGCAGCGGGACCCGCGTCTCGTGCTGCGCGATCGCCCGGGCACGCCACTGCTCGCCTTGCAGCACCTGCAGCTGGAACGCACGGCTAAGGATCAGGCCCACCGCAATCAGCAGAGCCAGCTGCAGCAAGCCGTGCCTGAGATGCAGGCGTCGCGCCTGCCGAGCCGCGGACTTCACGGCCCACCTCCCAAGGCTCTCGACGGCCCAGGGCTGAGTTCGAGAATCACCAACTCGTCCTCGGTCGGCTCGTGCAGCCCCAGACGCTCCGCCGCTCGCAGGATCCGGGCTCTGCCGCGCAGGTACGCGATCTCCTGTCCGAGCTCACTCCGGCGGACCTCCGCTGCTTCGAGTCGGTCGTTGGCTGCGCCGATGCGTTCGGCGACGCCGCGGCCGTACGCTCCACGATGGACCGCCACGAACATGCCGGCGAGCAGGAACACGGCAGAGAGAGCGCTGAGCAGGGCCCTGAGCCTCATTGCCCCCGCTCCCAGGCCCGCAGCCGCGCGCTCCGTGCGCGAGTGTTCGTCGCCACCTCCTTGGGGCTCGGACGCAGAGGCGCGCGGGTGAGCTCGCGGCCCAACGCCCGCCCCCGGCAATGGCAGACCGGAAGGTCAGGCGGACACACGCAGTCGCGGCTCCACTCGCGGAAGGCGCGCTTGGCGAAACGGTCTTCCAGCGAGTGATACGAGACCACAACCATGCGGCCTCCCGGCGCCAACAGGTCACGCAGTTCCGGCAGTGCCCGTTCCAGAGAATCCAGTTCCTTGTTGACCGCGATGCGCAGCGCTTGGAAGATCCGGGCTGCGTCGGCAGCTGCGACCGGCCGGCCCCACACCGCCTCCAGCACTCTCAGCAGATCGTCGCTGGTCCGCAGCGGAGCGCGCTTGCGGCTCTCAATGACCCCGGCCGCCACGCGCCGCGCACGCCGTTCCTCCCCATAGGCACGGAAGATCTCCGCCAGCTCGTCCGCCGACAGGCTCGCCAGCAGCTCCGCCGCCGTTGGCTCGGGGCCCAGGCCGGACATCCGCATGTCGAGCGCTACTCCCGGACGGAAGGAGAAACCACGCTCGCGCGTGTCGATCTGGTGGGAGGACACCCCCAGGTCCAACAGAACTCCAGCCAACGCGCCCTCCCCCAGACCGAACAGTTCACGTGCGTTCGCGTAATCCCCCAGCGCGAACGTGACACGCGGCGCAAACGTCTGCAGTCGCGCACGCGCCTCGGCCAGCGCCTCAGGGTCACGGTCCACCGCCAACAGGCGAACGTCCTCTCCAGCCTGCAGAATGGCCTCCGCGTGCCCTCCGCCACCCACTGTGCCGTCGAGGTAGAGGCCGCCGCGATCCGCTGCCAGGCAGCGCACCACCTCTTCCAGCATCACGGACTCGTGAAAGGCGCCCACGCTCAAGGCCCACCTAATCCGCTCCCGCAGCGTCCCGCCAGGCGGCGACGCGCGTTGCAAGCATCGGCGATGCAGGACGGTGGACAGACGGCGTTGCCCTACCCCTAGACCCCACACAGCCCTCCCCCTGCCACCTGCCCACCGTCCCGCTAGACGCGGCCGACGGATCGCGGTCGATGCCCGGTCGACCCGGGCTCCACCCATCTTCCCCGATCCGCCCATCACCTCACCTCGACCATCACCGCCGGCCTGAGCTCCTCATACTAGAATCTGACGAACGAAAGCCTCGAATTCCGGCTTCACCTCTCTCGTCGCGCTATCGAACAATTCGGGGTTCCATATCTCGATCTTCTCCAGCGCCCCGACGATCAGCGCCTCCGTATCGAGCCTCGCGGCCCGCTGTAGACGCTCCGGTATCAGAATCCGACCCTGCTTGTCGGGGACCACCTCTGTTGCGTTGGCCGTGAGACCCACTACAGTCCCGCGCGCCTCCGGTTGCCGGCGCAGCAGCTCGGCTAAGCGTTCCTCCACTCCGGCCCACGTTCGCGCCGGATAGAGGAAGAGCGCTGGCTCGTAGGCATGGATGAGGACGAAACCCTCGTCGCCGGCGCTCCGACGAAACGACGCCGGCAACGCCAGTCGCCCCTTCTCGTCCAGCTGATGGCGATAGCTCCCCAAGAAGCCGGTCAAGTAACCTCCCCCGGCAGGATCACTTGAGCCCGGTGGCGGGGGACCCGGGCGGCGCTGTGGGCGTAAGGGACACTTACCCCCACCTTTCCCCACTCCGCCCCCCAAACTACCGCCTTCGCCCAACTCCGTCAAGGATTTGCTGCCCCCGCCCCTACCTGCCCAGTCGCCGGGCTCAACAGGTCCAGGGGCGCTCAAAAAAAGAGCCCGGGTCAGCGCCCGGGCTCTTGAGCGGGTGGGAGTCGCAGGGCGACTAGCGGCGCGACAGCTGCCGAATCCGCGCTTCCACGT
>Ga0209635_10003499_pt1 | contig 12244 bp, 13 predicted proteins | sample DeeMarSWOR230_32_FD_187463 | JGI IMG/M metagenome (GOLD analysis project Ga0209635, IMG submission 187463) | Marine sediment microbial communities from White Oak River estuary, North Carolina - WOR-2-30_32 (SPAdes) (version 2) | ecosystem: Environmental > Aquatic > Marine > Intertidal zone >...
TCAGTTATTACTGCTCTACCATTTACTACAGTAATGGCATTGACAAAGCACACCTGTTCACAGGTTCCGCACCCCACACATGCATCAGTGACGGTGACAGTTACCCCTGGCATTTTGGTGATGCTGATGCTGATTTCTGGTGCTAGATCAGGAAGCATCCGCCACAGGCAGCAGCATGGACAACAGTTGCACACAGTTAACAACTTATTTTGTGGACCAACGTTCAGCCATACTGCATCCAGTTTGTTCCTGCCAATCAGATGGACCAACCCTGCCTCCCGACATTTCTGTACGTGCTCTAGAGCTTCCTTTTTGGTTACTGGACGTCCCAGTTGAGGATTAATATCCATTGCTGCTTCTCCCAAAAAGAGACAGCCCAGTTCGATAGGGTAGTCCTTGCACTGCATAGTATCCCGGCAGATGCAGAAGTTCATGATCCACAAGTAATTGGCTTTCTGGATGAAGTACTCCACAATGTGAGAAGGTAACACCATACTTTCTGTATCTGTATTCACTGATTTATTTATGCGGATTACTTTTTCAGTAGGCAAATAGATCATGTGGTCGCCCTCAAAAAAGAGGTACTCCATGATTCTTCTCAAAATGGGTACCCTTGTTAATCTGGCCAGGAAGAACCTGTATGGAAATCCTTTTTCGATGAGGGTTACAACCCATAAAGGTCGGCTCATGGGAACACCTGCATTTCCTGCATCATCAATTGAAATGCATATAAGCCTATCTGTTCCTTTACCTATTTCTTCACCGTCTGCGCAGAATAATCCCAGTAAGCTGCAGCAAGGGGTCTTTACAGAAATACTTATGACCGTATGCACAATAATCAGCCATGGAACATGAAAAGATCGACTTTTTGGTTTTTCCTCACGTGGAAGAATTGGATGTAATTGGTCCTTTTGAAGTATTTGGAAAAATAAATGATGTCACAGCTCACCACTGTGAACTGCGCATTCTGGCACCCCAAATATCACAGTGTGCACCCACGGTCTCCACATTGTGCGAACCTGCTCCCTGACTTTGAATGGGGGCACCATACTGGTGGTGCCTGGAGGAAAAGGAGCTCGAGAGCCCAGCAAGGAAAGATCAGAGGTAATGACTTTTCTTCGCACTGCTCACACAGGTTACCAATTCATTGTATCAGTATGTACAGGGACATTTCTATTACATGAAGCAGGATTGCTCACCAACAAGGTGTGCACCACTCATACATTGTTCCGAGAAGAACTCAGAAAAAAAGGATGCACTGTCTTACCTCATCGGGTGGTCCATGATGGAACCCTCATCACCTCTGCAGGGGTTACCTCAGGTATTGATGCATCTTTGTACGTGGTTACCGTAGTATTCGGAACCCATATTGCTGAAAAAATAATAAAACGAATTGAGTACCCATTTTCAGTAGAGGAAATAGGAAAACAGGTGCATATCATTCCGTAGATGATTGACATTTGCATCTGCTAGATAATAGCGTGCGTCCCAGTGTCTCTTTCTTGCATCAACACCATGAACAAAAATTATGATGCTAATTGTCATATTATCTATACTATCTATCAATAGTATTTTTTTAGCTTTCCTTCAAGGTTTTCTACTTTTTTCCCCTTTTTCTCCGCTTTTTCTATTTCCTTCATCTTTTTCAGTGATTCGTCAGGAAAATCAACCACCAGGTATCCCTGCCAGCCGCACTCCTTGCATATCCAGAGCCGGCCCAGTTTTCCTCCATATCGTATGGCAACGTCACAACTCCCACATTCTGGACAGCACAGCATAGTGCACTCTTTACCTTTTACTTAATAAATCTTCTTATCATCTATCCTCTGTGAATTTGTGTCAATGCAGTCTTGTTATTTGCTGCTGAACTGCAGAAACAACGGCAGTTATCAGCATCTTAACACGTGGTTTTACTCCTTCTTCATCATTCTTTTCAGTTCCTTCTTCATCATTCTTTTCAGGTCGTTTGCCGATAGCTATAACTGTGGCCACCATGGCAACCTCCCTGATGGAACCTCTCACATCCATTCAACCATCTCATTCTTAGTGATTAGCTACCGCAATACATACTATAGCAAATAGTAGCTATTACTTTAGATAATAGTTTCTTATATACTTTTCGGTGGGCGAGTGTGTGCGTCAAAATGGTTACAGGTAGTGGGTATTTCTCTCGTTATGAAGTATTAATTGCACAGTGATTGATTTGCAGATGCTACACAAATGATTGAAGGCTTTCTGAACTGTTTGGTACATTACATAAATTGCAGGAGGGAACCTTTTTAAAGAGGACAGAAACGTCATTTCATGTATGTGGTAGATGAAACCCAGTACCACCGCTTTGATGAACGGAACATTATGTTTGCTCGTTCTGTATGGGACGAGACATGTCCCTGTTATCACCATACTATTGAAGAACGTATTGCAGATATTATTGAAGAAGGAAAACCAGGCTATTCTCGAGTAGATGTTGCTCTGTATGAAGCTGCCTGGACTATTCATGATACGTATGAAGGTGCATTCTCCTGGGAGCAACTCAGACCTCCAGGAGCTAAACCAGAACTCGATGCGTTACCCCACTATACTGTAGTGAATCCTGAAGTGATGACTTCCCAGATCAAGAGAGCAGCCCATTTGTATGGAGCATCTCTGGTGGGTATTACCACAATTGATCATCGATGGGTGTATTCACATGATCGTCAGGGAGCCCCTATTGATATTCCAGATCACTACACTCACGCGATTGTCATGGGAATTGAAATGGAACCTACAGGAATTGGCACCTCTCCTGCGTTGACTGCATCTGCAGTGGTGGGTGTTGCTTATTCTAAAATGGCCTTTGTGATTGCCTGCCTGGGAGAATTCATTCGAAACCTGGGATATGATGCCATTCAGATGGGAAATGATACTGCATTGAGTATTCCGTTAGCGGTAGATGCTGGATTGGGCGAATTGGGAAGACATGGATTGTTAATCACTTCTCAATTCGGGTCCAGAGTACGTATTGGTAAGGTATTCACTGATTTGCCTTTAGTATGCGATCACCCTGTTGAATTTGGTGTCCAGGAATTCTGTAAAACCTGCAAAAAATGTGCTGAAGAATGTGAAGTAGAAGCGATATCCTTTGAAGATGAGCCCACCTTTGGGGCAGTGTGTAAGTCAAATAATCCTGGCGTCTTAAAATGGCCCATCAATGCAGAAGAGTGTTACCGATTCTGGTGTGAGAATGGAGGTGACTGCTCTACATGTATTGCTGTCTGTCCCTATACCAAGCAGACTGGAGTGAGCCCCCGCACACCACGGGAATTCTGGGAAGAACCTCCAGTATATTCTTAGATTCACCCTGATTGTGAGATTCTGCAGCTCATTGATGTTAACAGGGGTAATAAAGAGAATGAACAGCTAAGAATACCAGTGAATGATAAAAGATGAATAACCACTAAAATGGTGTAGATTAAAACCTGAATGCGTCAAAAGCTTTCCGAAGGGGAAAATGGTACTATTGGCCTTACACACACAAGGTTTATAAACACTATATGTACTGCGTGTACAATGAATGAGAACTTAGCTCACAATGCTCTGAAAAGAGCACAATCAGATTATGCTGAAGTAAGAATGGAAGAGTTCCGCGGTTTACAGGTGGTCATCAAGAATGGTAACCTAGATATTTTTCAGTTGAAAAGTTCATACGGGTTATCGGTGAGAGTTCTGGCTGAGGGTGGATTAGGGTTTGCCACTACCAATGTACTGACCAAAGTGTCTATTGACCAGGTGGTTAAAAAGGCAGAAAAATTGGCCAGAACCTCTGCTGCAAAGAATAAGCATCCCATTGGGTTATCTGAAGAAGATATATATACTGATGCCTATGCTGTACCCCAGAAGAAAAATATTGAAGACGTAGACCGAGTGCAGGAATTGCTGTCTATTAACAGTCGTTTAGAATCTGAAGGAGGATTGGTCTTCCAAATATATGATTACGAAGATGAACAGCGAGTCAAGTATTTTGTAAATTCAGAAGGAGCAGAAATCCGTTCTGAGATTCCCCGCCTCAGTGTTCTTGCTGTACTCACTGTCATGGAAGGGGGAAAAAGTGAACAATGCCAGCTCCAGTATGGAGGTATTGGAGGATGGGAAACTTTTGAAGGGTTCAACCTCTATGAAAAGTTGCCCCGAGAAATACAGGTGGTGTACAGAGCGTTGAAAGAAGGCAAGAGAGCGCCCACAGAACCTGTGGATGTGGTCATGGGACCTGAAGTGGTGGGCATTGCGGCCCATGAATCCTGCGGCCATCCTTTCGAAGCAGACAGAATTCTGGGCAGAGAAGCAGCCCAGGCTGGAGAATCCTTTGTCAGCCCAGATATGAGAGGAGATGTTCTGGGAACAGAACTGGTCACTATTGCAGAAGATCCAACTATTGAGGGAAGTTATGGGTTTTACCTCTATGACGAAGAGGGCGTCAAGGCAAGGAAGCGGCTTTTGATCAAGGAAGGCAGAATCAATGAATTCTTGACCAATAAGGAAACTTCATACGTTTTGGGAGAGCACAGTAATGGGGCAGCCAGGGCCATTGGATATGATAGGGAACCCATTGTCAGAATGGCCAATACCTATTTTAGTGCAGGTGATTCTTCAAAGGGTGAGATGATCGAAGAGACAAAAAAAGGGATACTAATGGAATCCTTCACCGAATGGAACATTGACGACACCCGATTCAATCAACGGTATATTGGACGGGAAGCATACCTTATTGAGAATGGAGAGGTGACCTCACCAGTTGTCCGACCTGTTCTGGAGATCACCACCAAGGGATTTTACTCATCAGTAGAAGCAGTGGGCAGGGATATTACCTTATTTGCCGGTACCTGTGGAAAAGGAGACCCTTCACAGGGTGCACCCACCTCCATGGGGGGACCGTACGTGAAGCTGAAGAATATTCGACTGGGTGGTGCGCATGGTTAGAAGTAAAAGTAATAGTAACAGCAATAGTAATAGGAGTAAAAATGCTTCCCAGATGGTGAAGAAAGCGCTGAACATGGGTGTAGACGAGGTTATCTGTCAGGTCATACGGGAGAAGAGTCAGCAGGTGCGGTTTTCAAACAACGAAATAACAGTGGGGAAAGAGTTCAATTTAGTGAAAGCTAACATTTTTTTGGCCCGAGGGAAGAAGAAAGCACAATTTACCCTGGAGAATATGGAAACTATGGAAGAGGACCTGAAAAAATCGGTGAAATTCCTGGAGAAAATGCAGGACAACAAAGACTACTATGGGATTGCTGAAGGACCCTTTAGCTACAGAGAGAGGACTTGTGACCACAGAATTGCAGAGGCAGATGCAGCAGGGTTAGCGTCTGCAGCTATTGAAGCCTCAGATGCTAAACGAGTGGCTGGAGTCCTGTATACCAGGTACCAGCACCTGGATTTGGCATCACCGTACACAGAAGCTGTTGATGAGAATGCCTTCATCGAGATTTCAGTGAGAGCTTTTGAAGAGGATTCTTCAGGTCATGCAGTAAACTGTTCTTCCACCTTGAAGGACTTTGATGGAGAGAAAGCGTCTCGGCAGGCAGCTGCACTCGCACAACAGGCAGCATCGCCAGAACTGGGAAGAGGGGGTACGTACGATATCCTGTTTACGCCTTTATGCTTTGCTACGTTATTCTCCAGTGCATTGTTCTCTTTATCTGCATTTTTTGTGGATTCGGGGATCAGCTTTTTCTGGGGAAAAATGGGAAAACAAGTGGCTTCAGAACGATTTTCAGTGGCTAACGATGGGACCATGGAGGAAGGAATCTTTTCAGCCAAATTTGATGAAGAAGGAGTTCCCACCAAGAGAACGTCCTTGATTGAAAAAGGAGTACTTCAGAATTTCCTGCACAATACTTCTACTGCTCGAAAATTTGATTCCGAAACAACAGCTAATGCGGGAATAGACGCCCCATTGCCCCAGAATTTGGTAATAGAAAAAGGAGATAAATCGAAAGATGACTTGCTGAAGGACATTGACAATGGGCTAATGGTGACCAATACATGGTACACTCGATTCCAGAATTATATGGCAGGAGATTTCTCTACCATTCCCAGAGATGCTATTCTGGTAATAGAGGATGGAGAGATTACAGGAAGTGTAAAGAATATAAGGATCAGCGACAACATGTTAGGTGTCCTGCAGAACATTGATGGTCTTGGAGATCGTGCACAGCAGATTCACTGGTGGGAGTGTGATTTTCCCATATTTTCGCCGTACGTACGAGTGCGAGATGTGAATACTACCATGTCTACCAAGTAGCAAAGCCGGGGTGGCGGAGCCAGGGCAAACGCGCCAGACTCGAGATCTGGTTGTGCACTGCACAACTAGGGTTCAAATCCCTACCCCGGCGCCAGTCACTTTGTCCAAATCCTAACCCAAACATTCATAAAGGGGGGGTGCTTAAGGACTTATGGAATCAGAAGAATTACGTAGAAGGGTAGAATACAGTTATAAAAAGTATGGGTGGACAGAAGAACAAAAAAAGGTGTTTGAACGGTTTATTGGAGAGCGATATGCCAACTATAAAAACCCTGAAAATACCTTGCGTTCTTATTTAGATCTTCTAAATCAAGTTGTTTTGGAGATTAAGAAGCCATTTTCAGAGATTACCTATGATGACCTGGTGCCTCTACTTACAAAGTGGCAGAGAGACTATGCAAAAAGTACGTTACACGGCAGAAAATGTAAGCTGAAAGCATTTTTCAGATGGGAATCTGGTGACAAGAACGACTCTCGTGTTGACAAGATCCGTTCTGGTGGGTATGTGTCACCTGTGACAATCCACGATCTGCTGACTGATGAAGAAATAGTAAGACTGAGAAAGGCAGCAAAGGATAACCCACGGGATTTGGCTATGCTAGATTTTCATTTACTGTGGGGACCTCGTCCTTCTGAAAGTGCTGGACTAAAAGTGCAAGATGTGGAATTACGTGATCAATATATCGTGATTTATATTCCTCAGAAAAAGACAATCCCTCGACCAGTGCCCATTCCTTTAGGAAGTGAGAGCATTATACGAGATCCCACTTTTTTGGATTCTGTCTTGAATGCATACACACCTTGAAATCAGACTATGGTAGGATTGAAATCCATAAACGAGGGAAAGCTGACTTTTTAAATAGCTACTCTTGAAATCAGAAATCGAAAGAGGTGTATTTCTTGCCTCTTCTTTTATAAAGATCATGCCAAGAGAATTCTACAGGGATGTGATGGAGAAAGCATACAAGATATGTAAGAAGTTTGATGAAAAGGATTCACCATTTGTTGGATTGGCCCTGAAACTTGAAATTCCCATTTGGACACATGATAGAGGTATACTCGAAAATGAGGGAGAATACAAAGCAATTACAACAGCTGCATTGAGAAGATTATTGGAAAAGATTTCACAAACCGATGCACCCTCCACCTCTTAGAATAAATGGCACATATAGTGATGCCCTGACTTCAGAAGCCTGTAATATCAACCTTTCTATCCATTCTGCTCACAATGAAGATGCTAATCCTTTTAAATATCCTTCGTAACCCCATCTAATGGAGAAAACCGACTTCACTGAAATGGACATAACCAAAGCCATAAAGCACATTGCTCTACCCTCTGTGCTGGGCATGTTTTTCGGCACATTATACAATATTGTGGACATATTCTGGGTGGGCAGACTAGGATATGAACAGATTGCTGCTGTAGGATTATTCGGCATCTACTTCGAGTTCGTCATTGTCTTCAATGAAGTAGTGGGCGTGGGCAGTATAGCACTGATTGCCAGACATTATGGCGCAAAAAATTATGAACGAGTCAATGAAGTAGTCAAGCAAACTATCTTTCTAAAACTGTTTATCGCATTAATTTTCTGTATAACTGGGGTCTTTCTTGTCAAATACATATTAATTGCGTTTGGAGCCCAGGGAGATGTCATTTTGTATGGTGTTTCCTACGGGAGAGTGATGTCTGTTGGATTCATATTCATGTTATCAGGATTTACCCTTTTTACCGCCATGAGAGGGGTGGGTGATGCCAGAACTCCCATGAAGATCATGATTGTATCAAATGTCATAAACATGGGATTAGACCCTGTTTTCATATTCGGGTTAAACCTCGGCGTTACTGGCGCTGCTGCAGCCTCCGTTTTTTCACAGATGCTTACCTTTGTCATTGGCATGTTTTTGATTACCACTGGACGCCACATTGTCAAAATTGATACCAAAATTAAATTCGATTTTTCCGCCATGAAAACCATTCTAGTGGTGGGATTTCCATCGGGAATTGAAGCATTAATCCGAAACATCACCAGCATGGTCACCATAAAAATAATTTCTGGGTTCGGCATGGCAGTTTTAGCTGGTGTGGAAATCTGTTTGCGGTTAATGGGCATTGTGTGGATGCCTTTAATGGGGCTAAGTTTAGCCTGCGGTACGTTGGTGGGACATAATTTGGGAGCTGGAAAACCAGAGCAAGCAGAAAAGACTGCATTAAAAGCAGGATACATAGGAAGTGTGGTAATGATTGGTGTGGCTGCTGCATTTTTTGTGTTTGGCAGACAGTTAGTATCCCTTTTTAATAGTACTGAAGCAGTGGTAGAAGCTGGAGAGGCTGTCTTTAAGATTGTTTCTCCATTTTTAGTATTTTTGGGATTTTACATACCATTGAGTGGTGCATTCTATGGATCAGGTGACACCAAACCCCCCATGGTGATTACCTTTGTGACCAGTTTCTGTTTTCAGGTACCTCTGATGATTTTTATGTCAAGAGTGTGGGGAGTAAATGGTGTGTTCCTGGTGTTTGGGTTAGGCATGCTGGCAGGATTTTGCATTTTGCTGATGTGGTTTTACAGAGGAAAGTGGAAAGAACGGAAGCTGGAGTAATGCTGGCATTGTGGATTCTGTAATGTCAAATCAAAAAAATTCCATAATCCTTATTAAGCGATCTAAAAAAAGTGTTTCATGCCCGCAAATTTAACCCAGTTATACTTTAGAAGGCAGTTACTACACAGTAGTACGAAAGTATCCACTCCTCTTGAGGTGGCAGATTCAATTTGCGGTATAAATGCTCAAAGAGGAGTCACCATTTATTTGTCCTGCTGGAATCGGATATCGCATTTTGAAAAGAAAGATTTAGATAGAGCGTTATACACGACAAAAGAACTGGTGAAAATGTGGTGCATGCGGGGAACTGTGCACATTATACCTTCACACCACTTTCACATTTACCAGAAGGCCACAGACCCCTCTCGGCTGTGGTTACCTGATATTCCTGAAGAATTCTGCAAAAAGATTATCAATGTTTTGGATGAACCCTTGACTAAATCTGAAATTACAGACAGAATCACCGACACCACTAATAGGAAATTGCAGGTGAAAGTGGGTCGAACAGTGCGAATGTTAGGTTACAAAGGAATTATTGTCTTTGCCAATCCACTGGGAAAAGAATTCTATTTCAGAGAATACAAATTTGTTTTAGCTAAAGACTGGCTTTCCCACATTGATTCTATTACTGAAGAAGAAGCCCGCAAAATTCTTTTTTTGAATTATTTGAAGTGTTATGGTCCAGCTCGAATACAGGACTTTGCCTACTGGGCGGGCTTCAAGGTTGGAGAAGCTCGTAACATTTTAAAATCAGTGGATGTTAACCAATTAAGAATTGACGGGAAATCCTATTACATGACTGGTAGGACCTCAGATCACCACCACAACGACACTACACAGAATCACGAAATTGTCCTGCTTCCTGAATATGATTCGTACGTCATGGGACACAAGTACAAATCACGTATCCTAAAAGAAATAAATAGACAACAGGTTTTTCTTCCCTATGCTGCTGTGGCAGCTACTATTGTAAAAGACGGAGCAGTGATTGGAACCTGGAAAGCGAAAAAGGGTAAAAATGCATTAGCCTTTGAAATTACTCCCTTTGAGACTATTGATGAATCCTGTATGAACTCCATTCAAAAGCAAGCAGAAAAGATAGCTGAATTCATGAACATGGGACACCAGATTTCTTTCACTCTTTAACTATACAACCCACTCTCAAATCTTCTATAATATGAGAGAAACCTTTATATAAGTGAATCAGAAACCTCTAGAAATCAGGTGATTTGATGAAAAAGATAGTGTTGGCGTGCATTATACTGGTAGCTCTTCTGGTGCCTGCAAGTGTTGGCGCAGTAGAACGAAAGTCTGGAGATCGGATAGTGATTGATACGCCCTTAGATGATGACCTCATTGCTTTTGGTGGTTCAGTGATCATTGATGCCCAGATACATGGCGATGTTTTCATTTTCAGCGGAGAAATAGAGATTAATGCCCCCATAACAGGAGATCTCATTGCTTTTGGTGGACAGATAACAGTCAATGATGATATTGGCGGGAAAATTATTGCTGCAGGGGGTATGATCGATGTAAAGGGTGAGGCAGAAAAGGTGTTAGCTGCAGGAGGTGTTATTACCTTCCACTCTACAGCTGTTATTGAAAAGTACGTATTTGCTGGAGGTGGGACGGTAAGTAATGCTGGGGAAGTAAAAGGAGACTTTTACGTGGCTACAGAGACCTTTGAGAATACAGGAACAATCCGCGGCGACATAGTAAAAGAGGAACCTGCCCCATATGCAGAAGAGGCGCAAGCTGTTTTCAGTGCTATTTTCAATATTATGAGCGTTCTGTGGAAGATTGGCTACTTCGTTCTGGGAATCATCTTCATCAAGGTGTTCGGCGGTCTCTTCTTTACTATTCAGAAAGAGATAAAGCAATCCTGGTTAAAGGACATGGGAGTGGGGTTCCTGTTGATTCTGCTCACTGTGGCTGCCTTTGTGGTAGTTCTGCTGCTTTCAGTATTCTTCATTGGGATACTGCTTCTGCCCACAGCATTGGTAACAGTCATGTTCTTTGTCATGGCAGCTTTTGTCCTGCCTGGAATCATTGTGTCCTATGCGTTTGGTGAATGGCTGTTGAAGCTGGGTAAGGTGGAAACTCACTGGGCAGTATACTTTGCAGTGGGGTTCATCATCATGAATTTATTGTTTCTGATTCCTTATGCTGGTGTCATATTCCGCGTGGTGGTGGCCAGCCTGGGGTTCGGAGCAATCTTCTATGTGGTGAAGAACAATTGGAGCACCATAACAGCACCTGCGTAGTTACATTCAATTTGTTTTCTTTTTTTCCTTGTTTTCTCTTATTTTTTGCAGGACTGAAGTGAGCGTCAAATAAAATACACAAATCATGAACCGAATATTTTTATAGACAGTGCGTAGGTACATCATGAAGAACAGCGATATTGGATTGCTCATGGTGGCATTTGTATGGGGACTGACTTTTGTCATAGTGAAAGAGTCCCTTTTTTATATTTCGCCCTTCAAGTTCCTGTTTTATCGGTTTTCATTGAGTTTTTTACTCTTACTTGGCATATCTATAAAAAAATTGAAGAATATCACTGTAAAAACTGTTAAATACGGAAGTTTTATCGGAATTGCGTTGTTCTGCGGGTATGGATTTCAGACAGTGGGGCTACAGTATACGACACCAGCTAATGCAGGATTTATTACGGGGTTGTCAGTGGTTATTGTTCCTTTTCTATCGTTTGCACTCTTACAGAAAAAGCCCAGCATTTATTCAATCATAGGAGTGTTGTGTGCAGTAGTTGGGTTATTCTTTTTATCTTTTCAGCAATTTGACATGAATTATGGTGATTTTCTGGTATTGTTATGTGCGTTTTCCTTTGCCATGCATATTATCTTAGTGGGGAAGTATGCTCCTTTTTATGATCCTGTTCTCTTAACCATGGTCCAAATTGGGATGGTGGCTTTATTGTCAGGGGTGCTAAGTGCAGGACAATCTTCAGTCATAAATGCTACTGTCATAGAAGCATTAATTGTCACTGCATTGTTTGCCACTGTGATGGCATTCCTAGTCCAGAACATGGCCCAAAAGTACACACCGCCCACCCGGACTGCAGTTGTATTTGCTATGGAACCCGTGTTTGCTGCTGTGTGCTCATTTCTTCTAATCCACGAGGTATTCACTGTTCGGAAAATAATTGGATGTGTATTAATACTTGCAGGAATGTTAATTACGGAACTGAAAAAGCAGTCAGATTCCAAAGTTAAATTAAAAGGTAAAAATTAGATTTTGTCATATTGGGCTTCTACGTTTCTGACAATTCTCTCCTTTTTGCCTAAATCAGGTAGTTGCATTAGATCTATGTTCTCGCAGATCTTCTCTTTGCTGTATTTC